>Ga0073934_10000991_pt1 | contig 73230 bp, 65 predicted proteins | sample LarsenN4metaG_FD_76834 | JGI IMG/M metagenome (GOLD analysis project Ga0073934, IMG submission 76834) | Hot spring sediment bacterial and archeal communities from British Columbia, Canada, to study Microbial Dark Matter (Phase II) - Larsen... ...
CCCGGCACCAAGAAAACCCGATGATTCAGGCGAGATGAAGCAGCCGAGGCGTGAAGCGCCGCCAAAGGGCAATGATTCGCCGCCTTTCAATCCGATGCCGGTCCCAAGACGTGAAACCCCGCCGCCGCCAAAGCCGGAGCCACCTCGAAAAGAGGAACCGCCTCCGCCGAGGCGTGAAGCGCCGCCAAAGGGCAATGATTCGCCGCCTTTCAATCCGATGCCGGTCCCAAGGCGTGAAACTCCGCCGCCGCCAAAACAGGAAGCGCCGCCAAAGCAGGAGCCGCCTCGAAAAGAGGAACCGCCTCAACAAAAACCGTTCTCGAGAAAGAATCCAAAAGAGGATGGGTAAAAATTAGGTTGAAATAAAAAAGAGCGTTCGGACATGGAAACTTCCGGACGCTCTTTATTATCTGTTATTTACGGCATCATCGGCGGGAAATGGCCGGTAAAACAGTTTTGTATCATGTTTACTGGAGAAAGATCCTCCTGTCTATCACGGATGGATCGCCGATGTAAACAAACCTGATGTTTCGCATATATTTAACAGCCGAATTTCGGATGTCATCCGGACGGACAGCCCTGACGCGATCAATGAACTCAAACGATTTTCGCCAGCCGCCGCCAAGCAATTCGTATCGGGCAAGCTCGGCCGCCTGCGCTGCACTGGTTTCCTGGCCCATATAGTATCGCGTAAGGAAAAAGGCAGCAATCTCATCAATTACTTCATCTCGTAAGGTGCGGAACTGCAGAAAGCGAATCTGTTCGAGCATTGCCTGGACAGCTCTGTTTGGGTCAACGGTAGATACAGAGATATTGGCCGTATTGGCAGCAAAATTTTCCATTTCGGCGTCCGGTGCATAGGATAGCTGCAGACGGCCGCGCACCTCCTGATAAACAAGAGTCTGAAGGATTGCTATCGCAACCCTCATGGCGTAATAATCAGGATCTTTGAGCGATGGTGCCGCAAAGATTCCTTTGACGTAATTTGTCGGCAGCGTGCGTGCGGAAACGTCGAGTCCCGGTGCGGAAAAATTCAGCGGAGGAATAGGTTCTTCGGTATATTGACCGCGCGGAAGTTTGCCGAATGTTTGTTCTACCTTTCGCTTTAGATCCTCCGGGTTCAGATCGCCTACAAAAACCAGCAGAAGCCGCGATTTTTCCATTATTTTTTTATGGTAAGCCCGTAAATCCGCAACGGTAAATGATCCGATAGTTGCCGGAGTTCCATCCGGATTATTTGCGTAAGGATGTCCGGCGTAAATAATCTTGTCGGACATGGAATCAATCGCCGCTTCAGGCACGGCGGAATTTTCGCGCAGCGATGCCAGTATCAATTCCCTGTTACGCTCGACGTCTTTTGTGTCGAATAAAGGGGAAAGAAGTACGTCGGAAAAAATATCAAATGCTCGGTCAAAATCCTGTCGCGTTGTTGCAAGGCTTGCCACGCTGTAGTCATAGTTGACGCCGCTCCCAATCGTACTGCCAAGCCGCGATAATTCGCGACGAACCGTTTCGCGGGAAAAGTTTTTACCTGCCTCGATTGCGGAGGCCAGCATCAGCCGCTCTATTCCTGCGTTTTTTGCATCAATATTGCGGGCTCCGCCGCGAATAAAGAGCCCGCCGGCGACTGTGGCGGACTGCGGGCGGCGCTTAAGAATTACTTTCAGGCCGCCGACATCAAATTCAGAAACAAGCAAAGCCTGGTCGGCTACGAATTGGGAACGCGTAACAGATTGCGAAAATCCCTGATAATGAAAACCGACGGCTAGAAGAAAAAACAGTATTAAAACAGCCTTTTTCATTTATTTGCCACCTCCGATAAGATCCTGCTCCGTCAGACCGGAGGTTTTACGCCCCTCAGTTGAAAGCAAAGCGACAGCTACGCGATTTTTACCTGTTATGTAGGTTTTTATGTAGCGTTCGATGTCAGCTCGATTTACAGCCCGGAGCTTTTCATGATAGCCGCGAAAGTATTCGATACCCGTAGAAGACCACCAGAAACCGAGCGTGTGAGCGTATTCGCTGGCTTTTTCGCGTTCAAAAAGGTCATTGTTCTCCAAAATAGTCTTTGCGCTTTCCAGCTCTTCATCCGTGTAATAATTAGGTGAAGTGAAGGCATCAATTTCAGCATAGACTGCTTTGATTGCAGCCTTCGCTTTTCCGGGACTGGTTGTCAGAATCAGGTTGATCGGCCCGACATTCCTTTGTGTGTAATAACCGAAAGCGACGGAGGCCGCGAGGCCCGAATCGACCAGATTACGCTGAAAGCGCGAATTGGGCTGGGAAATTATGTAGGAAAACACGTCTGCGGCATAGGTTGCGGCATCGTCTTTGCCAATTGAAGGCCCTTGCCAGCCGATTTCGATAAATACGTTCTCGCCGCCTTCATCAGAAAGTGTGTCGGCGGGGCGTTCGATTATAAACCCTTCGCTTTTTGACAAAGGAGGATGTTCGACCAACGGGAATTCCTTGAAAGGATCAATCTCCCTCCGCTCCCAGCTTCCCATTATCTTTTCCGCAAGCGCAAAAACCTCTTCGGGCTGTGCGTCGCCCGTAACGATCAAAGCGGAATTATTAGGCACATAGTAACGCGACTGAATAGTACGCATTTTTTCAAGCGTAGCATTACGGATTGACTCGCGCGTGCCGAGCGGATCTTTTCGCGTCGGATATTTATAGAAGAGTTTTTGTTTCAGAACCAGGTCCAGATATCCAAACGGATTTGCCTCGTGCCGGTCGATTTCGCCAATGACTACCTTTTTTTCATTTTCGAATTCGGCTTCGTCAAAAGCGGGAAAGCGTACCGAATCATTGATGATTCTAATGGCGGTTGCAAGATAATCTTTTGTGGTCGTGTAATAGTAATTTACTATTTCTTCGCGTGTAGTGCCGTTGAAAATGCTGACCTTGTTTGCGTCGTTCAGATAAGAAAGATCTCCGAGTCGAGGTTTGACAGAAAAAGCACGATTGCACAATGGCGGAGCAGAAAGTCCGATTTGTACTCCATTAGTTTCGCAATCGCGCAGAACCGCTGCCAGATTAGGCTTGAAAAACATATGCTCATACAAATGTGAAAGGCCGTGAAACTCAGGGGATTCGGTAAATGAGCCGTTTCTGACTGCCAATTCGACAGTAACAAGCGGAACCGAAGGATCACGCAGTACAATAACCTCAAGCCCGTTCGGCAGCGTTTTGTTTACAAAAGGAACGGTATATGCCGGCCTGGAAACAGCGGGCTTTTGTGCATTTGCAAAACTTGCGGCAAGGCAGATGATAAAGAGCAGCGAAAAAAACTTTTGTCTCACAAAAACTCCTTTGATAAATTGAAAGCCGTCGCGCGACCTATAGCAAAGACGATACAGGCTTGCTCCGGCACTCCGCTTCCATTTAATCTACAATATAGCAGATAGGAGAAGCAGAAATGGAACGAGATAATTTGATGCACGGAGCAAGAACCGCGTTGAATACAATTCCCGAATTGCGTGAATGGGCCGAAAACTACCTTAAAGAAAAAACCCGCCGCGAAAACCCCGCAATGTCAGAAGAAGAATTCGAACAATATTGGAAATATCATAAACCGGAGATCATACATTCCGGCGCGGCCGAAGCGGTAGCGGCCTACCGCAAACGATGGCAGGAATAATCTGCCGCAAGCGAAAGGCCGCAAAAAAGCAATCTAGGACGGCTCTACCAATTCGGGTTCAGCCTTGTTCGATTTGCCCATCATTCGGGCTATCGGAATCGCAAGAAGCAACAGCACGACAGCCGATATGGCAAGGAACACCGTCGTTGTGGTAAATAGTTTCGGCATCTGATCCAGTTTTTCAGGATCGACGTGGCCACCGACCAGGCCGGCAATCAGATTACCGACAGCCGATGCCAAAAACCAGATTCCCATCATTTGGCCGACGAAACGCCGCGGGGAAAGTTTCGTCATAGATGAAAGCCCGACAGGGCTGAGTAATAATTCCCCTATTGTTTGAAATAAATAGCTTATTACCAGCCACCATGGTGACACCTTTGCCGCTCCGCCGCTGGCTACTACTATATTTGCGGCAAAGATCATTACTAAAAACCCGAGTCCGGCAAATGCGAGACCGAATGCAAATTTAGTCGGGCTTGAAATATCAATTCCCTTTTTGGCCAGTCGTGTCCAAATCGCAGCAAATACCGGAGCGAGGGCAATTATAAAGAAGGAATTAACCGATTGAAACCACGTCGCCGGAATTTCAAAACTGCCAAATGTGCGATTAGTAAAATCACGTGCAAAAAGGTTTAGCGACGTAGGAGCCTGTTCGAACGCAGACCAGAAAATCGCCGCGGCAATAAAAAGTACGGCGATAACCAGGACCCGCTTTTTCTCATCCGAATTGAGCCCGCCCGCAATAAAAATATATGCAAAATAGATAACTGCAATACCGACAAGGACATAGGTCATATAACTGCCGATTGCCTGAGGATCGGGAATAAAAAGACCTGTCGCACCGGCAATGAATACAACCGCAAATATCAAAACTCCCGCAACGACTGCTGTTTTTGTGATTTTTTCCTGTCTCGCCTGCACTTTGGGATCCGGATGTCTGGTCGGATGCAGACCTATGTCTCCAAGTGTCGAATTTGCCCTCAAGGCAAAAGTGGTCAGACCCAGAAGCATACCAACCCCGGCCGCTCCGAAACCCCAATGCCAGCCTATGGTTTCACCAAGAAAACCAGTTACAAGCTGTCCCATAAAAGCCCCGAGATTGATGCCCATATAGAATATGGAAAAGCCGGCATCCCGCCGTGCCCCGCCTTCCGGGTAAAGATCACCGACAATAGCGGAAATATTGGGCTTCAATAAACCCGTGCCGATTACAATCAAACAAAGTCCCAGAAAAAAGAAAACCTTGCTGCCGACGAATGAGGTCAGCCCTATGGAAATATGCCCTGCGGAAATGCAAATTGCGCCATAAAGTATCGCCCGTCTAAGTCCCAGCAGCCTGTCTGCCACCCAACCGCCAGGAAGCGAAGCCAGATAAACGGATGCAGCATAAATGCCTACGATTGCCGAGGCCTGACCTCTTTCAAAGCCAAAACCGCCGTCAGCAAGTGCGGCAGACATAAATAAAACGAGGAGAGGCCGGATTCCGTAATAGGAAAACCGCTCCCACATTTCTGTAGTAAATAGCGTAGCCAATCCTTTAGGGTGCCCGCCAAATCCGTTTGCAATGGCGCCCGATTGCGTTGCATCAGTGGTATTAGTCATCAAATTTGTCTCGCTTTACTTTGATTTGTCGGAAGAGTTTTGCAAAATATACCAAATTTAGGCGATTCAGAAAAGGAGGGGCCGGCCGGCAAGATGTGAAGAATATGCAATTTCCCTCTTTCGACCCGTCACCAATTCATCCAATAAACAAACAGGAGGACTGAAAAAATGTTATTTATTGTCGGTTTGGTCGGAATAGTCGTCTTTACAATTCAGGTATATAAAACCGCTCAGGGGACAGGACGCAACGCTGCCGGCTGGGCTGCCCTTACGGCAGGAATCGGGATAGTTATTCAACTTGTTATTCCTTTTTTTATCGGGATTGTAATAGGGCTGTATTATACATTGTTGCACGGCGGCACGGAGGGAATACCGGAATGGGTTTTCACTTTTTCAACGGCAATCGGTATTGCGGGAATTATTCTCAGCTTCGTAGGTATGTATCTGATAATACGGCATGTAATGAAAGTTCCCGAGATAACGTCAACGTCAGATTCGGTACCTCCGCCGCCATACTTCAATTAAATTGCCCGATTAATAAGTTTCTTCGGAGCAGTATCAAGGAATAAGGAAAAACACCGGATCGGCTTGCGGCCTGCTCCGAATTACACTAAAATTGCTTTTTTGCCCTTGTAGCTCAACGGTCAGAGCAGCGGACTCATAATCCGTTGGTTGTAGGTTCGAATCCTACCGAGGGCACCACTAACCCTTTTTAGTTCAATCCCTTTCCTATCTTTACACTATGCCCGGATTTGCGTCTTTTTAACATGAAGCGCCTTCATTTTGCATAAAAGCCCGGGAAATACAGAAAAGGCGTTATTATTGCCTCTTTGTAAGTTCAAATGTTTTTTCTTTCATTAAGAAATTTTTAAGGCGATCCAAATTCACTCAACGCAAAAGGTTTGCAATTTGAATCGCCAGGGTTATTTTCACATGCCGGCAGGCGCAACCGTAAAATACCATTCACCAATTCACAAACCTGCGGTGATTATTAGATTTACGAGCAAAAAGGTTGCAATAAACAAAATTGTCGTCAACTAATCTATATGTTCCCTGCAGGCATTTAGTGTAAAAACGAAATTCGCTTCCGGAGCCTTCTGATTTAATCCGCATTAATCGGATCGGTTTAAAATCCCGCAATGCAGTACTGACATCCACAAACGGAAAAGAAACATTCCTGTCCAGAGAATCGAGCAGGTATCCGTAAATCAAGCTAGCGCATGTTTTCGAATAAAGTTCCGCGTTACCAAAGATCTCTCCACCTGCAAATCCTCCGCGGATGAACGCCAGAAAACCCACCTGATCTTTACACGGATTTATTGCATTCCGAACATCGTCCGATGAAAGCCTCGCATTATTTGCCTCAAAAATATCGAGAATACTGTTGGTAATGCTATACACAGACATACTTGCCTGCTTAATTCCAATTTTATTCCAGATTTCGGACTGGTTTGAATCATTAAAACCAAAGTTGATGCTATTATCTGTCACCTGATTCTGAAGATCACTTTTGATGCTTGGGGGGAACGTAGCATAATTTGTCGTGAATTCGGGTGAATCACCGCGCCAGCGGCCTTGCTCGACGCACGATACAGGCACTTCTTTGCTCATATTAGGTTCAATGACTGTGTTTGTGTTGACAGCCCTGTCCTGCCTGGCTCCGCGAACCAGCTCTCCCTCGAGAACAAAAACTTTGTGGGGGGAATCGTTTTTCACTTCTATTCTGGAAACAGTTGCCCCGTTGCTCACTTCCTTGATTGTAACCAATCTTCTTCTGCACGCTTCATCTAATGTCAGCAGCGGTATTTGAGTGTTAAGTCCGGCGTCCTTGTGTATCAGACGACGAATTTGAAGATCATCGACGTGCACCTCTTCTCCCATCTCCATCTTTTCAATAAATTGACTCAGTTTTTTGAACATTTTCTTGACCCCCATTAATTGACAGTGTATGGTGTTATTACCACTGTAAGTTTACAGTACATTATTATCAGTTACTCTGTCAACAGTTTTGTTAACATTCTTTGTGTATTAACACAGATTTTTTCTTAATAGGGCGAAAGGAATGGAAAGTATTGAAAAATATAGAGATAGCGTTTTTATTGGCGTTGCGGAGCTGGCTGCGGCAGCTAATGATGTTCTTGGCAAAATGGATTTCGGCAAGGCGCCGGCAAACACCGTCCGTGTACCCAACGAGCGAACGATACGCTATTACCTGACCGAGGGCTTACTGCCGCCGGCCGACGCAAGCGAGGGAACCTCCTCCGTCTTCAGCTTTCGCCATCTTGTAACGTTGATTCTGATCAAAAGGCTTCAGGCATTCGGATTATCTAACCGAACGATCCGCCGTGTGCTGGAAGGTCGCAATCTGGTCGAATTGGAAAAACTTTTGGAAGAGCCGATAAGTATCAGCCGGGATCAAAATGATGCCATTAAGGCCGCAGAACGCGGTGAAATAGTGGTCACGTTCACCGAACCGGAGGAAATTAATGAAATTGCGGCGCTTATGGAAACCGTGAGAAGCCGGAATAACGCGGAGCCTCAGTCTCCTATTGAGGAAATGCAGAATTCAGCAACTTTATCGCAAAGCGATAATGTTCGTAATGAAGATGATTACCGAATCATTTCGGAAATCAGCACCCCGCGTCACTCTCTTATGGAAAATAAAATTCCCGCTCGAAAAGACTCTGATTTGCCGGAGACGGTTTTTCAGCCGGCTGCCCGGCTGGTTGAGATCCCGGGAAGCAGGATGGCTACGAAACCGCAACGCTGGGAACGTTACTCAATAGCTGATGGAGTCGAGCTGAACTTTTCCGAAGACTCTGCCCTGACGAGAAAGGACAAATTACAATTGGTCGAAACTCTTCGAAACAAGCTCCGGACAATTTCAGGTCATTACAGGCCCGAAGATCTGTTGAAATAAAACTAATCTCAGCTAACGAGCCGCGGCATTTACATAATCTCAATTGTTCCGATCGTATAATTTATGGAAACCTCGAGCCCGGCAGATACCGGCGTATCGAGACAGACGACTTTCGGCTCGCCGCCTGAGGAAAGCACGTCGTACTCGTTGTAAAGATAGTGCAAACCATTTCGCAATGTCTCTATGTCCTTCGGTTTAAAGCCTTTTAATTTTGGACCGATTCGTGCAACGGTCGAAAAAAATTTCATATTTTTCAGTGTTTTGGCAACGGCGTCCCATTTTTCTCCCAGTGCAAAATTGACTCCCCAATCCGTATTGCGTGTATTGTGGATACGCCAGATATTGTCGCAATTGAAAACGCAAATTGCTGTTAAACCGACACCTCCGCCGAGCCCGAGTCCAAGCCGAACACTGGTCAGGCTGAACCAGTTTTTCACATTTGGATTTCCGATGTTCAAAATTCCGCCCTCTGTATCTTCCATGCCAACGACAAACAAAGTCCCGCCAACCTTACCCCCGACACCAAGCCATGTTTTTCGTTCCAAAAAATCTGTCATAATTCAGTTAATTTCCCTTAATGTGAATTGTTTTTACCGTATTGATCCAAAAATTCGCAATCATTTACGGGACGAAGGAAAGCGTAAATTTTGCAAATTCAGCAGCGGATAAAACTCTTTTTTTCAAGAAATTATACTAAGGACAGGATCACCGAACCGTGATTTAAACGACAAAAATTTCAATAAACGCTGCTTTAAATGGCTGAGCCAAGGCGCATTTTATCAAGTAAATTAAAATGCCGGTTGATTCAGGCATTGTCAGACTATCGTTACTTTTCCATGACCGACTTTTTAAGGAAATTGTAAGGAAAGAGATGGTAGCGCGTACGGGAATCGAACCCGTCTTTCGAGATTGAGAATCTCGCGTCCTAACCGATAGACGAACGCGCCAAAGATCCCGCAGGACTTTATGCGAAGATAACAAAAGTTATATTACCAGATTGGTGCAATAGCACAAACGCAGACCGAAGCCGATTGCCTCAACCCTGTGCCTTGCCTGGTTTAGTATGGCTTAGACGTGTAGCCGTTGAGGTTCCACCAAGTATCGGCTGCTTGTTTGGCTTTACCGGCAATGCCCATTTTTCGGTTTCGCCTGTGTCCCAGGAAATACGGACTACTTCGTCAACTTTCCATGTTCCGGACCGCCGGCCTGTTTCATCCCTGATTGTTCCGTCGGGTTTCATGTTTAAATCCGAAAGCTGGCCATATTTGCCGTTTTGCTTGTTCCATTCGAAAATGTAGATTTTATTGCCGGAAACCTTCCATTTGCCGAGAAGCCGGATTGCATTGAGTTCGCGGATGATGTATTCGTCCCACATGATGGGAAACCGCAGCCACATATCAGTATATGCCAATGCCTCCTGCCAGGCTCCGCGGAGTTCCGAATCGGCAAAGAGCTTCCGGTAACGTGGCGACCGAACGCCCTGCACTTCGCTGACATCGGGATTCGTAAATGAATGGCCGACAGTGGTGTGGCCATAAACCCAGATGTTGGGTTTGAGTTTTTCCTGCAATTGGGAGCTGAAACCGCGTTCGGCTCCCGCCAGACAGGCATATAGAACGACCGTCGCATCATTCTTCAGCTTCTTTTTCAGAGTCTCTGCCAAATCATTGATATCTTTATCGGTGTAGATCTTCGCACTTCCAAGCTGCGACGTATAACCATGACCGAAATAAGCAAACATATCCAGCGAGCCGGGGCCGTCTTCTATGGTTTGAAGAAACTCCTTTTTCGCATTGGCAGCCATGTTGTTGAATGTTTTGTACGAGCCGTTGTAAGCTGCAGCGAATTTTTGAGCGCCCGGTATAAATGCACCCGTGGCGTCGCACTTGTCGTCGCTGTTTGTTGCGGGAGTGACAGCAAAAACCTGGTATGCCATAGATTGCCTCCCATCGAAAAAATAGCCTCCGCACCCGCCCGTGCCGTAGTATTTGCTGGGAGACGGCAAAATTGCGGAAACTAAAGGCGACCATTTGACGCTTTCGAATGCTGAATTTGCATAATTCCCGCGGGATATTTTGTCAAAAAAAGATTCAGACGTTGAAACGAAAATTTACCACATCACCTTCCTGCATGATGTAGTCTTTGCCTTCCAGACGGACAAGGCCTTTATCGCGCGCGGCTGCAAGCGAGCCGCAGGCCAGAAGGTCTTCGTAGGAGACAATCTCTGCGCGAATAAATCCGCGTTCGATGTCGCTATGGATTACGCCCGCTGCCTGCGGCGCTTTCGTTCCCGCGGGTATTGTCCAGGCACGGACTTCCTTTTCTCCGGCGGTAAGAAAACTCATCAAGCCGAGCATATGATAGGCGGCTCTGATCAGATTATCGACACCGCTGGATTTGAGACCTAAATCATTCAGATATTCACGACGCTCCTCCGGCGAAAGCGCTACCAATTCGGCTTCGAGTTTTGCGCATATCGGCACTACATCGGCATTTTCCCTGCCGGCGTGTTCGAGCACCTTTTGCACATTGGGATTGTCCTGTGGGTTTGCAAGCGTGATTTCGTCAACATTTGCGGCAAAGATAGTCGGTTTAATCGTCAGCAAAAACCATTTTTTGACTACTGCGTTTTCTTCTGCATCTAATCGGGCGGCGCGAACGGGAAGACCTTCTTCCAATACAGGCTGTATTTTTTCGATAATTTCAAGTTCCCGCCTGGCGTCCTTATCCCCGGATTTAGCCGAACGCGCCGCCTTGTCACGACGTTTTTCGATTGAAGCCAGATCAGCAAGTGCGAGCTCGATCTGAATTGTTTCCATATCACGGATCGGGTCAACCGAACCTTCGACATGGACAATGTTTTCATCCTCAAAGCAACGGACAACCTGAATCACGGCATCGGTTTCCCGAATATTGGCCAAAAACTGGTTACCTAAGCCTTCGCCTTTCGAGGCTCCGCGAACAAGCCCCGCTATATCTACGAATTCGACCGTTGCGGGAACAATTGTTTCTGTTTTGACTATTTTGGCTAAAACCGGGAGTCTTTCGTCAGGGACGGTTACGACGCCGACATTTGGCTCAATTGTCGCAAAAGGGTAATTGGCGGCAAGTGCTGCTTCCTGTGCGGTAAGAGCATTAAACAGTGTTGATTTTCCTACATTGGGCAGGCCAACGATTCCGGCTCTAAGCATAATTTTTCAGCATTCGCCAAGAGTGAAAGTCATTTGCTTTGGCGAAAACCGATATTCTAACGCTTCAATGCCTTCAAGGCGAATCGTAAAGCAATGGAAATGCCCGGGCTACTGCGGAAAATAAGCATTCGGTACAGGCCGGTCGGTAGAGACCCCAAATTGAATCGCCCCGAAACCATCCACATCACGAAGCAAATACCAGATGCCGCTTGACGGGCGAAAAACAGCTATATCGGCCCTTGCATTTGAATCAAAGTAGCCCGTCACGGGAATATCACCCGCAAGGCCGAAAAAATACACGCCGGCGCCTTCCGTACTCGCATTTATCCACCATTGCCCGTCACGGAAAACTGCCACGTCCGTCTTGCCGTCACCGTCATAGTCAGCCTGAACAGGCTTGTCGGTTGAAATTCCCCATTGATAGATTGCTGCCGTGCCATCGGAACTGCGCCAGATATACCAAACGCCATTTGAGGGCCGAAAGACCGCCAGATCCGTCTTGCCGTCACCGTCATAATCTCCGGGCACAGGTTTATCGCCCGAAATTCCCCACTGATAAATAGCAACCGTTCCGCGGCTGTCGCTATTTGATATATACCAGACGCCGGTTGACGGCCGGAAAACTGCGCGGTCGGCACGCAGATCGCCATCATAATCTGCGGGGAGAGGTATATCGCCGGTTGTCCCCCAGGGAATCGCTGCCAGCGTAGCCGCCTTTCCAAGTGAATACCAGAATCCGTTTTCCGGACGAAAAACGGCGAAATCCGTTTTGCCGTCGCCGTCATAGTCGGCAGGAGCCAAAATGTCTGTTGCCGTACCGAATCCGGCTACTGCCAGTCCGCCATCAGAGCTTTTTGCTATCCACCACGTACCATTTTCAGGACGGAAAATGCTAAGGTCGGTTTTTCCGTCGCCGTCAAAGTCGGCGTTGCGGTTTCTGGCAAAAGGTATCGCCGCGACCGGTCCGTCCGCTATATTTCCGTCAATGTTAAAGGTAATGCCGCCCCAGGTTTCGTTATGCGGTGCCTGCCATTGCTTGATTCTCTGGTGATTTTCCCATGCTCCCGGCGGGAAAGCGGGCGATGGAGAATTATAGACCCAGACCGACATCACGTTGTCCCATCGCGCCATCCAGATAGCATCCATTCTGCTATCCGGAGCCATTGGCCACCAGTCATTTACCGCATTGGTCGGAGAGCCGTAAGTACCTGAAATATAACCGAGTTCACGAATGCGCTGTGTCCAGCCTTTCAGGAATGCTACCGTCGCGGTGCGGCAGCCGGGCGTCTGCGATGTCTCATCATAGCGTTCCATATCGTAATAAAGAACGCTTCCGGGCAAAAGACCTATATTTGCCGCATCCGCCGCGGCAATGTCTGCTTCGCCACGTCCCTGTTGCTCGGCAACTACGGGATCGAGGCTGAACTTCGCGCTGGTTGTGGAAGCCGTACATGGCGATTGATAACCCACAACCGTTGGAATCAGTCCCCAGCCCATTGAAGACACCTGATTTACCCAGGAAGCCGATAACGTCTGAGAACAAGCTCTGTTTCTTCCGCTAAAATAAATGTTTGCATCGAAATAAGGCGAATTGTCCCACCAGACTTGCATACTTGCCACGCTTGCGTTTTGGCATTTATCGAATCCACGACCGAGGCTTATCCGCGTCGAACCTCCCGGCGGTGTCAGATAGCCGCGGGAAAGTGCCTGCGCACGTGCCGCTTCAGCTTCAGCGGCGGCAAGCGATCGTATTTGATCCGGTGTCGCATCCCGTCCGGAAATAATTAACCTGGTTTGTTGAAAACAGCCTGTTTTGTATCCAAAACATTTCCCTTCCGGTTCTATTCGCCAATTTGCTTTTGAAGTCAATGAATCCGTTCCGGCGTCGCCATTCGGATCTATCCTGTGCGAAACAAAAGTCCAGGTCGCTCCGCCATCGAACGACCGGAATGTGGAACGTCCCACAAAGTTTGAACTTGTCGGAATTGGTAACATTATTTCCAAATTACCGTCTTGCGATACAGTCAGTTCGGCATTTGTCAGATAGGCTTCAACTGCTATGGCGGCGCGGAAATCGGAATCTGTCCGGTTCCAGGTCTTCCCTGAGTCGGCGGTACGGACTATCCCGCCGGAAAAATTGGTTTCATCTGTAATCACCGCTATCCATTCCTTGGGAGTAAGGACAGCAAGGCCGGCAATTCTTTCGTTTTCAAGTCGCGGAATAAAGGATTCTTCCCAACTTTTGCCTCCATCGGAAGTAAGAAAAATAGATTTGTCGGTATAAACGATTCCGGATTTGGGGCTAAAAACGTGAAAGTCTTTTATCAACGAACCTTGCGCCAAAGCCGTACAAACAAACAGAAGTTGCATTAATACAAATCCCGCGGGTAAAAACGAACGAAACGGCGACCTTAACATAGATGAGAGACTCCGATATTGTGTTTCGTAATGGAAATGTAAGAAAGTATATGGATTTTTTATCGCAAATCAAGCACTGCCGGCATGGCATTTGCCGTAGTCTGCCCGTAAAGTGATATAAATTAAGCAAGTTTTGCAAACACACCTATGCTGGCCGTTGTATTTCTAACAACTTTATTTACCGCCGGCGGTTTCGCCCTGACATATCTGTTTGCGCAGGAAAAGCGTTTCTTATGGCGAATTGCTGCCGGGAATATCCTCGGGTCAGCCCTTTTTGGTACTCTGCTGTTCGCTTCAGGGCTTGTGACGGGCTTTGAGATTCACGCGGTAATTTTCGCTGCGGCTTTTACATTCCTCCCGGCCGGCATTTTTCTTTTTCGAAATTACAGAGCGCAATTACTAAAAGATTGGATAAAAGCAACCGGCCGGCTCACCGGAGCCAATCGGCAGCGTTACAACAGTTTTGCGTTTTATGCCATTGTTTCGCTCCTGATGATTTTTTTCTTTGGCCGTGCGATGTATGAAACGCCGGAAGGTATTTTCACCGGCGCATCGCAAAATCTCGGTGATTTACCATTTCATCTTGGTCTGATCTTTAGTTTTGCGGACGGGGCGAATTTTCCGCCGATGAATCCGAACTTTTCCGGGACTAAACTTGCTTACCCGTTCATTGCTGACCTGATTACAGCGGCATCCGTGAAACTTGGTGCGGATGTCCGCGAAGCGATGCTCTTCGAATCCGTCACGCGCGCAATTGCGTTGGCGGTGCTGTTGGAATCATTTGTATCAGCACTTTTTCAAAGCCGGCCGGCCGCGCACCTTGCGGTTGTTCTGTTATTTCTCAGCGGCGGCTTAGGTTTCGTGGCTTTTTTATCCGATGCGGCCGGCTCGCAAAGCGGACTCTATTCCGTGATTTGGAACCTGCCGCATGATTACACTATCGGCGACGACTACCGCTGGGGGAATGCCCTTACGACTTTATTTATTACACAGCGCGGTTTCCTGCTCGGCCTTCCGCTTACGCTCCTTGTGATTGACCGCCTGAAAGATCTCCTGCTCACGCCCGCAGCCAAAAGGCCGTTTGCCGCTTTCGCTGTCGGTATCCTCAGCGGTACTCTGGTATTGATTCACCTTCACAGCCTCTTTGCATTGTTTATAATCGCAGCCGTCTGGACTTTGCTTCGCCCGAGGCAATTTATAAATCCTCTTGCGTTCGGCATCGGAACGGCGACAACCGCTCTGCCGGAATTAATTTGGGCTTTATCGGGCACCGCATCGAACACTTCCGATTTTTTCGGATTTCATCTTTGGTGGGATTCGCGCGGCGAGAATCCGGTAATCTTCTGGCTTCGTAATACCGGAGCAGCCATTCCGCTCTGTATCGCGGGTCTTGTATTTGCTTATCGAAAAAAAGAAACAACCGAAAGGACAGAAACGTCCGCATTGCTTTTTGGCGGCAATGCGCTCAGGTTTTATCTTCCCTTTGCACTGATTTTCGCAGTTTCAAACTGCTTCAAATTCGCCCCATGGGAATGGGATAATATCAAGATTTTGTTTTATTGGTATGTCGGGTCGGTACCTTTTATTGCATATGCGATTGTCAGGATCGGGAGTTTCGATATTTCAGGAAGGCTGACCGCCGTCATTTTAACTGCCATTTTGATTTTCTCGGGTGCTCTCGACGTTTGGCGGACGATATCCGGCCAAATAAAGATTCGTGTTTTCCCGGCGACAGCTCTTGAAATAGCCTCCCGCATCAAGGCAGTAACGCCGAAAAATGCTCTTTTTCTAAATGCCCCTACATACAATTCGGCGATTGTGCTAACCGGCCGGCAATCATTTATCAGATATCCCGGTCACCTTGCATCACACGGAATCAATTATGCCGAGCGCGAACGAGATACACAGTCAATTTATGCAGGAGGCCCGCTTGCCCGACATTTGCTTGAAAAATACAAAATTGATTACGTCCTCATATCGCCGGAAGAACGCACGCTTTTGCAGGTCAATGAGCGCTTCTTTGCCGCTTTTCCATTAGCGGCAGAAATCGGTGATTATAAAATCTATAAAGTTAGATAAAAGAATTTCGTTTGAAATGGACTCTACCGTTTTCGCAAAGGATAAAAGAATTTCGCGGGCCACTATCGTTTACTACGCTATTGCCGGAATTATTACCCTGCTCGCCGTGGCATTGCGTTTCGCATATCTGACACTGCGGCCATTGCATCATGACGAGGGTGTAAACGGCTGGTTTCTGACCAATCTCTTCCGGGAAGGAATCTATAAATACGATCCCGCAAATTATCATGGCCCGACACTTTACTACATTGCCCTGGTTTTTGTTCAGGCTTTCGGACTAAACACATTCACCATTCGTGCAAGCGTCGCTGTCTGGGGCGTCTTTATTGTACTTGCAGCTTACTGGTTGCGGCCATATTTCAGCAGCAAGGCAACACATCTCACGGTTTTTTTTCTGGCAACTTCTCCCGGACTGGTTTTCATTTCGCGTTATTTTATCCATGAAACCTTTTTCGTTTTTCTCAGTTTTGCCGCTCTGATAGTCATCTTGCAATACATAAGAAGAAAATCGGCCGGTGCGATCGCAACAATCGCTTTTTCGGCAATCCTGTTCATAGCTCTGCTGATTCCATTGATGAAACTGGCAAATGCAAGCCTTCCTGACGGATACGTTGCAATTGCATTGCAAATTATAGCCGCTCTCGCTTCAGCCGGAATTACCTATGTCATTACAAGGCTGGCGCTGAGCAGGGAAGGCGGACGGGAGATTTACCTTTTGCTGGCTGCCGCATGTCTGGCATTGATGTTCGCAACAAAAGAAACGGCTTTTATTACGATTGGTGTAATGGCGATATCGGCTTTCTGCGTTTATTTCAGGGAATGTATTGCGGCAGCCGCTTCGCTCCGTAAAAGTCCTCTTAAACTGATATTGATTGCCTCTGCCGCAGGAGTTCTCTTCGATATCGTCATAAAATACAAATTACCTGAGACAGCCGGCGATTTCGGGAAAAATACCTCAGAGCTTGCAGGTCTTGAGAATCCCGATGCGTTCGAAATAGTTTTTTATCTGCTTGGACTGGCGGTTCCGCCGCTTCTGGTCGCGGCGCTTTATCTTTTTGATCGCAGAAAGCAAGATCTGCCCAAGCAAGCAAGTTTGTTTACCAAGATCAGAGACGCAATACCGCATGGAGGAAAAGGCTTGCCGACATTTGCTGCATCTGCTGTGCTTTTTGCTTATATAATCGTGTTTTTTTTCACATCGCTTTTTACTTACGCTGACGGAATCAAAGGTTTTTTTGAAGCATACGATATCTGGACAAAAACAGGCAGTAAAGACCATACGCAAAACGGCTTCTGGGCTTATGCCATCTGGGAAATGCAATCCGATGGAGCCATTATCATTTCCGCTCTGCTTGGTTCGGCCCTTGCGCTCTTAAAATCCACAAACCGTTTGGCAATGTTCGTATCTTTCTGGTGGCTTGGACTTTTTACGGCTTACACAATAATTCCCTACAAGACGCCTTGGCTTGCTTTGTCTTTTTTGCTTCCTGCATGTATTTCGGCCGGTTACGGACTAGGCGAATTGCTTGAAGTCCGACAAAAAGCATTGCGGTATGCCGGAGCCGCCGTCTGTCTTCTCGTAATGTTTGTAACTCTTTACCAAACCCGGGATTTGAATTTCGTTCGTTATGATGACGAGGACGCCCCGATGGTTTATGCGCATACGCAAAGGGAATTCGATGAGCTGGTCAGCCGCATCGAACATTTTGCCGCCGCCACGGGCAAAGGGTACGAAACTTCGATTGATATTGTTTCGCCTGATTACTGGCCGCTTGTCTGGTATCTTCGCGACTATCCCAAAGCAATTTTTCACGGCCGCCTTTATGACACTTCGGATGCTGACATGATTGTCGCCAAAAAAGATGACCAGGACGAAGCTTTAATACGCCGTCTTTCGGCAAATTACAGGTTTTACGGGCCTTTTAAGCTGCGGCCCGGTGTCAGACTCGTTTTGCTGGTCAAAAAGAATATTCCCGGCAATGATGGACGGGAACTATATGAACTGAGAAATATCAGGGAATAATTTGCTTCAGGCCAGCTCAAGCAGTCGTCCATCTATTTCCATCAGCTCTTTGTGAAGTTGCTCAGCGATGGCGACATTGACGTCGGTAGTTTCCATCTGGATAGCCTGTTCTTCGGGGTCGGGATCGAGTTCTTCTTTCATCTCACCGCGAAGCCGCGCCAATTGTTCGAGAATTTCGTTTTTACGCCGCAGAAGCCTTTCTTTTTCCTGATCTTTTGTTTCCATAAGGTTTATCAACAATACATTGTTGTAAGTATAACTGTAGTTTCTGTCTTCGGAAAGCCTTCGGGCTCGCAAAGTGTCCCGGTTTGTAATAAACTTGCGGCACGATATAGAGGTGAAAATGAAATGAGAAGTTTTGCATTCCTGACGTTAGCCGTGCTCTTAATTTTTTCCGGAAACGGAAGCTTTTCTGTCCCGGCACAAAACAATTCCGCGCCAACTCCCGATGATATAGCAGCGGCGGCGGATCGTATTCTGCCAAAGGTAATAGAATGGCGCCGTTATATTCATCAAAACCCGGAATTATCGAATCGTGAATTCAAAACCGCAGCATTCGTGGCTGAAAAACTTCGTTCATTCGGGCTTGAAGTGCGAACTGGAATTGCAAAAACCGGCGTTGTTGCCATTCTTCGCGGCGGCAGGCCCGGTCCCGTAATAGGTCTCCGTGCAGATATGGATGCCTTGCCTGTAACCGAGCGTAATTCACTTCCTTTCGCCTCAAAGGCAACGGCGGAATACAACGGCCAGACTGTAGGTGTAATGCATGCCTGCGGCCACGATTCGCACGTTGCCATGCTGCTCGGCGCGGCTGAGGTTTTATCTGCTTTGAAGGATAAAATCAACGGAACGGTAGTTTTTATCTTCCAGCCTGCCGAAGAAGGACCGCCCGCCGGCGAAGAAGGCGGCGCGGCGCTGATGGTCAGGGAAGGAGTAATGGACAATCCGAAAATAGATGCCATCTTCGGACTCCACATTAATTCACAGACCGAAATCGGCAAAATTAAATACAAACCAGGCGCAACCATGGCGTCAAGCGATTGGTTTACCATCAAGGTTCGCGGCCGCCAGACTCATGGATCGCAGCCATGGTCAGGTATTGATCCGATTGCGGTAGCAACCCAGATTTATACCGGATTACAGATGATCGTCGCACGGCAATCGGAATTAACTAAAGCTCCGGTCGTTATTACGGTCGGCAAAATCAACGCAGGAGTCAGGGAAAATATAATACCGGAAGAATTAACAATGGCCGGTACCATCCGGACCCTGGATTCGGCAATGCAAAAAGATGTCCATATGAAAATTCGCCGAACCGCCGAAAAAATCGCCGAAAGCATGGGAGCAAGCGTTGTCGTCGATATAGAGACAAAGGCTCCGGTTACCTACAACACACCGGATTTAGTCAAAAAAATGTTGCCTTCATTGGAAAAAGCGGCCGGAAAGGAAAATGTTATCGAAACCGAATGGACAACCGGCGCCGAAGATTTCGCATTTTACGGCGAAAAGGCTCCGGCGTTTTTCTTCTTTGTCGGCGGGATGCCGAAAGGGACGGATCCGAAAACCGCACCTGCCCATCATACGCCCGATTTTTACATAGACGACAGCCGCCTGGACATCGGAATCAAGGCTTTCTGTAACATAGTCTTTGATTTTCCGGCTGCCATTGGCAAATAAAAAACGGCCTGCAAAATTGTAATTACTTTTCGCAGGCCGTTTATTTAAGTGTAATTTAGCGAGTAACTTACGATTGGTTGTGTGCCTCGACCAGCCAGAGGAGTTTATCCGTTTCTCTGGAAATTTCCGTAAAGAGATCGGCGGTATCTTTGTCGCCGATTTCATCCGCCGTATCTATATTTTTGCGGATTTTTTTACCGAATTCCGCCAGAACGCTTGAAAGAGCATCCACGTGAGCGGCTCCGTCACTTATTTCGTGCGGATATTCACTTAAACTCGAATTTTTGGCTGCAAGACGTACGGTTCCCATCGCAACGCCGCCGAGAGTAGTAATTCTTTCGGCAATGTCGTCGGCATATCCGTCAACTTCCGTTGCGACACGGTCAAAAAGTTCGTGCAGGGCTATAAAATTCGGCCCTTTTACATTCCAATGTGCCTGTTTGGCCTGTGATTTGAGATCCGCCGCGTCCGCAAGGCTCTGGTTGAGAATTTCAATCAGTTTTTCCCTTTTTGACTTGGCTATGTCAATTTTAGTTTCATGTAATTCCATAATTGCCTCCCCTTAGAATTATTCTAAATCTAATGATAATAAGTGTCAACGACTGATTTCAAGTATTTTGATGGTAACATAGATTATAACTTATCGTTTTGTGATGAAAATATTGTTAAATTACTCACCGGCTTCAATTTACTGGATCGCAACACAATCGGAGATTATTACATCCGCAATCAGCCGCTCGATTCGCGAACTTTTGGAGCGGACGTCCGCACGCCTTCCTTACTTGATTGCCGCCATATTGGTTTTGCTGATTTTCTGGCTTCTGACAAAGGCGTTCAGAGCCTCTTTTGAAAGAGCCACACGGCGGTCAAAGATGGACAGCCAGCTACGTTTGCTTGCCAGCCGTTTAATTTCCGTTTCGATGACGATTACGGGATTACTGACAGCAATTTCTGTAGTCGTTGACTCTTTCAGTTTTGGACAGGTGATCGCAGGACTTGGCTTCTCTTCCTTTATTGTCGGGTTTGCGACAAAGGACATCCTGAACAATTTCCTTTCAGGAGTTCTGATTCTCTGGCAGCGGCCGTTTCGGCTGGGCGACCATCTTTTCGTCGGCTCGAATCAGGGAATGGTCGAAGATATAGGATTTCGGGCTACGTCGTTGAGAAAAGATGACGGCGAAATCATTCTGATACCGAATGGAGAGATGTACTCATCTGCCCTGACAATTCGCGGAGCCGGCAAAAGGCGTCGGATGAGTCTTAAAATCACCGTAGGATACGATCAGGATGTTGAATTGGCAAAGGAAATTTCGCTCGCGGCTGCCCGCGGGACAAATGGCGTATTATCGTCGCCTGAGGCAAACGTTTATTTAACGGAATTTACGGTAAATGGAGCTATAATTACCATTCAGTTCTGGATTGATCCAAACGAAAACTCTCCGTTGGACGTTTACGACCGCGTCGCGATAGAAAGCCTGCGAAGGCTCAAGTCCGCTGGCATAATTATTTATTGCAGCAATAAATAAGTTTTTTATGCCGGCCAAGGTCCCGCAGTTTTCAGACTATTGATCAGGTTTAGGAGTAGCCTGCGGCAATGGAGTCGTCCCCGAGAGTCCAAAGGCGCCTCCGCCGCGAAAAAGTGGAGTAAAAATCCACCCGGAATGTTTTTCTATTCCGTAATAAGCGATTACGGACTTGCTCTTGCTTTGGCTGGCAACGCCTATGAAAGGCTGGTTTTCGGTTACTACCTCGAAATCATCATCCTCGGCTTCTGCTGCGGAATCGGTATCTGCCGAATTGACGATAATCACGGCATATCTATCCAGCAGAGGACTTGGATTGGATGGCAAAACACCGTTGTTATAATCCTGTACGCGTTTGGCAAAGCGCGCCAATGTTTGCGGATCGGGTTTAATCAGGCGCCATTTACCATCGGAGCTTAACGGATCGATGGCTGCAGACGGCCGCAAAATCTGCTTTTTTCGTGTGCCTTCGGGCAAGCCTTCCAGCAGGTCTTCGATTGATTCCGGAAGTTTTTGGCCATTGTAAAAAACGACATACTGTCGGATTGCTTCGGCAATCTCTTCTCCGCGGCGGATCGCTTCCAATTCTTTTTCCCTCTGAACCTCTGTCTGAATCATCGGGGCGACGGCAAGCAGAGCCATAGCTGCAATAACCATCAGGCCCATAACGACGATGAGGGTCATACCTTTTTCATTTGCGGTTGTCGATGTCTGAGTTGTCATTGTCATCATCATCATCAACCGGTCGTTTCACCGGACGATTAACATTGGAATTGACATTAGCACCCGGCGGTATATAACGCGGAAGACCATCAGGAATGCCCGGAATCCCTTGTGTTGTCGGGGTTTGCGGTATTCCCGGAGCGTAATACGGCGTACCCGGCTGAGGGAATCCCGGTTGTTGAAAACCGTTGCGATCCTGCGGAAAGCCCGGCCTTGCCGGTGCGGGCGCACCCGCAGAGGTCGTCCCCGGAGCAGGCCGCGAAAGCTCTACGGAATGGCGAAAACCTAGATTTATGTCCTCGAAAACAACCTTTTCCGGCGAAATGCTGATTAATTTGAACCTGCCACCGATAACGTCATTTAGCCTTGCCGGCGTCGGCAATGGTTTTCCGGGTTCTTCGAGATATGCCGTGTCATTATTACCCATTCGACGGGCGATCAGACCGATGTATTTTACCTGCGGCTTGGGCGGCGGCTGGATAATCAGCATTGACGGCAGCGAATACTTGGATCCGTCCGGAGTCTTTACCAGTACCTGTGCGTTACCCTCGGCGGCAATGAAATTTTGCGGCACGTTAGTTGAAATTCTTTGTGCACTTGTAAACGTTGTTGGTAGTTCAACGCCGTTCAGATAAATACGAGCATCCGGCGTGAATTTGTCCCCGACTACCTCCAGGCGGAATGATTTGCTGCCCGCATAAACCGTCTGAGGAGAAATAAATGCAAGCGTAAAAGGCGGCGTAGGAGTCGGCGTCGGCGTCGGCAGCGGTTTTTCTATGAATGGAGTAGGCGAAAAAGGAGTTGGGGGCGGCGGTTCATAAAAAGCGAAAATATTCCGGCCGGGATCCGGTGCATTCAGTAATCGCGGCTCATAAATAACGGGCGAAGATTGATAAGTGAAGTCTTGTTCCGCTCGGTTTGCAATCGCGGACTCGGTATTTGTCCGCTTGGGTGAGCCGGCACGTCCGGGAGTCGGCGAACCGGCCGGTGTCTGCGTTGCTGAGCCGGTGATGCTCCCGCCAAATGCGAACCAGAGAGAAAGCAGGGCAAGAACGCCGAGCAATATCGCTGCGATTAATTTGTTTCGATCGGACTTGGATGTAATCGGAACCGCTACCATCTTGAAATCATCGATATTTTACCAAAAAAACTTAATGAAACCGTCGTTTGATATTGTCACTGAGTCCGGGCATCTGTCGCTGCAGGCAGCAGAGACTCAGACGCCGGGCGGCGGTAATACGCTGCCAGCTCTATCCGCAGGCTAACTATTTCTCCCTGAGTTTTACCGCGCTGAGGCGTTGGCTGCGGATTTAATGGACGAGTAACCGGCGGGGCTCCGAAACCACCGTTAACACCTTGATCAAATTGATTGGGTATCTGCGATTGTTGAGTGGCATTATTCTGTTCCTTGCCGGAACGCGATTCCGCCGGCGACAATTCCACTGAACCGATTACAATAAAATCCCGGCTCGTCTCAAGATCGCGAATAAAACGGCGTAAATTAGCATAAGGACCTTCAACCGTCATGGTCACATAAGTACCGGGGAAAAGACTTCTCAGTCGGGCTCGTCCGCGTTGTTCCTCAGTTTCTCCGTTACTTTTTTCACCGGCTATTTCCAATGGTGAATAATCGGGGCCGCTTGTGTTTACAAGACCATTAGACGCAATCAAGGCATTGAGATTCTGATAAAGCGAGGTCTGGCCAATGGATGCGACAGGCAGATAACGCGTCTCGAAATCATCTACGCTGCCGAGCACTTTGGCTACCTGTGTCTCCGTGTTTGTTATATCCCCGTATTTTTCGCGTGCAGCCGCCAGCTCAGCCTCCAAACGGTCACGGGTAGATTTGTTTCTTTCAAGTTCTCTTTTAGCAGGCAGTGTGAAAACCAGGTAAATAAACAAAGCAGCAATGATCGTCAAAAATGCCGCGCCGACTGCGGCCAATTCCACTTTTCCCCACATTCCGAGATATACCCGGTGTGGCCGATTGGCCGGAGGCAGATCAATCTTTGGCGGTTTTTCGACAATTATGGTTTCTTTTTCAGTTAAAAAGACCGTGCGGTCCGCTTCATCGATTGCTACGGCCCCGTCGTTTGGATTGACGACCATCTCAGGCTCGCCCGCTGCTTCTTTATTTTGCGGCTCCCCGGGTTTGGAAGGGTCATTTATCATTGTTTTGTCCCTCCGTCCTGCCCGTCTGTGGCGGAATTTACCGCATATGTGTAAGAAGGTGTGTAAATTAATCTGAGCCGGTATTCGGTATAGGTTGAGGTATCGGTTTTCTGCAGATCCTGTCCGCGAAGTTCCGCGCGGAAAACGCCGGAATTATTCATCGCCTGTATCATTGACATTACGGCCTGGAAATCACGGCTGATGACGCCGAATTCTATTTCCGCGGCGACTTTGTCTGCGTCACGAAAAACATTTTGAACGACGATGCGATTTGCACTTACTCCGCCCGGCATGACGGATTCGAGGTCGGCAAACAACCGCGACCAGCCAAATGTCTTGTTTGCTACAAGTTTATGTGCGGCAAAGAGCAATTCACGCTGTTCGGGCGTAAGTTGCTGGCGAACCTTTTCCCCTTCGGCTTTGAGCCGTTGAAGTTCCGCCTCCATCTCAGTTATCTGGCGTGCGGTAATTTCATTATCCTTTGCAGCCTGTCGCCACTGTGCGGCTCCAAGGACGATACCTGCAAAGCCGACTATCAAAAGGGCAAAAGCCGTAAGGTACGGCGTTGTCCGGTTTCGGAATGGATTTGTCGCTAGATTCAGCTTGTTTATCACGATCGATCATTCCCGCTCTGCGGGGCGGGCCGGTTCGTTATTAATCTCACAAAAAGTCTAGCACGAAACACGGCTGCTGTCTCACACGCCGAAAGTAAGCGTAAAGTTGCAATATCAATCCATTCTCTGTGGTAGCGGACGCCCGCGCTCTTCTTCGGAAATCTCGCGGTAGGCGCAAACGCGGTTTCTGCCTTCACGCTTGGCCCTGTAGAGAGCAGAATCTGCCATTTCGACCAATTCGATCGGGTCTGTGGAATCATTTGGAAAAGAAGCGACGCCGATCGAAATAGTAACATGGTGTATGGCGTCTGTCCGGCCATGTCGTATTACGGAAAACGGGCGATTTTCAATGGTAGAGCGAATCCGCTCCGCGGCGACAAGTCCCTGTGCAAGGTCTGCATCGAGCAAAAATGCCGCAAATTCTTCTCCGCCAAAACGTGAGGCGGCATCGCCGCTGCGCATAATCTCAATTATGCTCTGGCCGATTTCTTCCAGTGTTTTGCTGCCTGTCAAATGCCCGTAGGTATCGTTGACCTGTTTGAAATGATCCACGTCCATGACCAGAACGCAGAATTGCCGACCGCCTGCTTTTGCACGGGCAGCTTCACGGCGAAGCTCAGAGAAAAAGGAACGGCTGGATAGCAAGCCTGTAAGGTCGTCGTGTGTAATTAAACGGTGAATCTGCCGCTGATATTCGCGGTCGATTTCGTCGAGCAGCTCAAACCGCAGAATGTGTTCGCCTACGGTTATTTTGTCTCCATTGGAAAGTGAAGCCGTCTCGACCCGCTCGCCATTCAAAAAAATGCCGTTGCGGGATCCGAGATCTGTCAAAATATATTCGACACGGCCGGATTCGGGGTTTTTTACCTGGGTTATTTTTGCGTGTCGCCGCGAAACTTTGGCATCGTTCACACGGACGTCTGCTTCAAGAGCGCGTCCGAGAATGACTTCTTCACGATCAAGCGGAATCGGTACGGCAATCAACTCTCCGCTTAAAAATACAAGTGCGGGTCGTAAATCGCGGAGTTGGCGTTCGGGTTTTAACATACAGCATGTGGCGGGGCACGAATGGAAAAACCCCGACGGCGGGGTGTCCGGCGAATAGAATAACTTAATCAGGCGGATAATTTCCAGTAAAAACTTGTTTTTCAATCATTTTCCTGTTTTAAAGCCGCTTTTGCTTTACTTATCCGGCCCGTAATCAGTTAACATCGATTTCAGATGCGTATCCTCATCGTAAAACTGAGTGCCATCGGAGACATTGTCCATACGCTCCCGGCCCTTGCCGTCATCAGACAAGGGCTGCCGGAAGCCGAAATAGACTGGGTAGTGGAAACCTCAGCGGCTGAAATTTTGCGTGGAAATCCGCTGATCGCCAATCTAATCGAAATCAATACCAAAGATCTCAGACAAAGAAAGACTGCCCGCGGCATTCTCGCCGGATTAAGGCAGCATTCGGAACTAATCCGAAGTCGTAATTACGATGCGGCGATAGATTTCCAGGGATTGATAAAATCAGCTTTGATTACACGCCTTAGCGGCGCTCCGCTCTGTTTCGGCTTTTCACGCGAAAACCTTCGTGAGCCGGCGGCAGCAATTTTTTACAATCATCGAATCAATACCGGTAATCAAATCAACATCATCGAAAGCAATATCAGACTCGCAGCGGAGGCCTTAAGGCTGGATATTCCCGCCGACATCGAATTTCCGATATTTCCGGATAATTCACACCTCAGCGAAGCTGAAGATATAGCCGCAGCGGCTGGCGGACATTTCGCAATATTGAATCCGGGCGGCGGATGGCCGACAAAGATTTGGGACGCCGGCCGTTTCGGCCGTCTTGCCGACCTGATTTTCGAACGCCTTCAACTCAGGTCTGTGCTTACTTACGGGCCGGGAGAAGAAAACCTTGCAAAACAGGCAGCCGAAGCCTGCAGCTCCGGATCAATGCTTACCGTATCGCCCGGTTTGAGAGCGCTTTACTCACTATGCAGAAAAGCGGAAATTTTTATCGGAGGAGACACCGGCCCGACACATATCGCAGTCGCCGCCGGAACGCCGGTAGTCGGAATTTTCGGACCGACGGATTGGATCAGGAATGGAAGTCCATTTGCTGAAGATGTTGTGGTCGAGCGAAACGACATCGACTGTCGGGAAAACTGTTACAGGCGATCTTGCGGGGAATGGATTTGTATGGACATAGATGTTGAAACTGTTTTTTCGGCTGTCAAACGAAGATTGCAGGCGAAAGAGAACTTTCGAACGAGAGTAATTAATGCAAATGCGGAGGCACAGGCCCGGAGCCGAAATTGATGGCAGCCAAAATTGAACTTTTGCTACAGCGATACAGGGTTTTTTCCGGGTTTATCATATCGGCAATTTATATCTATTTTGCAGATCCCGGCCCGCGGTCAATGCCATTAGGTCTTATTATCGCATTGCTCGGCCTGGCAATACGCTTCTGGGCAGCGGGACATATCCGTAAAGGCAATGAACTGGATACCGGCGGCCCTTACGCATTTACGCGAAATCCACTTTATTTCGGCAGTTTTCTGCTCGCCGTCGGCTTTGGGGTTGCATCAGGTGTCTGGTGGCTTGCCGCTATTTGCGTTATTTTCTTCCTAAGCATCTATTTACCGGTAATTCGCGTCGAAAGCAGTGAGTTGAACGCTGTTTTCGGCGCCGAATACGAAGAATACAAAAAAAATGTACCGGTTTTTTTCCCAAGTCTCAGAGGATATAAAAAATCGGGAAGAAAATTTGATTTTGGGTTATACTTGAAAAACGGCGAATATAACGCGATCCTCGGCGCGGCCGCCATCTCCGCTTTTTTGCTGGCACGTTATTACGATGTCATCTGATTCAACGACATTTTATGAGGCGACTCTCGAAGTATTTGCACTTTTTTCTGTTTGCCTTGGCGATTTCTCTCCAGGCAGCCGATGCTCAGCTTCAGGTGCCGTTCGAAAAAGGCGAAACGCTCAAGTACGAAGGTAAATTAAGCAAGATCGTCTCGGGGATTCCGGTAGCCGATTTGACCTTTACGGTTGATAAAAACAATGACGGCGATTTCAGCATCACTGCCGAAGCCCGCTCAAAAGGAACTCTGTTGAAAATCGCAAGATATTCGTTTCTTCAAAGATACGAATCCACAATTGACGCAAACCGGTTTCGTATTGAAAAAACAATTAAATATGACGTCCAGAAAGATCGTGTCCGAAATGGCGAGGCACTTTTCGACTATCGGGATAAACGCGTTACATATGTAGAAACTGATCCAAAAGATCCAATGCGGCCGCCGCGCAACATTGCTTCGGAAATCGCGGACCAAACGCACGACATAGTATCCGGCATCTATTCGCTGCGGCTCCTGCCCTTGTCCGTAGGGCAAAAATATACTCTGCAAATCAGCGACTCGGGATTGGTATATTCCATTCCGGTAGCCGTAACCGGACGCGAGCAGCTAAAAACCGACATTGGCAAGGTTTGGTGCCTGAAGGTCGTGCCTGAAGTTTTCGGCCCGGGACGTTTGATCGAAAGCGAAGGGAATATGACAATTTGGATTACGGATGATAAAAGGCGAATCCCGGTACGCGGCGTGGTCAAATCCTCAATAGGAAAAATAGACATCAGGATACGTTCATTTTCAAATAATTCCGGAAACAAAAATCAGGCCGCTCGATAGTACACTGCTTGTAACTTAGACGGAAAACCCGCATAATTCGGTTTTGACTTAAGTTTAGATTGTCTTTGTGTGGGGAAGCCGTCTTGGAGATTCACGAATCCGATCAAATCAAAGGTGAAATTGCTCAAAGCCCGGATGCGGGAACAAGTCCCGCTGCACCTGATCCGGGCCAATCGCTCTCACAGATAATAGCAGCATCGCCGGAAAGCAGCGAACTCACGGAAAGTCAACGGGAAAGCGACCCGCTGTCACATCCCGTTCTTCCTCCGCTTTTGAAGAGGGATCGCGCACGTCTGCTCGTACAATCCCCTTTCCGCGTTTACTTTTACTGGACACTTAGAAAAGATCCTTACACTACTCTTAAACGCATTCTCGGAAGCAAGGTCGGTAATTACAGGCTTTTTATCAGACTTGTCGATTCAGACACAGGAAAAACCGAGATGTATCCCGCGGAAGGCTCCGGCAACTGGTGGTTTGATGTGGACCCGGAGCACAAATACCGTGCAGAAATAGGATTTTTCGCTCCGTTTCGCCCTTTTATACGGATTGCTTACTCAAATACCGTTGAGACACCGCCGCAGCGTCCTTCTCCGCGACAGGCAGAAACTGCACAATGGCGAGTTCCATCACGCGATTTCGCTCAAATTCTAAGCGCCGTGGGATACTGGCGTGACGCGTACAATGTAAGAATCGCCGGCGACCTTGAAAACGACAGCGATGCCCTCGAGTCGTTATCTTATATTCTTGGCTATCCCAAAATAAATCAACGGTTTACCGCTGAAGAAATTCGTTTTGCGCTGCATCATCTGGCTCAGGGCCTGCCGATAGAAACTCTGCGCTGGAAAATCGGCGCAACATTGTTTTCATTTTTACAACAATACCTGTCCCGGCTACAGACACCTGAGGCAGTCAGACGCATAAAGGAAAAATTCCCGGCCCTGGATGAATACACGGAAGAGGAATCTCCATCCGACTACGCAATCGGCTCCGGCATGACACATTTTCCGGGTTTTCGACGTCCGGCCGGGTCTGGCCGGCGATCCATACCATTTGAAGAAAATGTCAGTTCGCCGGCAACTTCAGGTCGCGGAAATTTATAGCCTGTGTGTTCTCAAGTGGAAGTTTTTTATTTTTCTAAACGGCCGTTTCGGTAATTTGCTTTTTCGGACTTTTGATGCCGGAAATACAGTTTATCTCTTCTATGCCGGTTGGTTATTTCAGCCTGATCCTACACGCGCATCTTCCCTTTGTACGGCATCCGGAGTATCCCGAATTCCTCGAGGAAGACTGGCTCTTCGAGGCCATAACCGAAGTTTACATACCGCTCCTTTTCATCCTTCGTAATCTTCGTGATGCAGGGGCCGCTCCGCGACTGGCAATCAATATCTCGCCGCCGCTTTGTGAAATGCTTGCCGACGAACTGCTTCGGACACGCTATTCACGACATATTGCAAATCTGCTTGCATTAGCCGAAAAAGAGCACCGGCGAACAATCATGGAAGCACCGGAATTTGCAGAAGCGGCTGCCATGTATGTCGAAATTCTTTCCGCATCTGCAAGTCTTTGGGAAAATCAATATAACCGTAATCTAATCAAAGCTTTCCGTGAACTACAGGAAGCCGGCGTGCTTGAAATAATCACTTGCGGGGCAACGCACGGCTTTCTACCGCTTATTTCCACTCCGGAAGCCCGTCGGGCACAGATTGCCGTCGCAGTCACTAATTACAAAAAACATTTCGAACGTCAGCCTCGAGGCATCTGGCTGCCGGAATGCGCGTATGAGGCCGGTATTGAAGAAATTCTAAAGGAATTCGGTATCGAATATTTCATAGCAGACAGCCATGCAATAATCTATGGTGACCCGCGGCCCAAGTATGGAGTCCACTCACCGATTGTCTGCCCAAACGGGGTTGCCGTCTTTGCCCGCGACGTTGAAACAAGCCGACAGGTATGGTCAGCGGAAATTGGCTATCCCGGAAATGCTCTCTACCGTGAATTTTATCGTGACATCGGCTGGGATGCCCCGCTGGATTATTTGAAACCGCATTTGCATCAGGACGGTATGCGGAGGCATTTAGGCCTCAAATATCACCGTATTACAGGGAAAGATGTGCCCCAGCAGTTAAAAGAGCCTTATATGCCCAAAGCGGCACGGGAACAAGCAGCCCGCGACGCCGAAGACTTCCTTTTGCGGCGCCTAACTCAAGCCCGCGAATTACTAAATTTGTATAATGGACGTCCTCCTCTGATAGTATCGCCTTATGATGCTGAACTATTCGGGCATTGGTGGTTCGAAGGGCCGCAATTCCTTGATTTCTTTTTCAGAAAACTGCATTTCGATCAAGCGGAGATTGCTCCCGTAACTCCGGGTGATTTTCTTGATTCCGGCCTGCCTGTCCAGGTGCAAAGACCTGCCGCTTCCAGTTGGGGCGAAAATGGCTATTACAAGGTTTGGCTAAATGAAAGAAATTCATGGATGTATCCATATCAACACGATGCAGAGCGGTTGATGACGGAAGCTGTCGATAAATTTGCGGATAAATTGAATGACAACAATATTTACAGGATTTTAAAGCAAATGGCACGGGAACTGCTCCTTGCAGAGGCCAGCGACTGGGCATTTCAGATCTATCAAGGAACGACCGTTGAATACTCTGCCCGCCGTTTCAAGTCGCATATACACAGATTCAATCTGCTGGCCGGAATGCTGGGAAAACCCCTTTCCGACGAAGATAAGGCTATCCTCGGCGAAATCGAGGCCCGCGACAACATCTTCCCGGAAATTGATCCTTTGATCTATCGCAGCAGGAAATGAACTTTTAAGCCTTTTTACACTATTTGCCGTTTGATTTGCCTGTCATCCCGGCGATATGATTCTTTTTTTGCCGGTTATTAAATGAAATGAACAATAAACCTAAAGAAATTAAGCCTGCCGACGGAAAACTTGGCGTTCTTCTTGTCGGGCTCGGAGCTGTCAGCACAACATTTGTCGCGGGCGTAGAAGCAATCCGCCGCGGACTTGCTTCTCCGATCGGTAGCCTTACCCAGATGGGAACGATCAGACTCGGTAAACGTACAGACAATAACGTCCCTAAAATCAAGGACTTAGTGCCGCTGGCAGAACTTGACAACATTGTCTTCGGTGCATGGGACATTTTCCCTGATGATGCCTTTACGGCTGCTCTCAAGGCAGGTGTCCTTGAAAAGGAATTGTTGAATCAACTTTCTGAGCCTTTATCCTCGTTGCGGCCGATGCCGGCGGTATTCGAGCAGAACTATGTCAAACGTCTCAATGGAAACAATGTCAAAACAGGCCGAAACAAGATGGACCTGGCAGAACAGCTTATAGATGACATTATCCGGTTCAAAACCCAAAACAACTGTGACCGGCTCGTAATGATCTGGGCTGCTTCTACTGAAATATTCCTTGAAGAATCCGAGGCACATTCATCGCTCGAGGCTTTCGAAAAAGGGCTCTATGACAATGACCCATCCATTGCCCCGTCAATGATTTACGCCTACGCCGCTCTGCGCTCCGGAGTTCCGTTTGCAAACGGTGCCCCAAACCTTTGCGTTGATATTCCAGCACTCACCGAACTGGCAGACAGCAATCGGGTACCCATTTGTGGAAAAGACTTTAAAACCGGACAAACATTGATGAAAACAATCATAGCACCGGGCCTCAAGGCAAGAATGTTAGGCCTTGAAGGTTGGTATTCTACAAACATCCTCGGTAACCGCGATGGCGAAGTTTTGGATGACCCGGAGAATTTCAAAACCAAAGAGGAATCAAAACTCTCAGTCCTGGAACACATTCTTCAGCCGGAATTGTACCCCGATCTCTACGGTAATTTTTCTCACGTGGTCCGCATAAATTACTATCCGCCGCGGGGAGATAACAAGGAAGGCTGGGATAACATAGATATTTTCGGCTGGCTCGGCTACAAAATGCAGATAAAGATTGACTTTCTTTGCCGTGACTCAATTCTGGCTGCTCCTCTGGTTTTGGATCTGGCCTTATTTCTGGACCTTGCCGCAAGAGCGGGAATGAAAGGAATCCAGGAATGGCTTTCTTTTTACTTCAAATCTCCGCAGACCGCTCCGGGCCTTTATCCCGAACATGATATTTTTATTCAACTGATGAAACTCAAAAACACTCTGCGACATATGGCGGGAGAAGACCTGATTACTCATCTTGGGTTGGAATATTACGACTAGCCCTTGAGCAATAAATTACATTTTTCTTCGTCTCCGAACGTGTGCTTCAACAAAGGACACAAGATTTTCAAACTTTAGGAGGCGAAAGAAATGTCAGCTCGTTGGGTTACGGATAGCCGCGGCCGTTCACATTATTTACTTCATCAGGAACTTGCACAGTCGTGCGGTCCCGCCTGTGTCGCAATGGCCGAACAAATTTACAAACAGGCCTGTTTGATAGACCCCGAAGGCCGGGCACGCCAGATTTCCCAACTATATCCCGGCAGTTTCGACCCTAAAAACGGAACTTTGGCAACAAACCTCGCTTATGTTCTTAACCATATTGGCGTACCCGCTTACCGGTCAGAGGGAGTAGCCGGAACCCGAATTTTCGATTACTTTTGGTATTACTGTGGAGAAAGGACTCCGATCATTGCGCATATCGCCTGGGCTGGCGGCGGCGGCCATTTTACATTGTTGAAAGAAATCGACAGAAGCACACACAGAATGCTGTTTTACGCTCCCTGGTACGACGTTGTCGAGGTTGACCGGCGAAATCTGCCGAACTACAACGCCGGCGGAGGCGCTAACGGCACTTTGAGCGGATGGATGACAATTACACACAGATAAAGGATATTCCCGGCGGTCGAAGCAGTATTGCAAAAGGGCGGCAGTTTCCGTTGACCTTGAATAATTTCGAAAACGCTGTAAATTATAATTCGTATGTGACTTTTATGGGGTCTATCCCATGAAGTCCGTACGGATGAAGAATTCGGCAAACGATTGAAACGTTGAAAACATCTTTCAAATGACGACTTTGCGGACACCCGCAGTCTGAAACAGTATTTTACGTTCAAGGGCAGATTAAGGAGACGAATGAAAAACGAACCGGCGAAAAAGAAAGATCTGAAGGAAAAAGGAATCTTGCTCGATCCGGACAGAAAGAGCCCACGCGCTGCCGAGTTTGAAAACAAGCTCTCGGCACTAATCGTCGGGCAGGAGCGTGCAGTCCGCCGCATGAGCGGTTTATTCCAAATCTATCTTGCGGGAATGAATAATCCGTCACGACCTATCGGAACCATGCTATTTCTCGGCCCGACAGGTTCAGGTAAAACCCGCGTGGTAGAAGCAGCCTCAGAGGTTCTGTTCACTGACCCGCACGCTGTTGTCAAAATCGATTGCGCCGAGTTTCAGCACTCACACGAAATTGCCAAGCTGATCGGCTCACCGCCGGGATATCTGGGACATCGCGAAACCTCGCCGATGCTTACGCAGGAAAACCTCGATAAAGCACATACTGAGGACACTAAGCTTACCTTTGTTCTTTTTGATGAAATCGAGAAAGCTTCGGATTCCCTATGGCAATTACTGCTCGGCATTTTAGACAAGGCGACGTTGACGCTTGGAGACAATCGCCGCGTGGACTTCTCGAAGACTATTGTAATTATGACTTCGAATCTCGGGGCACGTGAGATGAGTGAAATGATCTCCGGCGGTATTGGCTTTGCACCGACAAAGGCCGGAACGCCAAAAGAAGATACCGAAATCGATACAAAGATCTATCGTACGGCTCTCGAAGCAGCGAAGCGCAAATTTTCTCCGGAATTCATGAACCGGATAGATAAAGTCGTTGTTTTCCGGAGCTTGAAGGAGCACCATCTGCGCCGTATCCTTGAAATTGAGCTTGCTGCTGTCCAGGCCCGAATTACATCGTCCGCAGGTACAAAGTTCGTTTTCGAATGTACTGATACGGCAAAAGAATATCTGCTCGGAGAAGGTATAGACCTTAAATACGGAGCCCGCCACCTGAAACGGGCCATCGAGCGTTTTCTTGTCTATCCTCTTTCAAACCTAGTTGCTACACAACAAGTGGAAACCGGAGACTTCGTTCTTGTTGATTACGACAATGAGGGCAAAAAACTGACTTTTTCCAAATTTGCCGGGAAGATGATTGTCAGCGACGCGCCGGCAGATGAGACCGATGACTCACCATTAGTTAAATCGGATGCTGTCGGGGCACCTTTACCACAGGCATCGGCTGCTCCGCAGATGAGCAAGTCCAAAGGAGAAAATACGGAGATCTAGAAAATAATAGAGCGGCTATCTAGACTCTCAAATAGCGACAACTTCGATATCAGGGTCGATCTCCTCTCTTATCATGTTTTCTATAGCCATTAGCGTACCGGTAAGAGAACTGGGGCAACTGCCGCATGCCCCCTGGTATCGAATACTTAAACGGTTATTTTCAAAACCAGCAATTTCCAACCAGCCTCCATCTCCGGCCAGATATGGGCGTATCCGCTCGTCAAGCAAGGCCTCTATTTCACGCACTTTCGGATCATCCAACGCAGCCGCGGCAATGGCGCCGCCGATTTCGCCCGCAGCCGTTCCGTTGCCGTTTGAACGGACTCCGGCAACCGCAGGAGCTTCTCGAATAGGAACAGCCAGCCGCGGCAGTATCTCATCCCATTCAGCGTCGTCGGTTTTCTCTACCGTTACCATTTTGTCCATATAGAAAACCGATACTACATCTCCGACCTCGAAAATTGCTTTTGCAAGTTCGTCTTCAGCCGCGGCCACGGCGTCCTTAAAAGAATGCGAAGTGCCGGCAGAAACCGGCTCTTTCAATATAAACTTTACCGCGTTCGGATTAGGTGTTTCCTGTATGTCTGCTATCTTTGGCATTTGAAAAGTCTCAAAAGTCTAGTCTATCAATCCTTACCTTTTTGTCAACATTCCGGGGTTCAATTAAGTGTTGATTTGCCCGCAATTGCGTGCCTTATTATGCTAATTTGCCGTAAAACTCTTGCCTTTATTTACGTTTAGGTTTACTATGATGCTGTTTTTGGACGAGCAGACTCAAGCTTCTTAAAGCCGGCATCAGACGACGTCGAGGTTTGGTATTTGGTCGTACTCGATCGGCACGCAATTTTAGATTTTTTCAGACGATCGGAGGTGACTCTTATGCTTTACGGCCTTTTGGCACTCGTTTCTCTAATCCTAACGATTGCCTCTTTTTACATCTACTATGGCAATGCCCGGACGCTATATATCGTCCTTGCGATTATTTTTCTTATCGCAACCGTTGCTTTCGGCGGTATTTTTCTTTCCGGCCGAATCAACAAAACGGACGATATACATATCACGGAATAGGCTTTACACGGCACCATCGGGAAAATGTGCTTTTTGAACAGGCCTGATCCGTTTCAGGATACTCACGTAAAATCGGCCGGGTTTTGCCCGGCCTTTGCTTTTTTTGCGATCCGGGAATCGATCCGGATCTGGAAAAAACCTATTTAACTTTAGCAATAACAGTCCGCTGTATTCCTTGCAGATCTTTTTCAAATGAAACGTTTGTCCAACGATCATCAGAAACAAAAAGCTCTGCTACTCTTTCAGCCTGGCCATAGCCGATTTCCATAATGAGAAAACCTCCTTTGACCAAATAATCCGGTGCAAATTTAATTATTCTTCGAATTATGGAAAGCCCGTCCGAACCATCGGTCAAAGCTATGCCGGGTTCATAATCTTTTACCTCAGGCTGCAAGTGTGTCATTTCTTCCCGCGATACATAGGGCGGATTGGCCAAAATTGCATTATAGTGCTCAACGGGAACTGAATCGAAAAGGTCTGATTCGATAAATTTTATTCTTCCGGCAACATCATGTTTGGCTGCATTCCTGCCGGCATATTCCAATGCAATTGGGGAAATATCAACTGCTGTAACTGCTGCCGTTGGCAATTCCTTCAGGACAGCAACCGAAATACATCCTGACCCTACTCCTAAATCCAATATTTCAGGTCCTGCAGTTTCTTTGAGAATCTCGACAGCAAATTGGACCAGAAGTTCAGTTTCAGGACGTGGAATCAAGACTCCCGGACCAACAGAAAATTCAAGACCGTAGAATTCCTGGCGGCCAAGGATATATTGCAAAGGCTCGTGCATCAGCCGTCGGCGAACAAAGTCCTCAAATCGTTTTGACTCTTCGATTGACAATTCATATTCGGGATGGGCAATCAGAAATTCACGGCCGCGGCCGACAGACGCAGCTAATATTGAAGCGGCAGTGCGTTCCGGCTCCTCAATCGTTCCGGCAAAAGATTGTCTTGCTGAACTTAATGCCTCGGATATCGTCATTGTGCACCATCGCCGCGAAAGACCGCAGGAATAGTTAATAGAATTATTTTCAGATCGAGCCAGATAGACCAGTTTTCTATGTAATAAAGATCAATTTTTACCATTTCCTCAAATGGTATGCGGCTTCGTCCCGATACCTGCCAGAGTCCTGTAATTCCGGGCCGCATATCGAGTCTGCGGCGATGCCAGGGCGCATAGTTTTCAACCTCATACGGAATCGGAGGCCGCGGCCCGACAATGCTCATTTCGCCACGTAGAACATTAAAAAGTTGCGGCAATTCATCCAGGCTGGTGCGCCTCAGTATTCTACCGGCGCGCGTTATTCTCGGATCATTTTCCACTTTGCCAAAAAAAGTCTTTTCATCCTCGGTTTGTTTACAGACTGTCTGGCCATTGATATTTCTAAGATATGCCTCACGATGAATCCCGGGGTCGGCGTCTTCATACATTGTTCGGAATTTGTAACAGAGAAAAATTCTCCCGTCCATGCCGACTCGTTCCTGCCGAAACAATATGCGACCACGCGAATCCAGCTTTATCCAGATTGCTATCAAAGCCATAACTGGCAAAGTTGCCGTAATCGCAAAAAGTGAGATGATAATGTCGAAAACCCTTTTTACAAACCGTTCAACGTCCGACAGCGGTTCGCAGAAAAGGCGAATCATTGGCAGCACTCCGATTTGCTCGATCGAGGTTTTCTGCGGCAAAAGTCCGAATAATCCGGGAGCAAGACGAAATTCGACTCTTTGATTACGGCCGATTTTCATCATAGTCTCGAAAAGTTCCTCGCCTGAGATGTTTTCATCCGCGATAATAACCTCGCGAATGGCAAGACGTTTAACCATCTGAGGAAGAACCTCGAGACTGCCGAGATGCGGGACTTCATAAGTCTCCTTTAAATGTGATGAAGCGCTTATTAATCCAACTACGCGATAGCCAAGTTCAGGCCGTTCGGCAAGGGTTGATATTGTCCTGGCGGCTTCGTCGCCGCTGCCGACGACAAGAGTCGGTATAAGATTTATATCCCTCTGCCTGGCGACGGACTGCAAATACCTTAAAACTAAATGAAAAACCAGTAATCCCGTCAGAGAGAAAATAAAATCGAGGACAAAAACACCGCGTGAATAAGAAAAATCACGAAAGGCAAATCCCCCGCGAAACAAAAACGCCCAGGATATTATCAAAAGCGATGAAACGGCTGCGGCTTTAAAGACTCTTATTGCCTCCCTTGCATAGGAAAATGCACCGTGAAGTCTCAGAACGCCCTGATAGGCGAGCATGGAAATCCTTACAAATAGGGCAAAATAGAGTATTCCGGCATATGGAACAAATGCCTTTGACCATGCCCAGGCAGTCTCTGAGAGAATCGGCTCACCTTCGCGAATCCAGAATGCAAATAGAAAGCTTGCTGTTGCAATAATCCCGTCCGTAGCAAGAATAAGGAATTTCACCAAAGGCATTACCCAACGCGGCACGCGATTTTTCGTCGGTGATGCCGTTGCAACATCTGCAATCGGGCTGCCTTTTTGCATAGCGGTTTTCACTTGTCGAAGTATTGCCTTGAAAACAACTCCCAATTCAAAAGTTGAAATAATTGCAAATTAAAGTCCTCGCGACCGGAATCATTTGCCGCAATCATATCGCGCACATACCGTTCATTGAAAATCCCGCGATTTCTGATCGCTGTCGGGCTCAACAGGTCGGATATCATCGGGCGAAGCGGACCCCTCAGCCAGGCACGTATCGGTGCAGAAAACCCTGCTTTTTTTCTCCAGACAACATCTCGGGGAAGAATGCTTTCCAGTGCTTTTTTTAATGCATATTTTCTCCTCAACCCTTTGATTTTAAGGGCTGATGGCATTCTCGAGGTAAACTCGAGCATTTCAGGATTCAAATACGGGGCACGCACCTCAAGATTCGCCGCCATGGATGTACGGTCGGTCGTATCGAGATTCAGCGCGGGAAGAAACGTCTTGAAATCCACATATAAAAGACGATTTAGCGGTGACCATTCACGAGCCTTTGCAAAATATCTTCGGTGCTGCGAATACACGTCAAAGTGATTTACAGCCTCAAATATATCCCGAACCAGAACCCGACGTTTCATTTCCGCCGTAAAGTAAGTTCCAAAACCAAGATATCGTTCTTCGAAAGGTTCGGCGGCGCTCTTTGCAAATTTCTTTGCATTTCGAATCGGACCGGTTAAAGGCCCTCGAAGCCCGCCGGGGAAAATCGAGGAAATGAGGCGTAAAGCCGGTCGTCGTACCACAGATGGAATGATATCCGTAAAGGAAGCGATTTTCATTGCCATATGCCGCGGATAACCGCCAAACACCTCATCTCCGCCCATTCCGGACAACATAACCTTTTGTGTCTCACGCGCTTGTTTCGAAATCAGATACGACGGAATGGCCATATCAATAACCGGTGCGTCCTGATGATAGATCAAAACAGGCAAAAGCTCCGCAAGATCAGGTTTCAATACCGTCTCGTGGTAATCAATCCGAAACTGTTTTGCCACAGCACGTGCCCAGCGGATATCATCCGGCACTATGTCATATTGCAGATCGTCCGCGGAAATGCCGGTGGTATATGCCGTAATTTTTGTGCCTGCATCCTCTGACATACAGGCAACGATACCCGATGAATCAACACCGCCGGAAAGAAAGGCTCCGAGCGGGACATCAGCCACCATTTCCATACGCGTAACGCGTTTTAGGACTTCAAAGGTTTCGTCAATCCATTTCCGCTCGTTGCCGATATCCTGTTCATTAGAAAAATCCAGATCCCACCATTCCCCGATACGAAATTCACCATTTTTCCAGACCAGATAATGGCCCGGCATAAGCTGCGAAATGCCTTTAAATAAGGTTTTTGGCGGGACAGGCCAGAGAAAAGTCAAAAACTGACTAAAACCTTCCAGATCAAGTTCAGGCTTAAATTGCGGATATGCCAAGAGAGCTTTGATCTCGGAGCCGAAAATAAAATTTCCGCCGACTTGGGCATAATGAAGAGGTTTTAGTCCGCTGCGGTCACGAACCAATGTTATGGATCGTTCCCGACTATCCCAAACTGCGAAAGCAAACATTCCGTTCAATAACTGCAGGCTATCAAGGCCGTATCGGGCAAATGAACGTATCAGGACTTCAGTGTCGGAATCTGTTCTGAAACGCTCCCCTTGGCTTTCCAGTTTACGCCTCAATTCCCGATAATTGTAGATTTCGCCGTTAAACGTGATAACGAATCGCCCGTCATCGGTATGAAATGGCTGATGTCCTCCATTGCTCGTATCGATTATGGACAGACGTCTGTGGCCTAAAAGTACACGTCTGTAACCGTCGTCACCGATAGAAGCACAATATATTCCTTCATCATCGCGACCGCGATGTTCTATCGCCGCCAGCATTGATGATAGCGAGGCCTCATCAGCAGTACCAATAATTCCTGCAATTCCGCACATCTAAATTAATTCTACCTTTGAAATTAAGCTCAAGCGAGAAAAGCCGAAATCAAAGTCCGGCGAATGCCATTATCTGCTCTGCCATCTGTCGTCGCAGATCCGAGTGTCTTGCGCGAGCACTACGTTGCCTTTTAACCGGTAAGATTGCATCCAAATCTTCTTTACGTCTCAAACTATGCAATCGGCCTTCCGAAACCAGATATTGATCAACAGCCGCAGGCTCACCGACAAATATGCTAAAAGCAGGAACACCGAGCGCCGCTGCTTCGCGAACCATTGTGCCACCGCCCGATATGACAAGATCCGCAGCAGCTATGAGATTTGCTCCGTCCAATACGGTTTCGGGAATAATTACATTGGACTGCGGGTGACGACGCTTGAGGTCGCGGCCCTGATAATCTTTCCTTGGCAGAAGAATTATCTTTACGCCTGGGATTGAAGCAAGTCGATCGATGGTCAAATCCAGAAGTTGATTTTCAAGACTTCGATGATAAAGAGCTTCCGGAGCATGCGGACGAATTACGGCAAGCACATCATTATGCGAAATGCCGATCTTCTCAAGGTGCCGGGCAAAATCCGGATCTACAGAAAAATCACTCAGATATACATCTTCTTTAATACCTGGATATTTCCACACCTTGTTCTCATTAACGCCAAAACGCTGCAAGGCCGAATCAGGAAAACTTTCGGGTACAAAAACCCGCCTCGCCATTCGAAAAGATAAATGATTGGCCGGATGATGTTCATAGTCCATCATATTGATGCTTTTTATGCCAAGAAAACGGGCTGCAACAAGAGGTTCCTGTGAATTGTGGGAGAGGAGAATATCAATTTGACGGCTGCCGGACCATTTTATTAAAGCAAAAACCCGCTCTAGAAATCTTGTGGTTTTACCAAATATGGACCCGCCGCCATGCCGTCCCGCTACTTCAATATCTAATCCGGCTGCGCGGGCAAGCTCAACAGTTTGCGCATAATCCCGTGCGGTCCAAAGCAATTCTACATTGCCGTGAGATAATTCGCTTGATAGTGCCTTGAAAAAAGGTACGTGCGGGGAGTTGCCAAGATCAATCCAAATTCGAACCGGCGTTTTCTTCATTCACTTTTGCTCCCGAGCGTTTCTATTAGACGAGCAAGCGCAAACGCCATCCATGCCTGCCCCCAACGAATAAACTCTGTTTTGGTCTTGTAAAATTTGTTTATCTGATATGAAAAACGTCCGGCACTTTCATACATATTTTCTAGTGTCCAGTCAGCAATTTTGCAGGCCAGGGAAACGGCGTCCTCCCGAATTTCCGCAATTTCACAAAGCGTAACAATTGCTGCGGCAGATGAATGTATATCTATAGGATAGGTGCGGTTATGAAAATATTTTGGTGCACCGGAATCAAGAAAAAAGTTGGAAATCCAATAATCAACGCCTCTTGTAATCGCATCGGAAAAGCTTTGAGAATCGGGATGACCGTAGTCAGCCAAACTGTTGTCATATATTGCCTTAAGCGAAGAAATCATAAAGGCTGTATGAAAATTATCAACCCATTTATGCCTCAAACGTGTGCCATATGGCCAGGAACCTTCTTTTGTTTGCTTTTCCAGAACGAATCTGGCAGCCTTAAGTGCCGTTTCGTGATAAACAGCCTTGTTTGCCAGTTTTCCGGTTCTCGAAAGCACCTCCGCCGCCAACAGGCTGGCGTTTAAGATTATGGAATTATCTGCCGGTGTGTAGCTGAAACAAATCGTTGATTCTGATTCAACGGGACGCCGTAAATCATTCAAAATAAAGAGGCTAACCTCATCGGCTGCGTTGAGATACCGAATATCACCGAACATCTCGAAAGCTTCGAGATAAGCCTTTGCGGCAAATGCGGTAGGTACTATTGTGGGCGTTCCTTTCGGTGCGAAAAACGCCCTTGACTGCCAGTCAAAGTTGTAACCGAAGGAACGTGTTGTGCGGCCGTCGTTGGTTTTTCGGTACAAAGCCAGCTCATCAAGAGAATCGAGCAGGCGATAGATAGGCCCGGCATTTCTCCTGCCGCTTCGGATAAGTGAAAGTTCGCTCAATACGAATAGAGCCAAACCTTTTGAATTAACACCTGAAGGCACCTTTAGCAGCGGCCTGATGTTTACGGGGAATCGCTTGACAGCTTGCAGCCAGGCAATTCTTGCAAGCGAAGAACCGGACAATAACGGGATTGCCTTGAAAAGCCTGCTCTCCAATCCGTCAAACGGATCATAGCCGGCAAAATCCTGCGATTCTGCCCGGCTTATAACCTCAGAATATACTTCCGTGTAAATTGCCGCTGCCTCAGAACGGTTTTTAGTATTATCCGGCATAATATTGGCGTAGCTAACTATATCTGCTGTCAGGGTGAATTTGATAGCCTGACCAATTCCTCCGATTGCCCTTTCAATCAAAAACCATCATAATTATGATTTGTTTCACGTTCAAAATGATGAAGTTTATCACGGACTTGCGGTTATTACTCCTTGGCGGCTGGATCGGTGCGGCGGTCTTCTTTATCGGCGTTGCACAGATTGCCTTTGCAGTTTTGCCGCAACGTGAATTTGCAGGTGCAATAGTCGGGCGGTCGTTGGCCGTTCTCAATTTTTCCGGCCTGGCTGTGGCTTTTCTGGTTTTTCTTCTTTCTTTGATAAAAGAACCCGGCAAAGGTCGCATTTTTCTCTGGATAGACCGCACGCTTGCCCTTGTTGTCGCTGCGGCATGTGCCGCCGGACAATTTGTAATCGGCTTTATGATTTCCTCCTTGCGTGGAGAGATGGCGGGTCGTCCTATTGATGATTTCGCACCGGATGATCCGCTTCGAATTAGATTTAACGAATTGCACGAGTATTCGGTTTGGATTTTAGGTATCGCAATCCTCTCTGCTTTGATTGGTTTTTTTATAATTTCAGCCAACCGTCAAGCCGTAACAAATAACAGCAATTTGTCTGAAGTATAGAAAGAGCCTTTTATTTATGGAATTGATAGAAAATCAACCCGATTTTGTAAGAAGATTTACTGCCTGGCAGGCGAATGAAGATCTTGCCGGTTATCCATTTGTGGAAAATACCCGCTCGCCATTTACGGCAGTTCGTCGGGCGCTGCCTTTAACTAATCTGGCACTAATCTCTTCGGCCGGCGCATATATTGATGGAACTCCGCCTTTCGATACAAACACGAAGGATGGTGACCCGAATTTCCGTGAAATCCCGCGAGAGATCGAGGCGGAGGATCTACGTTATTCCGCTAAAGGATATGATCCTGCCGCTGTTTTAGCCGACCGCAATGCACAGGTTCCAATCGACAGATTGCTGGAATATGAGGAAAATGCAGTTCTCGGCAGCCTCAACGAATGTTGGTGGAGTTTAAGCAGCTATATTCCAAATGCTGCGATGGTTGCAGGAGAAATTGTTCCCAAACTAGCTGAACGCCTTCAACGCTATAATGTCCAGGCCGCTCTTTTGATTCCTGCATCCCGCCTGTGCCATCAAACGCTCGGCATTGTCGCACGCGGCCTTGAATATCACGGTTTCCCGACGATTCTTATCTCGGTTGATCGTTCCGTAACGGATAAGGTTAGGCCGCCGAGAACGGCGTTTTGGGAGGGCGAATTCGGATCAGTAGCCGGCCGGCCTAATTGGAAACAACATCAGCTCCGAATTCTGGACGAGACTTTGCGTTGGCTGGAAACATTTGACCAGCCCGGCACGCGCAAGCTTGTAGTAGATATAGAAACACAGGTTGAGGTCGCTCGGGGAGAAAAATAGCCCGAATTTAGCTAAATTTCCTGAGTTCAGACGCCCAGTTGCCACTGTTTTACGGATTGAAGCGGATACAACAGCATCAGGATATTGATTAAAAGGCTGTCACGAACCCAAAGAATCAGAAATAGTTCGACCACAATAAAAAGAAGAAGCGACCACCGGTTACCCAAACGCGTTGCTATTAAAAAGCCTGCCGCGCAGGCAGCAATATCCGAAATGGAATTTGCTATCGAATCTCCAAAATAATCAAAAGAAGCAGTATTGGCCCTGTAGCGCTCAATTATAAAATCGCTGTTTTCCAGTATCTCCCATCCGCATTCAAGAATTACGGCCGCAACGAGCCGCCATTCAATTGCAACGCGCGGGAGAAAATACCCGAGTATCCACATAAGTCCGACGCCGTGTAAAAGATGCGTCAGCGTATAAGGATCCAAAATGTGCTGGGACGTATGGCTGCTGTTCCAGGCAGCATTTACAAAAATTGCAGTGTCACCCTGTTTGCACCACCAAACCCTGCCGGCAGAATTTAGAATTACGGCAGTTGCACTTACGGAAATAACAGATGCCGCAGCGGACAATGTAAAATCGGTGTAATTAGACTTATTTACAGTCGGCATCCGTATGTAAAGAAGCGACGCGCTCAAAAAGCAGTTCCCTGCCCGCGGCTTATTCGTCTTTATTCTGTTGAGATTTCTTCTTCGCCTTTAAGTGCGGCTTTTATCGTGTGCCAGCTTAGAGAAGCACATTTGACGCGTGCGGGAAATTCCAAAACACCGGCAAATACCCGCAGCTTGCCAAGATGATTGTCGTCGGTTTCCACATCCAGTTCACCCAGAACCATTCGATGGAATTCATCAAATAAAATGAGAGCTTGAACCAGTGATTTACCTTTAACTGCCTCAGTCATCATAGATGCCGAGGCTTTGGAAATTGCACAACCCGAACCTTTGAAGGAAACATCTTTAATGGTGTCGGCATCGATTTCAACAAATACCTGCAACGCATCGCCGCAAAGCGGATTGTTTCCAACGGCCTTACGGTCTGCCGTTTCGATCTCACGAAAATTACGCGGGTTTTTGTTATGCTCCAAAATGACTTCCTGATAAAGATCGCTTAATTCCGACATTGTTTTTACCCAAACACCTCTATCACCTTTTGTACACCGGCGGCAAGCATTTCAACCTCTTCACGCGTATTGTAAAATGCCAGACTGGCACGAGCCGTTGCCGGAACGCCAAAGAAATCCATTACCGGTTGTGCACAATGATGCCCAGCGCGGACGGCAATTCCCTGCTGATCGAGTATCGTACCTATATCGTGCGGATGTATGCCCTCGATTGTAAAGGAAATAACTCCTGCTTTCTCCGCCGCCGTGCCGATAATTTTTACCTGCGGAATGTCCGAAAGCAAATCAGCCGCGTATTTAAGCAATTGTTTTTCGTAATTTGCGGCAGCCGTAAAATCTAAATTGTTTAAGTAATCAATTGCGGCACCGAGTCCGATTGCAGGTGCAATCGCAGGCGTGCCGGCCTCAAATTTATCCGGAATCGGTGCGTAGGTAGTTCGCTCAAAAGTCACACTTCTGATCATTCCGCCACCGGTTTGATAGGGCGGCATTTTTTCCAGCCATTCACGCTTTGCATAGACTACTCCGCTTCCCGTCGGTGCAAACATCTTATGACCGGAAAAGACGAAAAAATCAGCATCGAGGTCCCGTACGTCAACGGGAAAATGCGGCACGCTCTGGGCAGCGTCTATACAAACGGGCACGCCAAAAGAATGCGCGGCGGCAATCATCTCTTTTATTGGGTTTACAGTCCCGAGCGAATTGGAAACATGGCTTACCGCGACAATTTTTGTCCGGTCATTGAGCAAACCCAGAAACTCATCGAATATAAGCTCTCCGCGTTCGTTCATCGGGATCACTTTCAGTCGCGCTCCACGCTCCGAACCGACAACCTGCCAGGGAACAATGTTTGAATGATGCTCCATTGCGCTGACTATGATTTCGTCCCCTTCTTTTATAAAGGCCCTGCCGTAACTGGAAGCAACCAGATTCAGGCCTTCCGTACATCCACGGACAAAGATACATTCAGCCGATTCGGCAGCATTGATGAAGCGCCGGACTTTTTCCCTGGCCGCCTCATAAGCTTTCGTTGCAGTCTGGGAAAGATAGTGTACGCCGCGATGGACATTAGAATGTTCCTCAGTGAGGTACTTGACAGTCCGGTCTATTACAGACTGCGGTACCTGCGATGATGCCGCATTGTCCAGATAAACTAATTTCTTTCCATTCACTTTTTGTGAAAGCAGCGGAAAGTCTTTGCGGATATTTTCTACATCGAATATCTGTGTTTCGCGTACAGCGTTCATAAATCCATCACTATCAAAAGGTTAGTCGTCAAATTTCTGTCTTTAACCGGTTCAGCAATGCGGCGTCCACCTCGGCACGAATTGTCTCAATGCCAATCTTTTCAATAATCTCTTCGGCAAAACCGTAGGTCAGTAGATTACGTGCAAGCGCATCATTCAGCCCGCGTGTTAGCAGATAGAAGATCTCCTCTTCTTCCAGCTGGCCGACGGTCGCACCGTGTGAACACTTTACGTCATCATTAAAAATCTCCAGCTGCGGTTTTGTATCAACACGGGCATTGTTGGAAAGCAGTAGATTTTTGTTGGATTGCTGCGCGTCGGTTCCCGATGCTCCTTCTCGTACGTAAACTATGCCATTGAAAACTCCCCGCGATTCATCCGTTAGTATGCCTTTATAGGTCTGTCGCGACAGGCAATGTCCAAAACGATGGTCAATCATCGAATGCGTATCGTGATGCTGACGGCCGGCAAGCAGATAAAGTCCGTCAACACGGGCTTCGGCTCCCGGTGATGAAAAAACAACGTCAATGTCATGCCGCGACAGCGCTGCGCCGATATTGATATTAGTCGCATCATAAATACCGCCACGGGCGATCTCAACCTCGGTCAAACCGTAATTAAAAGCTTGCGGAGCATCATTTTGCAGCCGGTAATGTGTCAATGATGCATTTTCACCGATTATGATCCGTACTACGGAATTGACAAATCCTGCAGAAGCCGAACGATGCGACTCAATCAAAGTCGCTTTGCTGCCCGGTTCGAGCACAATGATCAGATGCGGAGCTGACAAAGTGTTTTCTTCCGCTCCAAATTCAATTTGCAGAGGTTCATCCGCTTTTTGACCCGCTGGGATACGGATAAATTGAAAATCGGCAAAGGCAAGATTCAGCGCGGTAAAACCGTTTCGCTCAAACCTGAATTTTTCAATCAGATTGATTGGAACCGATTGGTGCGAAGCTGCGGCACCGTGAAAATCTCCAATGCTCCAGTCAATTGCGGCAATCGGGGCTGTATTTGTATAGCGCCATTGCTCCTGTTTGGTCGAGGGGAAACCGGTTTCAGAAAACAAAGAAAATGCTTTTTTGCGCGCGGCAAGCATTTCCGCCGATTTTACGGCATTTGTAAACTCCCTGAATGATTTTGCCAATGCCGGCTCGAGTTTTACTTTGCTGATGCTCATAAAATTGATTATTGCCGGCCGGCGGCCTTGACCCAATCGTATCCTTTCTCTTCCAGTTCCAGTGCCAGTTCCTTTCCGCCCTCTTTAACGATTTTACCGTCAGCCAAAACGTGGACATAATCCGGCTTTATGTAATTCAATAAACGTTGATAATGAGTTACCAGAATGATCGCATTATCCTTTGAGCGGAGTTTATTGACTCCTTCTGCGACAATCCGAAGAGCGTCTATGTCCAAACCAGAATCCGTTTCGTCCAGAATTGCCAGTTTCGGCTCAAGAACGGCCATCTGCAAAATTTCGTTTCGCTTTTTTTCGCCGCCTGAAAAACCCTCATTAACGGAACGCTTAAAAAATTGTGGATCCATTTCAACGATTCGTGCTTTTTCCTTCAAATAATCATTGAATTCTATCGGATCAAGTTCTTCTTCTCCCAAATGTTTGCGTTTTTCGTTATATGCAAGCCGGAGAAATTGCGCATTTGAGACGCCCGGAACCTCCACAGGATACTGAAAGGCCATAAAAACGCCCTCGCGCGCACGCTCGTCGGGCTCGAGTTCGAGCAGATTTCGTCCCTCAAAGAACACTTCGCCCGAAGTAACTTCATAGGAAGGATGTCCTGCAATGACCTTTGACAAAGTCGATTTGCCCGAACCGTTTGGGCCCATAATCGCATGGACTTCGCCACGATTGACCCGAAGATTTAATCCTTTCAAAATTTCCCTGCCTTCGATGCCGGCGTGTAAATTCTTTACTTCCAGTAACATATGATTCTTACCTTTCAAAATCCTTTCCATTTCCAATCCGGGAGTGTCAAACCATTCTTCAGGTGCCGTATCGCGTACCCATTGAAACCCGTGTTTTTCGTACAACTGCCTTGCACCCGGAACAAAATATGTAGTGTATAAAAAGACTCTTTCCCAGCCTCCGGATTCCGCATAATTCATTGCGGTTTCAAGCAGGCGATGAGCAATCCCGCGACCCTGCATTTCCGGAATGACGGCAAGACTCCGGATGTATAGACCCTCCGATTCATTCGAAACCGAAACCGTGCCTATAGCTTTGCTCTCCAGTTCTGCGATCCAGATCGGCCCTTCAACGAAACGTGCGGCTATCTCATCCTTTGTCGGCGTTACTGCCCGGAAGGCATCTTCCGAATAAAAATGTCGATATGGCCCGAAGGCTTTTTGTAAAATATCCGCAATATCTGCAGAATCATCCGGGGCAGCTTCGCGAATACATATTGCCGCGGACTTGATACTTTCCTCTTTAATCATCTTCCGGCCTCTTTGGAACGGGCCTGCTCCAGACAAATCTTTCCATTCAAAAAAAGCGAGGCCTTGCCTCCGATTCGAACCCGGTCACCCGCAAGTTCGCAATACAATTCACCTCCACGCCGTGAAATCTGGCGTGCAAAAAGCTTTTCTTTTCCAAGCCGCTCTGCCCAATACGGTATCAAAGTACAATGTGCCGAACCGGTTACGGGATCTTCCGGAACTCCGACCTGTGGAGCAAAAAAGCGTGAAACAAAATCGCAATCATTACCGGGTGCGGTAACAATTACCGCATGAGTCGGAATCTTTGAAAGCTCATAAAAATTCGGCTCTATTTGTCTTACATCCTCTTCAGATGAATAAACGAGCAGGAAATCCCGAGCACGCATAATTTTTTCAGGCAAACGGCCTATTGCTTCGAGAAGACCCGGAAGCGGCTCGCTTTCAACGGGTGGACGAGAAGGGAAATCAAGTGTTAAAAGGTCGCCCGTTCTGGTGACAAACAGTTCACCGCTTTTCGTCAAAAACCTTATGGAATCGCGCTTATAACCCAGATAATTGAATAGAACGAATGCAGTCGCCAGCGTTGCATGTCCGCAGAGATCTATTTCACACTCCGGTGTAAACCAGCGCAGATGAAAATCCTCTTCTTTTGGCGCAAAAAAAGCCGTTTCCGCCAAATTGTTTTCCGCCGCAATCGCCAGCATCGTTTCTTCATCGAGCCAGAAATCGAGAGGAACGACAGCCGCAGGATTTCCACGAAATTGCCTGTCTGAAAAAGCATCTACCTGAAAAATCTGCAATTCCATTGATTATCCAACCTCCCGGATTTCTTAGCCAACGCTGCCTTCCAGCTTGAGTCCCAGAAGTTTTTGTGCTTCTACGGCATATTCCATAGGCAATTCACGAAACACTTCCTTACAAAAACCATTGATTATCAGACTTACGGCATCTTCCTGAGAAATGCCGCGCTGACGCAGGTAAAAGAGCTGCTCCTCGCTAATTTTTGACGTCGTCGCCTCGTGCTCGACTTTTGCCGAATCGTTCATCACTTCGATGTAAGGAAACGTATTGGCTGCCGATGCGGAGCCAATCAACATCGAATCACATTGTGTATAGTTACGGGCATTGGCAGCCTTTGGCATTATTTTGACCAAACCGCGATATGAATTATTTGATCTGCCGGCAGAAATTCCTTTCGAGACAATCGTGGATTTTGTATTCGGCCCGATATGAATCATTTTGGTGCCTGTATCTGCGATCTGAGCATTGTTTGTCAAAGCGACGGAATAGAATTCACCGATCGAGCCATCGCCCTGCAAAATTACGCTCGGGTATTTCCACGTAATGGCAGAACCTGTTTCGACCTGGGTCCAGGAAATTTTGGAATTGGCGCCGCGGCAGGCACCGCGTTTTGTTACAAAATTATAAATACCGCCGCGTCCGTTCTCGTCGCCGGCATACCAGTTTTGTACAGTTGAATACTTGATTTCAGCGTTATCGAGGGCTATCAGCTCTACCACGGCGGCGTGAAGCTGATTTGTGTCAAATTGCGGGGCAGTGCAGCCCTCATTGTAGGCGACATAACCGCCTTCCTCCGCAACGATCAGTGTCCGCTCAAATTGCCCCGATTCCTGTGTGTTGATACGGAAATAGGTGGAAAGTTCCATCGGGCAACGAACGCCCTTCGGGATAAAAACAAACGAGCCGTCTGAAAAAACCGCTGAATTAAGCGCTGCAAAGAAATTGTCATTGACAGGAACTACCGACCCAAGATATTTTTTTACCAATTCCGGGTATTCCTGAACCGCCTCAGTAAACGAACAAAAGATAACGCCAGCTTTCTTCAGTTTCTCCTTGTAGGTCGTTGCAACCGAAACCGAATCAAAGACGGCATCGACGGCTACATTTGCCAGCATTTTTTGTTCGGAAAGAGGAATTCCAAGTTTTTCGAAAGTGCGAATCAACTCGGGATCAACCTCATCCAGGCTTGCTTTCTTAGATTTCTGTTTCGGAGCAGCGTAATAAGTAATATTCTGAAAATCTATGTCAGGATATTCGAAATTCGGCCAATGTCGCGGCTCGGACATTTTTAACCAGCTTCTAAAGGCTTTAAGACGAAATTCAAGCATCCAATCCGGCTCATTCTTTTTCCCGGATATGAGACGAATTGTGTCTTCATTCAAACCCTTAGGTATTGTCTCGGTTTCAATGTCCGTTACAAAGCCGTATTTATATTCGCGATTGGCAAGTAATTCTGCTGCTGTTGACATCTTATGTTATCCGCCGTTTTCCTAAATAAACGTAACGACCCGCCTTTTTCTCAATATCTTTGAGGCTCCAATGTGCGGTGGATTCCCTGAATCTGATGAAACATTTCATCTACCGTGCGTTCCGAACCTACCAGATTAGCCAGAGTAATCCTCGAAAGTGCGTTCTCTACAATTTCATGCAATCCAACAATCACCGGCCGAATGCCGCAATCTCCCGTGTGCACGCATTTGTCCTTCACTCCTGCATAACTGTCGCAATGCGAACTCAGGACGTCTTCATCCAGCACTTTGATTATTTCGTTCAGATAAATTTCATTCGCAGGCCGGGCAAGAAAATAACCGCCCTTGGTTCCACGCGTGGAATTAACAAATCCGGCCTTGTTAAGAAGCCACATCAGCTTACCGGCATTTGCGGTCGAAATGCCCTCGCGTTCAGCTATCTGGGGCAAAGTCAGACTTTCGCCTTCCTTCAATGCCGCAAGCTGAACAAGACATCTGAGCCCATATTCCTCTTGTGCGGATATCTTCATATACTAAAAAGGCTTTGGTTAATAACAAAAGCCAAACAAAATTATCTCAAATCATTACTTTTTGGTCAAGATTGATTGGCCGGTCAATGCTTCTGACTCAGCAAACTTTGAATGCCCTATAGGTCAGGCGTATTTCTCTTGAAAAGTACAACGTCCGTAGTTCCGGCATCCAATGCAACCGCAACTCTCCCGTTCTTATTTGAAATGTCGAAATCTAAAACGTCAGCACCTGTAAATGCTACCGCCTGAACAATTTGCCCATCGTGAAGCGAAAATTTCCAGATGCCATTTTTACCCTTCGAATCACCCAAGTAGTAAATCGAAGTAAGATTGTGTGAAAATTGCATTTTGTGACTACTCATATTGGCCGGCGCAAGCAGACTTTTGAAATCTCCAGTATTTCTGTCCCAAATTTTTAAAAGCCAGTTTTCCTCAGATAGTACAAGATAAGCCAAATAACGACCGTCAGCAGATATTGCCGGCCATTTTGACGAGGTAGAGATTGGTATTTTTTCTATCCGATATTGAACGGTTTCCACCGGCAATTTGTCGAACTCTGACGAATTAACGTTACCAAAACCTATTGGAACCAAAATGTGGATAACCTGCTCCGCATAAATGCCCTTTTGATAGGCAATTATACCCATATTTGCCTGACATGTCGGATAAGCGTCGGCCGGACCGTCCGTAAGTCTTTTTTTAATACTATTTTCAGGATCAACTGACCATACAGTCGTTCGTCCTGCATCTTCAGATACAAAAATAACTTGCCCCGACATGGGCGAATAACATAATCCCCGATCTGCAACCCGAGCTGATGAAGTTAATTGTCTGAGTCCAGTCCCATCGGCATTTATTGCCCAAAGTTCTGGCTCACCGCTTCTTTCTGAGCGAAAAACTATTTGACCATTTTTTAGCCAGGCCAGGACCGAAATCGAACCATTTTCAGTTAGAATCTCTGTGCTCTCACTTGTATTTTCAAGCGTTTCAATAACTCTTATGGAACCGAAATGATTCTTTTGAACAGTAGTCAGAAAACTACCATCCTGATTGGAAGCGATAGTAATAACCTCCGCAATGCCAATATCTATTTCATTTACTGAGCCGTCGGATATTGAAATGCTGCGGATTCGTCCCTTCCGCCCTTTCGGATCATTAACAATAACGATTATTTCATCGCTTTTTGTCCACACTAGCTCCCGGATACCATCAAATCGTTGCAAACAAGGATTAATGACTTTACCGTCAGAGGCATTGAAAATGGATATGCACTTAAATGTCTCGTTTTCTGCTGTCCTTAAAGTAATAGCTGCAATCTCATGTCCACTCGGGGACCAATCAATCGTTCCGCTTGCGTAAATAAAAGTGTCCGGAAATTCAAGCGTTGCAAGTTTTTTCACATCACTGCCATCAGGTTTTGAAATTGCAAGAAATCTACGTCTCGAAGCAACGTCTGAGAGCAAAAAGGCAATTTTGTCTTCAACAGGTGAAAATGCAACGGACGGGGCAGAAATCTTTGGAATTCTCTCGGGAATTCCGCCGAGGGAAGCTATACGATAAGTTTCCGGATCGGTCCTATCGTGGGAAAACAAAGTGTAATAGATGTATTGTGCGTCCCGTGAAAATTCGATTCCCCAGAATTCTGCTTTCACGGTTTCAAACAATTTAATCTCGTTACCGCCATTTATTTGCCGCAATGTTAACCATTCTCCCTGAACGCCTCTTGCGACATAAGCGACCAGATCGGCATCCGGCGAAATTACAGCCATCTTTACTTTTCCGCTGAAGGTCAAACGAGAGGCGTTAAACTTTACATTTTGCTGCGGCTTGGATGGATTTGATTTGAGATGCCAAAGCCACAATGTAGCAAGGAAAATTAGCGTAATAGATGCTGAAATAGCAGAAATATATAAAAACTTGCGGCGTGAACCATTCTCAAAATCAGTTTTCCTTTTAGGGAGTTCAGTGAAAATAAAATCGCTGAATTCGCCCGGATCCTCAGCCGAAGGCAAAACCTCACTTTGTCCACCGGTTGGAACAATCGTTTTATGCAGATTAGCGACGAATTTATACCCTTGTCCCGGTATCGTCAGAATATAGCGCGGAGCTCTGCTCGTTTCGCCGAGCGCTCTTCTGATTGCGGCAATTTGAACGGCAATATTTGCCTCTTCAACAAATGCACCTTCCCAGACGGATTCAAGTAGTTCATCTTTTTTAATTACTTCACCGCATTTGGAAATCAGATAAACAAGTAGATCAAAGGCCTTTGCACCAAGTGGGACAGGCGAACCATTCCGAAAAAGACGCCGACCCACGGGATCAATAGCAAAACCGTCAAACTCTATAGTTTCTTTTGTATCTTTTTTGTTCACATTTATAAAAATTTAGAAATCTTTATCAAGTTTTAAGGACTCAAGCGCCCAAAATAGATAACCTGTTTCACAACTCTGATTTATGGCCTGGTTCAAATTTGGTTTTTTTCCGCGATTTTATCAAAAAAAGACGAGAAAAATCGGCTAATTTGCCGCCGGAAAAATCCCGGCCGGATCAGCATGTACGAACCAAATGCTAACAATCTTGCAAGTTATTGAAATGAGGTGATTTATGGCAATAAAACAAAAAGTTGACGGGCGAAGTTACTCACATATCTATAATGTTACAATGACGGTTGGTTCCCGAAAGTCGGTTTATGTCGAGGACGGAATTACGACCTATACCTCTACATTTGAACCAAATAAACCGGATGACGTAATGCTCGTGCAGTATCTGCTGAAACGGATTTATCAAAGATGTGATTTGTTTCCGAATAGCGGGCTGGATAAAACAAACGGTACCTGTTTACTGAAAATCGACGGATATCACGGACCGAAAACCCAAAAGGCAATAGAAATGTTTCAGATAGAGATGCGCCGTGCGGGTAGAAATATAGCTACGGATGGCTGCGTGGATCCCGAAAAAGGTTTGACTTCCTCAATCTCCAAGACCGGATATACAATTACCTGGCTAAACAAGTATTTGTCTGTGCTTTATCCGGAATTTTTCCCTGATATCAGGCGTGACCCCGAGTGTCCCGCGACGCTGAAAGCATCCATCGGGTTACTTTTGCCCGCATAACAATCTTAAATTTCCGTGACCGCCCAGAAGAGTCGGAAATTGAAAAAGGTAATACATATGTTTTAATAGACGGCGTCGCGTCAAAGCGAGAAATTAAAGCTGACAAAACCAATTATCTTAACTGTCTGACTTTCAATTATCATCGGTCGGAATTTCCATTTGCGCACTGCATCTTTGGCGGATTCCTGCAAAAGAGTCGGGCCGGTAACACTTCTGATTTGCTCGATTTCACCGTTTTCGTCTATAAGCAGCTCTACACGTACGACGCCTGCCGTGCGTGTGGAGCGGGCAGCGGGCGGATAAACAGGCTGGACTTGACGTGTTGCATAGGGCATCAAAGAGCCCACCGCAACAGGTCCCGCAGGCTTATCTTTGACAGAATTTGGATCTTTGGCCTTGTTAGCGGTTGGATTATTTGAATTTACCGCAGAATTGCTATCTGTCGTTGCTTTACCGGTGTCCGCTTTGTTTGTTTCCGATTTTTCTATGGTACGCGGTCGGCCGGCATCGGGTGTTGATGCCGGCGCAGCGGCTGCTGCGGGGCCTGTCGCAGTATTTGGAGTTGTGACGGAAGCCGGAGCAGGCGCCTCAGTCGTAGATTTAGAGAATGTTTTTGCTTCATTCACTTGGGATTTCATCGGAGAAATCGTTATTGAAGAATCGGCCGGATTACCGGAGATTGGCATTTCCGTACTTCCATCCATGGCATTAACGACCACGCTGCGTGAACTTGCCATCTGTTCGCGCCAATCCGCCACTGCCTCCCGCCAACGTTTTGCATCATAGTCGTCACGTGCGATAGAGGCTCTTGCCGCCGTCATTTCCTCCAAAAGTCCAAATGCCGTACTTGCTTTGCCTGATTCCGCTGAAATTTCACGTATCTGCGTAATCACTGTTTCCAGTAGCTCACGCATTTTTTCAAGATCAGAAAGCACTTCTATCGGAAGGCTTCGATCACTTGCGGAAATGCCGAATGAGCGGTATCGTTCGGATACGCTTCGGGCAACTTTGGCAATCTGACCGGCAACCGCAGCATAGGATATAAAAGCATTTGGTTTCGTCGTTTTTTGCTCATTGAAAGAGGCAGTAAGAAGATCTTGCGCTTTCCTGTAATCTCCTTTCTCCAAATAGCTGTTCATCAACAGCACTGATGTAACGGATTGTACGGACGCGTCAGCACTTTCACGACGGATGTTTTCCAATTCGAAAATTGCAGCATTATAATTTCGTACGGCAATATAAGCTTTTGCTTTGTTTATTCGCTCGCGCATCACATCGGCAGAGGTTGGCGCCGATGAAATTGCTGGTTTAGGTGCGGTATCTGCGGTCGCCGCCGGCATCGTCTGGGCAAATGATGAGGCTGCCGTAAGGGAAAGAAAGATTAAAATTAAATACGCTGAGCTTCTGCCGGCAAGGCGCATAGCAAGTCCTCCGGTTACTTTATTTTTGCAATAAAGGCCAAGCGAACTACTCTGGAAGGCTCACTTTTAATGACCTATTCAACGTATCCTAAAAATCAAATAAGCGGCACTTGAGCGGGGCCGCATCATTTCCGCAAACTATCGATGATCTTATCCCTGAATACGTTTGCGTCTTTTTTTATAGCATTTTCGTTGAGCGTGAGCAAACGGCGGTTCAACATTACCCAACGCCCGTTGATCATTACTGATGCAACATCGGAGGATTTTGTTGCATAAACCAGGTGTGAATAAAGGTTATACATCGGGGTCTGATGAAGACCATCGAAATCCACAATAACTATATCGGCTGCTTTGTTTGTTTCAATCGAACCTGTAAGGTCACCAATATGCAGCGCACGTGCACCGCCGATTGTAGCCATCGCAAATGCTTCCTCTGCCGAAACTACTTTCGGGTCACCTGAAAAAACCTTGTGAAGCTTTGCGGCGGTGTCCATCTCCTCCCAAAGATTGAGATCATTATTTGAAGCTGCTCCATCCGTACCAAGCCCGACACTAAGTCCAAGCTTCAGCATTTCGGGCACCGGAGCAACGCCGGCGGCCAGTTTCATATTTGACTGCGGATTGTGCGCAATGCCGACACCGCGGCGTTTAAGAATGGCAAGCTCGGATGTATTGGCCTGAATTACGTGTGCAGCAATTGTCCGATTAGTTAAAAATCCGATACTTTCAACAAATTCTATCGGCCTTAAACCTTTGTGATTGCGTTGTATAAACTCAGTTTCCGTATTTGCTTCGGCAAGGTGGATAACCAGAGGAACCTCCAGGCGGTTAGATAAATCCCTGGCCGCAATCAAATGGTCTGGAGAAACCGTGTATGGTGCATGCGGAGCAACTGCCGGAATTATCAACGGATCTTCTTTCCAGCGTTTTATAAATTTCTCTGTGTATGCCAGGCCGGCTTCAAAGGTTTTGTTATCCGGTGCCGGAAAGTCTATTACTGTCTCACCAAGAACACCACGGACGCCTGCCTTTTTCGTCTCCTCGGCAATTGCATCCTCAAAATAATACATGTCGCAATAGGTAGTCGTACCGCCGCGAATCATTTCAGCGAGCCCGAGACGCGTGCCGACACGGACAAACTGCTCATTGACGTTTTTTGCCTCTGCCGGGAAAATAAACCTTGTCAGCCATTCCTGCAGGTCCATATCATCGGCAATACCGCGAAAAAGCGTCATTGGTATATGAGTATGCGTATTGATAAGACCGGGAATAACTACTTTCCCCACAGCGTTGACCGTAACGCGGGGACGAAAGTTCCGCGATACTTCGGTTCTTGTTCCTACAGAGACAATTTTTCCGTCTTTTACGGCGATACCGCCGTCCCGGATAATTGTCCGGGCATCATCCATTGTTACGATCGTGCCGCCGAGGATCAGATAATCAACTACCTTTGGCAAAGCAGTATTGGCTGACGCAGCCGGTAGAAAGACGAAACAGACAAGCAAAATCAAACTGGCTATTTTGTTAAACATCACAGACTCCGATAAAACAGACCTGGCATTAATACGCAAACGGCAATCAGGTTCAAAAAAATTGAATCTTGGACACGGCCTCTATTTCCCTGTAAGCGAATGTCTGTCAAAAGCTGAGGGCAGCAAATCCTTCATTCCAAGCGTCTGCGATTTTCCATCCAGATTCGATAACTCAACTTCTATATCTCCGCCAAACTCCCAGATTATTTGTCGGCAGGCTCCACAAGGCGCCGTAAGGTCTTCCGTATCGGCAACTACGGCAATGCGCCTGATTCTGTTATGTCCGGCGGCAACGGCGGAGAAAATTGCCACCCGCTCGGCGCAAATTGTAAGTCCAAAACTTGCTGATTCCACATTGCAACCGGTGAATATCTCTCCGCCGTCGGTTTCTACCGCCGCACCGACTTTGAAATTCGAGTATGGAGCAAAGGCATTTTCACGCGTTGCGGCCGCAGCTTTTATTAGATTCGTTTTGTCAACATTCATATACAGATTCAATGAAATCAATTGACCTGTTCATTATTCAGCCTTTCGCGGACAAGACTGCACAGAAACTCCATTGTAACGCCGGCCTGCGATCCTTCGGGAATTATTATATGTGCATGGCGTTTTGAAGGCTCCACAAATTCGAAATGCATAGGCCGCACGGTACGGCAATATTGTTCGATGACGGATTCGACTGTCCGTCCGCGTTCGTTAATGTCACGACGTAACCGGCGTATGAAACGGATATCGTCCGGAGTATCAACAAAAACGCGCATATCAAGCAAATCAAGCACGCGCGGCTCAGCAAATATCAGTATCCCTTCAACGATTACGACCGGCTTTGGTTCGATGATTTCTATCTTGTCGCTGCGCGTATGCGTCACGAAATCATACAAAGGCATTTCAATGGAAAGCCCCTGTTTCAGCCGCATCAGATGATTTACCAGCATGTCGCTGTCAATCGAATCAGGATGATCGAAATTAGCCTGGTGACGCTCATCGAGCGGCATATCAGCCAAATTCCGGTAATAGGAGTCCTGCTCGACGAGTACCACATTTTCACGGCCAACAGCATCAACTATTGAACGTGCTATCGTAGTTTTACCCGAGCCCGTACCACCGCAAATTCCAATAATCATAGACATCGCCTGAAATCGGTCGCTAATTCATTCTTACGATAAGTCTGCGCAGCATTTCTTTGAAAATGGCAGAAACCCGCTCGCCGGTTTCCATTACTTCCGAATGATTTATGGGCTCGCCAGTCATTCCCGCCGCAAAATTCGAAATGCAGGAAATACCGACTACGCTCATTCCCTGATGACGGGCTGTAACTGCCTCGGGGACTGTTGACATGCCTACGGCATTAGCCCCGAGCAGCCTGTACATCCGCACTTCGGCAGGAGTTTCATAGGTTGGTCCGGAGAGGGCGCAGTAAATTCCGCGGTGTAAAAAATCTATTTTGACTTTGTCCTCTCCTTTTCTGAATCGCTCCTCAGAAATTTCGTTAGCGATTTCGTTGGCCATCATCGCAAGCCGTTTGTCGTAAACCTCCGTCATATCCGGAAATCGCGGACCGAAACGACTGTCATTCTCTCCCCGCAGCGGATTTACGCCCATACAATTGATATGATCGGTAATAAGCATAAGACTTCCGGGCCTCATTTCAGGGTCGAGGCTGCCGGCCGCATTAGTTATAATTACCTTGTTTACGCCCAGGCGGCCAAAAACCCGCATCGGAAAAGTAACCTGTTCCATTGAATAGCCTTCGTAATAATGAAAGCGCCCTTGTTGTACCGCTATCGGAATGCCAGCGATGGTGCCCAGTACAAGCCTCCCGGCGTGTCCTTCGACAGTAGAAACCGCAAAATGTGGAATTTCATCGTAAGGAATAACGACCTTATTCTCTATTTCGTCCGCAAATGAGCCCAAACCGCTTCCCAGCACGGCCGCGGTAGTGATCGGCTGTGGAAAACGATATCTGATAAATTCTGCAGATTCAGTAGCCTTTTCGAAAATCATTTTAAGTTTTTAACAAAACGTCGCTAAAGGCGAGCCTGTCAGGCTTCCTTTTTGTATGGAATTCCGAGTGCCCTCGGGGCTCGGGATTTGCCGATAAAACCGGCCAATACAATTATTGTCAAAACGTAGGGGATTATCTGAATAAACTGCACCGGAATATCTTCACCGGAAGGCATTTTGATAACACCCTGCAGCTGGATGGCAAGAGATTCGGTAAAACCAAAGAAAAGACATGCGAGAAGCACAGGAAACGGCCTCCAGTTGGAAAGAATCAGGGCAGCCAATGCAATGTATCCCCTTCCCGCACTCATTCCTTTGGTAAAAAATGAACCTTGTCCAATTGAAAGATATGCCCCACCGGCTGCCGCTAGGACACCCGATAAGATTACGGCAATATAACGCAGGCGGTTTACTGATATGCCCGCTGCGTCTGCCGCTTCCGGATTTTCTCCAACCGCCCTCAATCGCAAGCCGAATGGCGTTTTATAGAGTACGTACCAAATAACAGGTACCAGAACAAAAGCAATCAGGGAAATAAAAGGCAGTCCATTTATTACGTCCGGAAGCAAAAAAGCCTTGTCTATCTGGTTTGTCGCACCGGAGGCATCATAAAGACGGCTGCTGATCACGGCCGGTAGTCCGATCATCATCAAACTAACGGCAAATCCCGTAACAACCTGGTCCGCTTCAAAACGGATAACCGCAACAGCAAATATAAATGCGATTACAGCACCGGAAATCATTCCGGCAATGAGCCCGAGCCATGGATTGGAGGCTTCATAAGTTACCACCGCGGCGGTAAATGCTCCGGCAAGCATCAACCCCTCCAGAGCGATATTTATAACCCCGGAGCGTTCAGAAAAAAGCCCCCCGAGCGCCGCAAAAATAAGCGGCGTCGCCAGACGGATGGTAGAAAAAAGCATTATAAGAAAAAACGTCGGGGTAAGTAGTTCGCTCATTTCACCTTCTTGTGTATTTTTGGAGTGCGGCTACAAAAATAATAATAATCGCCTGCAAAACTTCCACGAGATCCTTTGAAACGTATTTCGATTCAATGTCAACGAATATTTCTCCGCGTTTCAATACGGCAAAAAACAAAGCGGCGATAATAATTCCAAGCGGATGATTGCGGCCTAACAATGCGACCGCAATGCCAAGAAATCCCCAGCCATCGGAAAAACCGTCGTAATAACGATACCGATAACCTAAAACTTCACCGATTGCTACCATTCCGGCAAGCCCGCCGGAAATTGTCATTGCCACGATTATCTGCCGCTTGGGTGAAATGCCGCCGTATTCGGCAGCCGAGGCATTTTCCCCGACGGCACGCAGTTCATAGCCCCATTTCGTCTTCCAGAGAAAGATATAAGCCACCAAACACATCAACAGAGCCAGAGGAAATGCCATGCTCAGCGGCACAAAATCGGGCATTCCCGGAATATATTGGCTTATTCGCGGAATATGGGCTCCTTCGCCAATAGCGGCTGTCTGCATTATCGGATCGCCGGGGATTTTGTAGTAATACTGCGTAAAGTAACTTACCAGCGCAATTGCAACAAAATTCAGCATGATGGTGTTTATCACTTCATGCGAGCCAAATTTTGCTTTCAGGTAACCCGGAATAAATCCCCAAAAAGCACCGGCTCCGACAGCGGCGGCAAAACATAATGGAATCAGGAGCCACGATGGCAAGTCAGCCCAGGACCAATTCTGCTCTTTACCGGCTATTGTTACTATCGTTCCCCCGAATTTAATACCGACCCAGGCCGTAACAAAAGCAGCCACGTAAAGCTGGCCTTCGGCTCCGATATTCAATAATCCGCAGCGGAAAGCAACCGCAACCGCGAGGCCGGTAAAAATCAACGGAGTAGCTATAAAAAGTGTGTAACCGATATCACGCCAGGAACCGAAAGAATTCCCGAACATTTGATAATAAGCGGCAAGCGGGTCATCGCCGATGGCCAAAACAATGGCTCCGCCGACTAGAAATGCCGCCAGAACTGCCAGAACAGGCCAGATAATCTCTTTGAAGATGTTCATTTTAATCGAAAGACAGAGCAAAAATATGGTAAATGCTCCGATTTCACAGCCGTGACATAAAAACTTTTGTAACTCGGCGTTGTTAATATACCCGACCGGACGACCTCATGTCATCCGCCGAAAACCGCTAATTCACTATTTTTGCTATCGGGGTGAAAAATTTTAAAAAGAATCAAAAAAATACTTGACAAGTAAATACTCAAGTTATATTATTCTCCTTGACTAAGTAATTAGTCACTTATCACACTAAACTTCTTGAAGTTTGGAGGTGTAAAACTATGAATCTGGTAACTTACGATCCGTTCCGTGAGCTTCGAGCATTACAGGATGAGGTAAATCGCGTATTTTCAAGCTCTTTCAGCCGTTCCGGCGAGACGGAATTGATGCGCGGTGCCTGGAGTCCGAATGTCGATATTTTCGAAAACAAGGACCAGATAGTTCTGGAAGCCGAATTGCCGGGGATGAAACCCGAGGATGTTGACATTTCAATCGAAAACAACGTTCTGACAATCCACGGCGAGCGGAAATTTGAAAAGAAGGATGAAGGCGACAACTATCATCGGATTGAACGCAGCTACGGTTCATTTACCCGTTCGTTCACGCTTCCGCCGACCGTATCCAGCGAAAACGTTGATGCAACGTTTGAAAATGGCATTCTCAGGCTGACTTTGGCCAAACGCGAAGAGGCCAAACCGAAGAGAATAGAAATCAAGGCGGCGAAACAGCTCGACGCCACAGCCAAAAGCCAGTCGGCGAGCTAATACAAAGGCAGGAACAGGCTTCGGGTCGGTCTTTCGCCACTGGTTAGGTGGCTGAAAAGGCCGCCCGATTTTTTCGCTACCGGCGGCACATTTTTGAAGTAATATTAAACAGCAGGTGAAATTATGAGATTTGATAAATTTACGATACGCGGGCAGGAGGCCGTTCAGGAGGCAATAGGACTCGCTGAAAAGGCTCAAAATCAACAGGTTGAGCCAGAGCATATTCTGGCAGCCATGCTTGACCAAAAGGAAGGCGTCGTGCGTCCGATACTTGGCAAAATAGGCGCCAACGCCGCCGCTATTCTTAATGAATTAAATGCCGCTATAGAGCGATTTCCAAAGGTATCCGGCGGCCAGCAATATTTCAGTTCGCGTACCAACACGATTTTCCAGTCGGCACAAAAAGCCGCTGAGGCTATGGGAGACGAGTATGTCTCCACAGAACATCTCTTGTTGGCCATTGCTGCTGAAAAAACCGGCAATGCCGGACAAATACTTCGTTCCAACGGAGTAACAAGCGAAGATCTTGAAAAGGTCATCAACGATATGCGTGGCGGTACACGTATTACTGACCCGAACGCCGAAGAAAATTTTCAGGCACTTGAAAAATACGCAACCGATCTGACCGAACTTGCCCGTAAGGGAAAGCTCGACCCGGTTATCGGCCGCGACGATGAAATTCGCCGGACTATCCAGATCCTTTCACGCAGGACAAAGAACAATCCGGTCCTTATTGGTGAACCGGGCGTAGGTAAAACCGCAATTGTCGAGGGCTTGGCGCAAAGAATAGTCTCCGGCGATGTGCCCGAAACCCTTAAGAACAAAAGGCTAGTATCTCTGGATCTGGGAGCGATGCTTGCCGGGGCAAAATATCGCGGCGAATTCGAAGATAGATTGAAAGCGGTCCTGAAGGAAATCGAGAAATCAAATGGACAGATAATTCTCTTTATTGATGAGCTGCACACCCTGGTCGGAGCCGGTGCGTCCGAAGGTGCAATCGATGCATCCAACATGTTGAAACCCGCTCTTGCACGCGGGATCCTGCGGGCAATCGGTGCCACGACGCTCGCCGAATATCAGAAATACATTGAAAAAGACAAAGCATTGGAAAGGCGTTTTCAGCAGGTTTTTGTCGGCGAACCCAGTGTCGAGGACACAATCGCCATTCTCCGCGGGCTGAAGGAAAGATATGAGGTTCATCATGGCGTCAGAATCAAGGATGCCGCCATTGTTGCCGCAGCAACCCTTTCGCATCGTTACATAACCGACCGTTTTCTGCCTGACAAGGCGATTGATCTTATTGATGAAGCCGCGTCAAGGATTCGCATAGAAATTGATTCGCTTCCTCAGGAGATTGACGAACTTGAACGGGAGATACTGCAACTGGAAATCGAGCGGCAGGCTCTTTCACGGGAAACGGATGAGAAATCCAAAGAGCGGCTTGCAGACATAGAAAAACGTATTGCCGACCTCAAGGAAAAATCTTCCGCGATGAAGGCAAAATGGCAATCTGAAAAAGAAGAAATCGAAAAGATGCGTCAAGCCAAAGAGCAGCTTGAGGAGGCAAAACTAGAGCTTGAACGTGCACGCCAGGCAGGAGATCTCAATCGGGCGGCTGAGCTTCAATATGGCCGTATCCCGGAACTTGAAAAAACTCTCCAGGCCGAACAGCAGCGTCTTGCTGAATTGCAAAAGGAAGGCGTCTATCTGAAAGAAGAGGTTGACGAAGAAGATGTTGCCGAAGTGGTTGCGCGTTGGACAGGAATACCTGTTTCAAAGATGCTGCAGGGTGAGATGCAAAAACTTCTTTCAATGGAGGAAAACCTCCGCAAACGTGTTATCGGTCAAGACGAAGCCCTGATAGCGGTTGCCAATGCCGTAAGGCGTGCACGGGCCGGATTGCAGGATCCAAACCGCCCGATAGGATCATTTATATTCCTCGGGCCGACAGGTGTCGGTAAAACAGAGACGGCAAGAGCTCTGGCAGAATTTCTTTTCGACGATGAGCGTGCAATGATCCGGCTCGATATGTCGGAATATATGGAAAAGCATGCCGTCGCACGAATGATAGGAGCGCCTCCCGGATATGTAGGTTACGAAGAAGGCGGCCAATTGACCGAAGCAGTACGCCGTCGGCCGTATTCCGTGGTTCTTTTCGATGAAATCGAAAAAGCTCATCCGGATGTCTTTAATATTTTGCTCCAGATTCTGGATGATGGCCGGCTGACCGACAGCAAAGGCAGAGTCGTGGATTTCAAGAATACGGTGTTGATAATGACATCCAATCTCGGTTCGCGCGAGATCCAGTCCGTCAAGGATGATGACAAACAGGTGCGGGAAGCCGTATTGATGGTGCTTCGCGAACACTTCAAGCCTGAGTTTCTGAACCGGATTGACGATATCGTTGTATTCAAACAGCTTGGTAAGGAACAGATTGCAAGGATCATCGATGTACAACTGGAGCGGCTGCGTAAAATGCTCGCCGACCGGGATGTATCTATCGAACTCGAGGATTCAGCCAAGGAACTGCTCGTTAAAGAAGGCTACGATCCGGTTTACGGTGCACGTCCTCTGAAAAGGGCAATCCAGACGCTGATACAGAATCCGCTGGCCGTAAAACTGCTCAAAGGTGAGGTAAGCAGCGGGCAGACCGTAAAAATCTCCGCAGAAAACGGTGAATTAATATTCACGCCCCTCACAAAACGGAAAGCGGTGAATAATTAGCGTCTGCATTGCGGGTCGTTACGGAGCGCCAGCGATAAATAACCAATTACCGTTGCAGAGGTAGCAAATACAATCAAAGCGATCAAAATTGGGCTTAGTTTGTTAATTTTTCCGAAAGCAACGGCTACTACTTGGAACGATATTACTGCGAAAATCCAAACGCTTTCAGCTTTAATTAACCTTATGAATTTTCGAGCCAGCGAATACTGTCTTTCCCTTTCATCGGGATTTATTTTCCAAGGATAGTTAAACTTCTCCGGGTAGTACCCTAGCCATGTTAAGCCTATGTAGAATAAAACACTCAAACCAGCTAGTAGTAATAGATCAGTTTTACTTCCCGTTTGATCCACATCTCCAGCGAAATCAAAATGTATTGGAATTACTTCAGGTAAAATGTTCCATACAAAAATTATGAGGGCAAGTTGGAAAATCAAGCCCACAAGAGCAGCGATCTCAAGTACTAAATTTAAGCCTTTAATTTTTTCCCCCATCGCTAATATTCAACCTCATTCGTTTGTTTTGAGACTTGTAACTTAACCTCATTCAATAAATTTGAGAATGGCGGACAGAATTGAAGTTCGATTGGACGTAAATAAAGAATTAAAGCGGCTGCCATCGCTAGCCCGAAGCTTATGAGTCCCATAGTTAGCGCAATCGCAGTATGAAAAAATAAACCCAAAACCAGAAGATATTTCCAGAACTGCTTTGGCATAACAAGTGCCGCAAAAAGTGAAATTTCTAGTATAAGGACTGACCAGGTTAATAAGGATACAAAACTGCTTACAAAATCAAAGATAACGCCGACAAATGAGACGGCAGTCCCACAACCGGATCCGTAAACCAATAGTATAATATCGTGCCGTCAAGCCACTCCTCTATGCTGACTTTTGCAACAAAGGCGTGAAAATAAATTATTGAGACCTGAAATCTGATAACCCAATAGGTTATTACCGAGAGAATTATCCTAAAAGGCTCGAAAGGGGCTATTGTCTGAATCGTATTTTTCTTAAGAGACCAATGCCATTTCCTGTCGTCCGTTAATGAAATAGGTAGCAGAAGAAACGTCAAAACCGCCGTTACTTGGTCACCGCCATCTAGAGTTAGTGCCGAGGTATGAAGACTTAGACTAACCCACCAGTGTGGGATCGCTGTAATTCTCGGTCTCCATCCTGATAAAACCGCCAAAAGGACCGTTATGGATATCCATTTCGCAATATCAAGCTGTTGCGAGAATAAACAATAGATTCCAAAATTACCTATTCCCGAACACAGTGGATAATCCGGAATCCCTGACCCAGGTCTAAATAAGATTGTCGTATCATTAAAAACCAACGTCAATAATGTTCCTAGCGCCAAAAGTGACCGAGCTAATCCATACACATTTGTCCACGGATAAGTCCTTTTAGACAAATCTTCTAAATATTCACCAAAGGATTCTAGTTTTGTCAGCATAAAACAAAGAACCGAACCGTCTTTGATGGCATAGTAATTGATTTCCGAGATCCACTCCAAGCCCATGGAACAGGTTCTGGAAGTACGAGTCCATATTCTCCGCAAATTTTGGGACTCGGTGTCGAATTGTTAATGTATTTAACGACGCCTTCAACGTTCAAACAGGAAGTTGGTGATGTTTCGCATTCAACCCATTGAGACTGTTTGATGTGAGACATTATTAATCCGATTTCAATCCCTTGTGCCCTTGTGTCGCGTTTTATTCCGAAAAGATTTTTTGCTTCGCCATTGGCCCCGCGTAATGAATTTGTCCAATTTCCGTTCGGATCTCGTGAAAACAAGTAAATATCTTCTTCTCGTGGGTTTCGTGTAAAGAACTTCCAACCCTGAGTTAAAACCGTTCTAAATTGAAATCGTTTCTCTAATGGTAGCTTGATAGGATTGTATGGCATGGCGGCATGGATAGAGTAGGCAATAATTACTGCCCACCCTATTGCCACAATAATTGCCCACAAGGCAAAGAGCCGTTTTACGTTTTGTGACATAACGATTGTTTAGTGCGCCGAGTCCAATTTAACAGCCAAGGTGTTTATCAGTTCATCGCGAAAAAGCGTAGATTCGTTCGGGTCGTCACTGAATGAGAGTGTGGATCTAGTAGGCTTCCATCTCCAAATGGCAACAGCAATTGCAGCAACCCAAACCACAACAGCTACATCCACTACCGCTACCCATTTCCAAGCTGCAACTGCAACGGCGGCGAAACAAACAGCCACAGCGCTACAAGCCATCGCACCTTGGTAGTCTGCGTTAAAGTCCCCGTCCTGAGTCATTACACCAAGTGTCAGAAGTGCGTTCTTCATGCGAGTACCTCCCTGAACAAGAGCGTTGCGAACCCGTAGATGCTCACCACTTTGCATTTCAACCCCGAACCAGTCCATAAATGCCGGATCATCTTGCTTTATCCACGAAGTAACACCCTCTTTCATTGCGTCCCAAGCCTTTACTTTCTCTTTAGTATCAAGCTGGATCGCGACCTCATCGCTACCCCATACTTCCGGGAGAAGTTGCGAAACTGGAGCTTCCCCAAACATCACTCCGCGGAAAACTTGTTCACCAGTGAATGACAATGAGTTTCCTTGGCCAATACCTCTTGGAGGAAGGCCTAATAAAATCAGCGAAAGCAAAATCAACGTGGAATTAGTTCTTACAATTGATGTCCTTACAAACGACGATTTTAGTAGGTTCTTCATAGTTACATTTGCTCTCTTTGGTTTGTCAGGTTGAAAAAAACGCGTAAATTTTACCCCCCCTTGAAATTTGTCAAGCCTACGGTCGTTTTTTTAATCTTTTGTATATTTGAATTTTGTATTTTTGAATGGTTACGAATCTGAATTACATCAAAACCGAACATAACTCTTCACGAAAAATAAGCAAATTTGATATCATTAAAACAGTAATAGATAGTCAGTAATAGATAGTATGAAAAAAAATGAGTCAGAAATTGGTGAGCAGAATACCCCTAACATATTGTTCGAGGACAAGCGGCGATTTAACGAAAAGGGCGAGCAGATCAGACAAGATCCGCCCGCCGACAAAGCGGAAGCGGCGGCTAAACCTGCCAAATCGCCGCGTGAAGCTGAACTGGAGGCACTGCTGCAGGCCGAAATTTCCCGGCGAGAAGCGGCAGAAGCTAAATTGGTAGGTGTTCAGGCCAAGTTTGAGGAAGCAAAGGCTGCACTCGAGCGGGAGACGGCCGAATTGCGAGCCAGGCTGACAAAATCCCTCGAAGAAAAGGCCAGGCAATCGCAAATTGAGTTCCTTTCAGCACTTTTACCCGTTTTGGATAACCTTAGCCGTGCAATTGCCGCAAGCGAAAGCGACCCTTCGCTGGAACATCTTCGCGAAGGTGTTATCGGAACAGCCCGTTCTTTTGAGCAGGCGCTTTTGCAGGTCGGTGTTGAGCCTGTTCCGGGCATTGGAGCGGATTTTGACCCTCAACTGCATGAAGCGATAGACACCGTCGAGGTAGAACCCGAAAATGAAGGCAAGATAACGGCAGAACACCAGCGTGGATATCGTCTGGGTGGCCGTCTGATTCGGCCTGCAAAGGTACAGGTAGGTAAAGCACGCGCAAATTCGGCCGGTAATTAAAATCGAATTTGCCTTAAAAATCCCGTCAGAAAACAGAATTCTGACATTTTTGACAAAATTTACGATATTTCGGTTCACGTCCGGTGTCGGCATTGTTTGCGCCGGACGCATTTTTTTCGGAAAACCGGTCGCCGTTTAATGTATCGGGAAAATTAAATCAGGGAAAATGGCAGTGGTCTCCCGAAACCGTTCAATATGGAAGTTTGTGGTTTTAAATCTTGATTCCCGGAGCGGACGAAGTGATACAATAGTAACCGGGCATATGGCGCCCTTCTTTTCGCATCTAATTTCCGGGGTACTCTAAAAGATTATGGCAGACATAGACGCTTATAAAGACAAATTCAGCGAAAGCGGCCAACGCATTTTGGATGCAGCCCTCGAGGAATCGAGACGCCGGGATCAGAACTACGTTTCTATCGAACATATCCTGCATGCTTTGGCACGTGAGGAAGATGACCTTTTTACGTCCACGATGCGCGATCTTGCGGTTGACCCGCGGTCTGTGAAATTGCTGATAGAAAAGCGCCTGGAAAACGGACGCCAGCACACGGGCAAGGGATTTCGTATCGCTCCCGAAACAACCGAACTATTCAAACGGGCAATGGACCGGGCAAGGTCGCAGGGCCGCCGTACTATTGACGCAAGTGATATTTTCTATGTCCTGTCAAATGACGAAAGAAGCGTCTTGAACGACGTTTTGCAAAATCTTGGCGTGCCCGCCGAAGAGGTTGCACAAACAGCCCGAACGCGTATCCGTAAACGCGAAAAAGAAGAAGAGCGTTCGCGGCAGAAATATGAACTGCCCGGCTTTCTGCGACATTTCGGCGTTTCAATGAACAAATTGGCACGGCAGGACAAAATCCCGCCCACAATCGGCCGTGAAAAAGAAATCCGGCAGATGATTGAGATACTTTCGCATCGCGAACGGTCAAATTCACCAATGCTTGTGGGCGAACCCGGCGTCGGTAAAACTGCGGTGGTTGAAGGACTTGCAAGGCTGATCGAGCTGGAGCCCGAAAAAGTGCCCGCTCGGCTCCGCGACGCTCACATTGTCCAGCTTCAAATGGGCGGGCTTGTTGCCGGCACAATGCTCCGCGGAATGTTTGAAGAGCGTATCAAGGGAATAATAGACGAGGTAAAGGAAAAAGACCATATCATTCTCTTTATTGACGAAGCTCATACCATCATCGGAGCCGGAGCCGCGCTCGGTACATCTTCCGATGCGGCGAATATGTTTAAATCTGCCCTGGCACGCGGCGAATTGCGTATCATCGGCGCAACGACGATGACCGAATATAAGGAATATATTGCCGAAGACGAGGCCCTCGCCCGGCGATTCCGGCTTGTTAAGGTAGAAGAACCTACAATTGATGAGACCAGAAAAATACTTTTCGGTCTCAAACCGAGGCTTGAAAAGAATTATTCCGTGACAATCAGTGAGGATGCAATCAATACCGCGCTCGAAATGTCGCCTAAATATATCAGGAGCCTGCACTTACCGGACAAAGCCATCGGCTGGCTCGATACTGCCTCGGTCAAGGTGGAGATAAACGAGCCGGGCTCCATGGTAGTTAAGCCTGAGCATATTATCGAGGTTATATCGCAGGAATCCCGTATTCCGAAGGATATGATCTATCGCGATACCAGCGACCGCTTCGCCCTGATGGAAGAAGAACTCGGCAAACGGGTAATAGGACAGCGTGAGGCTGTCCGTGCCGTGGCTGAACGGCTCCGTCTAAACAAGGGCCCTTTGAAGGAAAACCATTACGCTCCGGATGGTGTTCTCCTTTTCCTGGGACCGACCGGTGTCGGCAAAACCGAACTTGCAAAAGCCGTAGCCGAATTTATGTTTGGCGATGAAAGCAAAATGGTCCGTATCGATATGAGCGAATACGGTGACGGAACCGTAGGCATTGAAAAACTTATTGGAATGCCGCGCGGCATCGTCGGCTCCGAACGGGGCGGTATTTTGACCGAACAACTGCGGGACAATCCATATACGGTCCTGCTGCTTGATGAAGTCGAGAAAGCCTCGCCATATCTGATGAACATTTTCCTGCAGGCTTTCGACGAAGGTTGGCTGACGGATGGACGCGGCAAGAAAGTTTATTTATCCGATGCAATCGTCATTATGACCTCAAACCTTGGTTCGGAGAATTTCAGAAAATTCGAAAAACCACTTGGTTTCGGCAACAAGTCGCTCGGCGATATGATGCAAATCAAAAATGAGGTCTTAAAAGCCGCCGAACAAAGGTTTTCTCCGGAATTTCGTAACCGTATCGATGAAATTGTGGTATTTTCTCCGCTTACAATGGACGAAGTCCGCGAAATTGCGAAACTTTACCTTAACAAGGTCAAAAAGACGATGGAGAAGCAAGGAAAATTCATTGAGGTTACAGATGCGGCTATTGATTTGCTGACCGAAAAGGGTTACAGCCCGTCCTATGGTGCACGTTTTCTCAAACGTCACATTGACCAGAAGGTAAAACTGCCGATTACAAACCTCTGGAAAACCGGTCACAGATTCCTCGTTGATGCGAAAGACGGCGAGATTACCGTTACCTCGACCGATTCTTTTTTGCTCAACTAGCCTTTGAATTTGCACTTTTCCCTTTCGGGCTTCGATGCTACCATGACATCGAAGCCTTTTTTATGCCGGCACGAATTCCTGTACTCTTGCTTGCCTTTGCCTGCCTTTGCGCCGCCGTCCGTGCACAGGCGGATACGGATCCGCGGGCGGCGGAAATTTTGCAAAAGGCCATTGCCCGGCTTGGCGGAGAACGCTACCTAAATGTAAAAAAGCAGATCGGCCGCGGACAGTTCAGCATCTTTGCCGGCGGCGTAGTTGCCTCGTTTCAGACATTTTATGACGTCTTTGTTTTCCCTGATCACGAGCGGACGGAATTCAAGTCCGGCAAAGTCCGCTTTGTCCAGGTAAATGTCGGCGATACGGGCTGGGTTTATGATGGCGAGCAGGACCGGATAAAAGACCAGACCGCGGAGCAGATTGCCGCCTTTCGCCGTTCAATCCGCGTCAGCCTCGATAATCTGCTTCGCCGCGGCTGGGCAGGCAAGGCACGGCTTGAATACGTGGGCCGCCGGCCCGCATCGCTCGGCCGCCGGAACGATGTTTTACGCCTTGTCTATACGGACGGCTTTGCGGTCGAATTCGAGTTTGACGAATCAGGCCTTCCGCAAAAGGCCGTTTACATCCGGAAAAACGGCGACGAAGAAATCCGCGAGGAAGATCGTTACGCCCAGTGGGTAGATATCGGCGGTATCAAAACGCCTTTTATAATAGACCGTATCTCCGGCGGACTACAATCCTCGCGGATAAATTACGAATCCGTCGAATTTGACAAATCCGTTCCCGATTCCATTTTCAGCAAGCCGGCCGGCGTCAAAGATCTGAAGAAAAGCCTTCGTTTGTAGCGGCACGGCATAGCCTGGCGGCCGGGCTTAATTCAATTTTTCCAGTCATTTAGCCCGTCTGATATAAACTAAAATGCGAAGTCATGTGGAACGTCCACATTTTGCACAGCGTTTCATCTGTGATTTAGATTTACAATCACAAACAATATCCTTCCGGCCGCGCGGATCTTTACGGCAAGGCTATAAAGTCTGCATTGGCCAGATCTTCGTTCAGAAAGACAACGAGCGTCGGGTTTGCAAACGTGTACCGCCGCGACGACACCTCCAGAATGTATGTGAAACCTGCCGTCAGGCCTGAAAACGCGTAATAGCCAAAGGTTGACGTCATCGTGCTATGACGGACCCCGTCCGGACCGGTCAGTATGATCCGGACGCCTCCTATGCCGTAGCCGTCGGGTGTAGTTACGCGGCCCGATACCGTAACTCCGGCAGCGGTCGGCGTCAGGTTCTGAAACCAGAATCCGTTGTGCAGGTTGAACTGTCCGCCGTTTGCATTTACTCCCGCCGCCGCCTGTCCGGTCGTTCCGCTGAGGCTGAAGGTACCGCCAGCCGAATCCGAGCCTCCTCCTCCCGCTATTACCGAACGCGTCAGGTCATAAGGGCCGCCCGTTTGTGACTGAATATTCACCGCAGAGGCACACAGTAACACAGTAAAAATAAACAAGGCAGATAACTCCCGCCAACAAACACTGACGAATGTTGCCTCCTTTGCCATTTGCGCTTTTACTTTCGTCTTGATACGTTTCATTTCTCCTCCTTGCAGATCTCCGCCGTCGGGTTCTGAGCGCAGACGAGCCTCTTCAACTCCTCTATCTGCTTTTGCTGTCTTTCGATTTGGGCCTGCTGTTCCTTTACTGCGTTTATGAGGACGACCGAAAGCTGTTTGTATTTGACGCCCTGTATCTCGCCTTTTTCGTTGTAGGTCGCAAGCAGCGGATCGACTGCCGCAACCTCTTCGGCGATGAGGCCGAGATCGGCGTCGCCGCGTTCCGCCCACTCGAACCGGACGGGACGAAGCTGTTTCACCAGATTCAGCCCAAAGCTCAGGTTTGTTATGTTCTTCTTATACCGCCCGCTCGATGAGCATGCCGCCAGCACCGTGCCGTTTATGCACAGATCGGTCGCCGTCGCAGCGGCCAGAG
>Ga0073934_10000994_pt1 | contig 73085 bp, 84 predicted proteins | sample LarsenN4metaG_FD_76834 | JGI IMG/M metagenome (GOLD analysis project Ga0073934, IMG submission 76834) | Hot spring sediment bacterial and archeal communities from British Columbia, Canada, to study Microbial Dark Matter (Phase II) - Larsen... ...
CCCGACACCACGCGCATTCTCCGCACGGAAGACATCCTGGCGGTGGTGAAGACGCTGGTCGACCTGCGCGACGGCAAGGGCGAGATCGACGACATCGACAATCTCGGCAATCGCCGCGTCCGCTCGGTCGGCGAGTTGATGGAGAACCAGTACCGCATCGGCCTCCTGCGCATGGAGCGCGCGATCAAGGAACGCATGTCGTCGGTCGATATCGACACCGTCATGCCGCAGGACCTGATCAACGCCAAGCCGGCCGCCGCCGCGGTGCGCGAGTTCTTCGGCTCCTCGCAGCTCTCGCAGTTCATGGACCAGACCAACCCGCTCTCCGAGATTACGCACAAGCGGCGTCTCTCGGCGCTCGGACCGGGCGGCCTGACGCGCGAGCGCGCGGGCTTCGAGGTGCGCGATGTGCACCCGACGCATTACGGCCGCATCTGCCCGATCGAGACCCCGGAAGGTCCGAATATCGGTCTGATCAACTCGCTCGCGACCTATGCGCGCGTGAACAAATATGGCTTCGTGGAAACGCCCTATCGCAAGGTGAAGGACGGCCGCGTCACCGACGAGGTGGTCTATCTCTCGGCGATGGAAGAGGCGCGCTACACCGTCGCGCAGGCCAACGTGCCGATCGACGCCAAGGGCCGCTTCACGGAAGACTTCATCGTCTGCCGTCATGCCGGCGACGTGCTGCCGGTGCCGCGCGACAAAGTGGACTACATGGACGTGTCGCCGAAGCAGCTTGTGTCGGTCGCCGCGGCGCTGATCCCGTTCCTTGAGAACGACGACGCCAACCGCGCGCTCATGGGCTCGAACATGCAGCGCCAGGCGGTGCCGCTGGTTCGCGCCGAGGCGCCGTTCGTCGGCACCGGCATGGAAGGCGTGGTGGCGCGCGACTCGGGCGCCGCCATCGGCGCCCGCCGCACCGGCGTCGTCGACCAGATCGACGCGACGCGTATCGTCATCCGCGCGACGGAAGATCTCGATCCGACCAAGTCGGGCGTCGACATCTACCGGCTGATGAAGTTCCAGCGCTCCAACCAGAACACCTGCATCAACCAGCGTCCGCTGGTGAAGGTGGGCGATCACGTCAAGAAGGGCGACATCATCGCCGACGGTCCCTCGACCGAGCTCGGCGAGCTGGCGCTCGGACGCAACGTGCTCGTCGCGTTCATGCCGTGGAACGGCTACAACTTCGAGGACTCGATCCTGCTGTCCGAGCGGATCGTGAGCGACGACGTCTTCACCTCGATCCATATCGAGGAATTCGAGGTCTCCGCCCGCGACACCAAGCTCGGACCGGAGGAAATCACCCGCGACATTCCGAACGTCTCCGAAGAGGCGCTGAAGAATCTCGACGAGGCGGGCATCGTCTATATCGGCGCGGAGGTCCGCGCCGGCGACATCCTGGTCGGCAAGATCACCCCCAAGGGCGAAAGCCCGATGACGCCGGAAGAAAAGCTTCTGCGCGCCATCTTCGGCGAAAAAGCCTCCGACGTCCGCGACACCTCGCTGCGCGTCCCGCCGGGCGTGCAGGGCACGGTCGTGGAAGTGCGCGTGTTCAACCGCCACGGCGTCGAGAAGGACGAGCGTGCGCTCGCGATCGAGCGCGAGGAGATCGAACGCCTCGCGAAAGACCGCGACGACGAACAGGCGATCCTCGACCGCAACGTCTATGGGCGTCTCGCCGAGATGCTCGATGGCCGTCAGGGCATTGCCGGTCCGAAGGGCTTCAAGAAGGACACCAAGATCACCCGCGCGATCCTGGACGAATATCCGCGCTCGCAATGGTGGCAATTCGCCTCGCCCAACGACAAGCTGATGAGCGAGATCGAGGCGATCCGCAAGCAATACGACGAGTCGAAGAAGGGCCTCGAACAGCGCTTCCTCGACAAGGTCGAGAAGCTGCAGCGCGGAGATGAATTGCCGCCCGGCGTGATGAAGATGGTCAAGGTCTTCGTCGCGGTGAAGCGCAAGATCCAGCCCGGCGACAAGATGGCCGGCCGCCACGGCAACAAGGGCGTGGTGTCCAAGATCGTTCCTGTCGAGGACATGCCGTTCCTGGAGGACGGCACGCATGTCGACATCGTGCTCAATCCGCTCGGCGTGCCGAGCCGCATGAATGTCGGGCAGATCCTGGAGACGCATCTCGGCTGGGCCTGCGCCGGCCTTGGCAAGCGCATCGGCCAGGCGGTCAATGCCTATCGCGCCAAGCACGACATCAAGCCGCTGAAGGAGACCCTGAAGAAGGTCTATGGCGACGACGAGACGATCAAGTCGCTCGGCGACGAGGGCCTGATCGAACTCGGTCAGAATCTCCAGCGCGGCGTGCCGATCGCGACGCCGGTTTTCGACGGCGCCAAGGAAAGCGACATCGAGCAGATGCTCGATCTCGCCGGCCTCGATCACTCGGGCCAGTCGACCGTTTTTGACGGCCGCACCGGCGAGCAGTTCGACCGCAAGGTGACTGTGGGCTACATCTACATGCTCAAGCTTCACCATCTCGTGGACGACAAGATCCACGCGCGCTCGATCGGTCCGTACTCGCTCGTCACCCAGCAGCCGCTGGGCGGCAAGGCGCAGTTCGGCGGCCAGCGTTTCGGCGAAATGGAGGTCTGGGCGCTCGAAGCCTACGGTGCCGCGTATACCTTGCAGGAAATGCTGACGGTGAAGTCCGACGACGTCGCCGGCCGCACCAAGGTCTACGAGGCGATCGTGCGCGGCGACGACACCTTCGAAGCCGGTATCCCGGAAAGCTTCAACGTGCTGGTCAAGGAAATGCGCTCGCTCGGCCTCAATGTCGACCTGCACAATTCCAAGCAGCAGCGTCCGGGCGAGTTGCCTGAGGCGGCCGAGTAATTCGCGAAGGAGACGGGACGGCGAGGGCGCCGTCCCGGTCACTGCGAAACCGATACAGACGACCAAAGGGCAAGAGAATTGGGCCCCCGGTCGAGGAGACGACGATGAACCAGGAAATCATGAATCTGTTCAGCGCGCAGGCGCCGGCTCAGGTCTTCGACCAGATCCGGATTTCGATTGCGAGCCCGGAAAAGATTCTGTCGTGGTCCTACGGCGAGATCAAGAAGCCGGAAACCATCAACTACCGCACCTTCAAACCGGAGCGCGACGGCCTGTTCTGCGCGCGAATCTTCGGCCCGATCAAGGACTACGAGTGCTTGTGCGGCAAGTACAAGCGCATGAAGTACAAGGGCATCATCTGCGAGAAGTGCTCGGTCGAGGTCACGCTGTCGCGCGTGCGGCGCGAGCGCATGGGCCATATCGAGCTGGCGGCGCCGGTCGCTCACATCTGGTTCCTGAAGTCGCTGCCGAGCCGCATCGGCCTCCTGCTCGACATGACGCTGAAAGACCTCGAGCGCATTCTGTATTTCGAATACTACGTCGTGCTGGAACCGGGCTTGACCCCGCTGCAGGATCGTCAGCTCCTGTCCGAGGACGATTACCTGAAGGCGCAGGAAGAATACGGCGCCGACAGCTTCACCGCCGCGATCGGTGCGGAGGCGATCCGCGAGATGCTCAAGGCGATGGATCTTGAGAAGCTCGCCGCCGACCTGCGCGTCGAGATTGCGGAATCGACTTCCGAACTGAAGCCGAAGAAGCTCGCCAAGCGCCTGAAGCTGATCGAAGCCTTCATTCAGTCCGGCAACAAGCCGGAATGGATGATTCTCACGCATGTGCCGGTCATTCCGCCGGATCTGCGTCCGCTGGTGCCGCTCGACGGCGGCCGCTTCGCGACCTCCGACCTGAACGATCTCTATCGCCGGGTGATCAACCGCAACAACCGTCTGAAGCGGCTGATCGAGTTGCGCGCGCCGGACATCATCATCCGCAACGAGAAGCGCATGCTGCAGGAAGCGGTGGATGCGCTGTTCGACAACGGCCGCCGCGGCCGCGTCATCACCGGCGCCAACAAGCGTCCGCTGAAGTCGCTTGCCGACATGCTCAAGGGCAAGCAGGGCCGGTTCCGCCAGAACCTGCTCGGCAAGCGCGTCGACTATTCGGGTCGTTCGGTGATCGTGGTCGGTCCCGAACTCAAGCTGCACCAGTGCGGCCTGCCCAAGAAGATGGCGCTCGAATTGTTCAAGCCGTTCATCTATTCGCGGCTCGACGCCAAGGGTCTGTCCACCACGGTGAAGCAGGCGAAGAAGCTCGTGGAGAAGGAGAAGCCCGAAGTCTGGGATATCCTCGACGAAGTCATTCGCGAGCATCCGGTGCTGCTGAACCGCGCGCCGACCCTGCACCGTCTCGGCATTCAGGCCTTCGAGCCGGTGCTGATCGAGGGCAAGGCGATCCAGCTTCACCCGCTGGTCTGCGCCGCCTTCAACGCCGACTTCGACGGCGACCAGATGGCTGTGCACGTTCCGCTGTCGCTGGAAGCGCAGCTGGAAGCGCGCGTGCTGATGATGTCGACCAACAACATCCTGCATCCGGCCAATGGTCAGCCGATCATCGTGCCGTCGCAGGACATCGTGCTCGGGCTGTATTATCTTTCGCTGCTCAGCGAGGGGCAGCCGGGAGAGGGCAAGCTGTTCGGCAACATCGCCGAGATCGAGCACGCCTTGTCGCAGAAGGTCGTCACGCTGCATTCCAAGATCAAGTATCGCTGGAATGGGCTGGACGCCGACGGCAAGCCGACGAGCAAGCTGTACGACACGACGCCGGGCCGTGTGCTGCTCGGTCAGGTGCTGCCGAAGTCGACGAAGGTCTCGTTCGACGTCGTCAACAAGCTCATGACCAAGCGCGAAATCTCGAACATGATCGACACCGTCTACCGCCATTGCGGTCAGAAGGACACGGTCATCTTCTGCGATCGCGTCATGGCGCTCGGCTTCCATCACGCCTTCAAGGCCGGCATCTCGTTCGGCAAGGACGACATGGTGGTGCCGCAGAAGAAGTGGGGCATCGTCGACAAGACGCGCGAACTCGCCAAGGAGTTCGAGCAGCAATACAACGACGGCCTGATCACCCAGGGCGAAAAATACAACAAGGTCGTCGACGCGTGGTCGAAATGCTCCGAGCAGATCGCCGAAGAAATGATGCGCGAGATTTCGCAGCCGAAGAAGATGGCTGACGGCCAGGAGGCGCAGGTCAACTCGATCTACATGATGGCGCATTCGGGAGCGCGCGGTTCGCCCGCCCAGATGCGTCAGCTTGCGGGCATGCGAGGCCTGATGGCCAAGCCGGACGGCTCCATCATCGAGAGCCCGATCATTTCGAACTTCAAGGAAGGTCTCACCGTGCTCGAGTACTTCAACTCGACCCACGGCGCCCGCAAGGGTCTCGCCGACACCGCCTTGAAGACCGCGAACTCGGGCTACCTGACCCGTCGTCTCGTCGACGTCGCGCAGGACTGCATCATCACGACCGAGGACTGCGGCACCAAGAACGGCATCAAGGTCCGTGCGATCATCGACGCCGGCACTGTGGTCGCCTCGCTCGGCAGCCGCATCCTGGGCCGCACCACGGCCGAGGACATCAAGGATCCGGCGAGCGGAAAGGTCATCACCAAGAAGGGCACCTTGCTGGAGGAGAAGGAAGTCGACGCCATCACCAAAGCGGGCGTGCAGGAAGTGCGCATCCGCTCGGTGCTGACCTGCGAAAGCGCGAATGGCGTCTGCTGCGCCTGCTACGGGCGCGATCTGGCCCGCGGTACGCCTGTCAATATGGGCGAGGCTGTCGGCGTCATCGCGGCGCAGTCGATCGGCGAGCCAGGGACGCAGCTCACCATGCGCACCTTCCATATCGGCGGCGCGGCGCAGATCAACGAGCAGTCCTTCATCGAGTCGAACTTCGAAGGCACGATCAAGCTCAAGTCCAAGGACAAGATCGGCAAGCCGACGGCGAAGAACTCCGAAGGCGATCTCGTGGTGATGAGCCGCAGCGTCACGCTGGCCGTGGTCGATCCGGACGGCACCGAGCGGGCGACCCATCGTCTGCCTTACGGCGCGCGGCTGCGCGTCGACGAGGGCGACAAGGTCAAGCGCGGCCAGCGTCTGGCGGAATGGGACCCCTATACCCGTCCGATCATCACCGAGGTCGACGGCACAGTCGATTTCGAGGATCTCGTAGAAGGCCAGTCGATGGCGGAATCGATCGACGAATCGACCGGTATCGCCAAGCGCGTGGTCACCGACTGGCGCACCTCGAGCCGGGCGGCGGACCTGCGTCCGTCGATCGTGATCAAGGACAAGGACGGCAAGATCCTCAAGCTCGCGCGCGGCGGCGATGCCCGCTATGCGCTGGCGATCGACGCCATTCTGTCGGTGGACACCGGCGCCCAGGTCAAGGCGGGCGACATCATCGCCCGTATCCCGACCGAAAGCGCCAAGACGCGCGACATCACCGGCGGTCTGCCGCGTGTGGCCGAGCTGTTCGAGGCGCGGCGTCCGAAGGAATCCGCGGTCATCGCGGAAATCTCCGGTACGGTGCGTTTCGGCCGCGACTACAAGAACAAGCGGCGTATCAGCATTGAACCGACCGAGAAGGATGTGGAGCCGGCGGAATATCTCATTCCGAAGGGCAAGCACATCCATCTGCAGGATGGCGACGTGATTGAGAAGGGCGACTACATCGTCGACGGCAATCCGGCGCCGCACGACATCCTGGCGATCAAGGGCGTCGAGGAGCTCGCCGCCTATCTGGTCAACGAAATCCAGGAGGTCTACCGGCTGCAGGGCGTGTTGATCAACGACAAGCACATCGAGGTGATCGTCCGCCAGATGCTGCAGAAGGTCGAGATCGACGACGTCGGCGAGACGGACATGATCCAGGGCGATCAGGTCGACAAGGTCGAGCTCGACGAGATCAACGCCAGGGCGATCGCGGAAGGCAAGAAGCCGGCGAGCGGACACCCCGTTCTGCTTGGCATCACCAAGGCCTCGCTGCAGACCCGTTCGTTCATCTCGGCGGCGTCGTTCCAGGAGACCACGCGCGTGCTCACCGAGGCGGCCGTCAACGGCAAGTCGGACACGCTCGACGGTCTCAAGGAGAACGTCATCGTTGGCCGCCTGATCCCGGCGGGCACCGGCGCGGTGATGAACCGCCTGCGCGAGGTGGCCGGCAAGCGCGACCAGCTCATTCTCGACGAGCGCGAGAAGGAAGCGGCGGCCAAGGCGGCGCAGCCCGCGCCGGCCCTGCCGGCGGCGGAGTAAGCCGCTTCTGCAAGGACAAGACTTAGAAAAGGCCGCCCACTCGGGCGGCCTTTTTGTTTATGATACGAGTTTATGGATGTGGGAGGAGGTGTTGGCCGGAGAGCAATTTCCAGCGCCTCGACGACCGCAAGGACTGTGGTGCGGTGAGCTTGATCGCGGCGGGTATTGGCGGGGACGGCTGGTCGTCATCGTGGGAACGCCGCGCGGCGACGCGCATCACGTTATCTCGCTGAGGCATGTGCATGCGAAAGAAGAAGCCCATTGAAATATGCTCTGACGATGGTCTGGAATTGACCCCCCAGTGGTTTGAAAGCGCCAACCTGATGCGCGGGGATCGCATTATTCGCCGCGAACGTCCGCCGCTGGCGCGGCCGAAGAAGGCGGTCAGGCTGCGGATCGAAGCCGACGTTCTCGATTACTTCCGCGGCAAGGGACCCGGCTGGCAGACCCGCATTAACGAGGCCTTGCGCAAGGCTGCCCGCAGACCGGAGAAGCCCGCAGTCTCTTCGCGGCTGAAAGCCGCACGCCGCTAGCATGACAACACACGCCATGCGCGGCGCAGCGCTCACCTTCCGCAGCGACCCGTTCCTGACCGATCCGGAGAGCTCCTACATCTATTATTCCGATGCGCTGATCGTCATCGAGGATGGAAAGATCGCTTCGGTCGGTGACGCGGCGCAGGCGAGGGTGCCCGCCGACCTGCCGGTTGCGCATTTCCCCGACGCGCTGATCCTGCCAGGCTTTATCGACGCGCATGTGCATTATCCGCAGACGGAGATGATCGCCTCCTACGGCGCGCATCTCTTGGAGTGGCTGGATAAGTACACCTACATCGCCGAGCAGAAATTTTCCGACCGGGCGCATGCGGAAAAAATCGCGCAGGTCTTCCTGCGCGAACTGCTGCGCGGCGGCACGACGACGGCCGCGGTCTATTGCACGGTGCATCCGCAATCGGTCGACGCCTTTTTCGAGGAATCCGCACGCTTCAACACCCGCATGATCGCCGGCAAGGTTCTGATGGACCGCAATGCGCCGGAGGCGTTGTGCGACACGGCGGAGACCGGTTATTCCGATTCGAAGGCGCTGATTGGCAAGTGGCACGGCAAGGGCCGTCAGCTTTACGCGATCACGCCGCGCTTTGCCGGATCCTGCAGCGCGGCGCAGCTCGACGCCGCCGGCCGCCTCTGGCGCGAGCATCCGACCGCCTATCTGCAGACGCATCTGTGCGAAACGCGGGACGAGATCGCCTGGGTGCGCAAGCTGTTTCCCGAAGCCAAGAGCTATCTCGATATCTATGCGCGGGCGAAGCTGACCGGCCCGCGCGCGGTGTTCGGCCACGGTATTCACATGACCGAAGAGGATTTCGCGCAATGCCACGCGAGCGGTTCGGCGCTGGCGCATTGCCCGACCTCGAACCTGTTCCTGGGCAGCGGGCTGTTTCGCGTCTTCGATGCCAGGCGCAAGGAGCGGCCGGTGCGCGTGGGCCTCGGCACCGATATCGGGGCCGGCACCAGCTTCTCGCAGCTTGCGACGCTGAATGAGGCCTACAAGGTCGCGGCGCTCAACGATACGCGGCTCTCCGCCGCGCATGCTTTTTACCTCGCGACGCGCGGCGGCGCGGAGGCGCTCTATCTCGAGAGCATGATCGGCTCGATCGCGCCCGGCTTTGAGGCCGATCTGACGGTGCTCGACCTGAAGGCGACCCCGCTTATCGATCTGCGCATGCGTGTCTGCCAGGGCATACTCGATCGCCTGTTTGTGCTGATGACGCTCGGCGACGACCGCGCCGTGCGCTGCACCTATGTCGCCGGCGAGCGGGTCTATGACCGCGATCGGGAGCCCGAATTCACATATTTTGCGCGTTGATGGCTGGCGGCAAAGGCCGGCCAGGCGAGGCGGCGGAATTATGCCGCGAACAGCCTTTGCGCGGCCGAGGAAGGCGCGGCAAATCGTACGGAGGGCCGGAAAAGCCGGTTTTTCGGCCCTTTCAGCTTGACTTGGGGGAATCCCGCCGATACATACGGCGCACTTTCGGCAGGCGGTGAGTTTCGCCTCGTCGGCACGGCATTCCCGGACACGCTAAGTCATTGAGATTGCTTATCTCTCAGGCTTCTCTGGCCGGCACCTCGCCTCGACGAATGATCCTCAAACGCTGCCGCTGACTTAAGTGTCAGAAAAGCAGGATTCACGACCCCGCTGACATGTCAGTGGACGGGGTCCTCTGGAACGCAAGCGTCATTCCGCAAAGCCGGGGCGGATGGCGCGATTTCGTTTTGCGCGTGGAAACGTGCGCCGGCCGGGGCGTCCGCCCCAGACGTGACAATGAAGGCTTGAGCTGATGCCGACCATTAACCAGTTGATCCGCAAGGGTCGCGGCCACAAGAGCTACCGCAACACGGTGCCGGCCCTGAAGGCCGCGCCACAGAAGCGGGGCGTGTGCACGCGCGTTTACACGACGACGCCGAAGAAGCCGAACTCGGCGCTTCGCAAGGTCGCCAAGGTGCGTTTGACCAACGGCTTCGAGGTCATCGGCTATATCCCCGGCGAGGGCCATAACCTGCAGGAGCACTCGGTGGTGATGATCCGCGGTGGCCGCGTGAAGGACCTTCCGGGCGTCCGCTATCACATCATCCGCGGCGTGCTCGACACCCAGGGCGTCAAGAACCGCAAGCAGCGTCGTTCGAAATACGGCGCCAAACGGCCGAAGTGAGGTAACGCGTCATGTCCCGTCGCCACTCCGCCGAAAAGCGTGAAATCAATCCGGATCCGAAGTTCGGCAATCTGGTCGTTTCCAAGTTCATGAATGTGCTGATGTACGACGGCAAGAAGTCTGCCGCCGAAAAGATCGTCTACGGCGCTTTCGACATCATCGAGGGCAAGACCAAATCGAACCCGCTGCAGGTGTTCGAGCAGGCGCTCGACAACGTGATGCCTTCGATCGAAGTGCGCTCCCGCCGTGTCGGCGGTGCCACCTATCAGGTGCCGGTCGAAGTGCGTTCGAGCCGCCGGCAGGCGCTCGGCATTCGCTGGATCATTTCCGCCGCCCGCGAACGCAACGAGAAGACGATGATGGACCGGCTCTCCGCGGAGTTGCTGGACGCATCGAATAACCGGGGGAATGCCGTCAAGAAGCGCGAGGACACGCACCGGATGGCGGAAGCCAACCGCGCATTCTCGCATTACCGCTGGTAACCGGCGAAGAGAGCAGGACACGCTATGCCCCGCAGTCATCCGATCGAGGACTACCGCAATTTCGGCATCATGGCCCACATCGATGCCGGAAAGACCACGACCACGGAGCGGATCCTCTATTACACCGGCAAGAGCCACAAGATCGGCGAGGTGCATGAAGGCGCCGCGACGATGGACTGGATGGAGCAGGAGCAGGAGCGCGGCATCACGATCACGTCCGCCGCCACGACTGCGATCTGGAAGAACAAGCGCCTGAATATCATCGACACTCCGGGCCACGTCGATTTCACCATCGAGGTCGAACGTTCGCTGCGCGTGCTCGACGGAGCGGTCTGCGTTCTGGATTCCAACCAGGGCGTCGAACCGCAGACCGAGACGGTCTGGCGCCAGGGCGACAAGTATCGCGTGCCGCGCATCGTCTTCGCCAACAAGATGGACAAGATCGGTGCCGACTTCTTCAAGTGTCTCTCCGACATCGTCGATCGTCTGGGTGCGAAGCCGGTTGCGATCCAGCTCCCGATCGGCGCCGAGAACACCTTCAAGGGCGTCATCGATCTCGTGCGCATGAAGGCCGTCATCTGGGACGACGAAGCGCTGGGTGCGAAATATCACGACGAAGACATTCCAGCCGATCTTCTCGATCAGGCCAAGGAATATCGCGAGAAGATGATCGAGGCCGCGGTCGAACTCGATGACACCGCGATGGAAGCCTATCTTGAAGGCAAGGAGCCCGACGGGGCGACGCTGAAGAAGCTGATCCGCAAGGCGGTGCTGACCGGCGCGTTCTATCCGGTGCTGTGCGGCTCGGCCTTCAAGAACAAGGGTGTGCAGCCGCTGCTCGACGCCGTCGTCGACTATCTGCCGTCGCCGGTCGACGTGCCTGCCATCAAGGGCGTGGACGACAAAGGCAACGAGGTCGTGCGCAAGTCGGACGACAAGGAGCCGCTGTCCCTGTTGGCGTTCAAGATCATGGACGACCCGTTCGTCGGCACCATTACTTTCTGTCGCATTTACTCGGGCGTTCTCTCGAGCGGCACCGGTGTGGTCAATTCCACACGCGAGCGCAAGGAGCGCGTCGGCCGCATGCTGCTGATGCATGCGAACAACCGCGAAGACATCAAGGAGGCCTATGCCGGCGACATCGTTGCGCTGGCCGGCCTGAAAGAGACCCGCACCGGCGACACGCTGTGCGATCCGGACAAGCCGGTGATCCTCGAGAAGATGGAATTCCCCGAGCCTGTCATCGAGATTGCGATCGAGCCGAAATCGAAGGCCGACCAGGAAAAGCTCGGCGTCGCGCTGGCGAAACTCGCGGCAGAGGATCCGTCCTTCCGTGTGTCGACCGATACCGAAAGCGGTCAGACCATCCTCAAGGGCATGGGCGAACTGCATCTCGACATCAAGGTCGACATCCTCAAGCGCACCTACAAGGTGGAAGCCAATATCGGTGCGCCGCAGGTGGCCTACCGCGAGAAGATCACCAAGTCCGTTACCAAGGACTATACGCACAAGAAGCAGACCGGCGGCACCGGCCAGTACGCGCGCGTGAAATTCATCGTCGAGCCGAACGAGACCGGCAAGGGCTATGAATTCGAGAGCAAGATCGTCGGCGGCAACGTGCCGAAGGAGTACATCCCGGGTGTTGAGAAGGGCATTGAATCTGTCCTCGGTGCGGGCGTTCTCGCAGGCTTCCCGGTCGTCGACCTCAAGGTGACGCTGATCGACGGTGCCTACCACGAAGTCGATTCGTCGGCGCTCGCCTTCGAGATCGCTTCGCGCGCCGCTCTGCGCGAGGCATTGCGAGAGGGCAATTCGGTTCTGCTCGAGCCGATCATGAAGGTCGAGGTCGTAACGCCGGAGGATTACACCGGCTCCGTCATCGGCGACCTGAATTCGCGCCGTGGCCAGATTCAGGGCCAGGACATGCGCGGCAACGCCAACGTGATCAACGCGATGGTGCCGCTCGCCAATATGTTCGGCTATGTGAACACGCTGCGGTCGATGTCGCAGGGTCGCGCGACCTTCACCATGCAATTCGATCACTACGAACAAGTACCTAACAACGTCGCTCAGGAAGTTCAGGCGAAATTCGCCTGATCCGCCGCAAGTTCACTTTTCACGTTAACCGCCACTACGAGAAAGACCCGGAAGGGAGAGTTCGATGGCCAAAGAGAAGTTTCAACGTACCAAGCCGCACTGCAACATCGGCACCATCGGTCACGTCGACCATGGCAAGACGTCGCTGACAGCGGCCATCACCAAGATTCTGGCCGAGACGGGTGGCGCGACATTCACCGCCTATGACCAGATCGACAAGGCGCCGGAAGAGAAAGCGCGTGGCATCACCATTTCGACCGCGCACGTCGAATACGAAACCGACAAGCGCCACTATGCGCATGTCGACTGTCCCGGCCACGCCGACTATGTGAAGAACATGATCACCGGCGCCGCTCAGATGGACGGCGCGATCCTGGTCGTGTCGGCTGCCGACGGCCCGATGCCGCAGACCCGCGAGCACATCCTGCTCGCCCGCCAGGTCGGCGTGCCGGCGCTGGTCGTGTTCATGAACAAGGTCGACATGGTCGACGATCCGGAACTGCTCGAACTCGTCGAGCTGGAAATCCGCGAGCTGCTCTCGAAGTACAACTTCCCGGGCGACAAGATCCCGATCATCAAGGGCTCGGCCTTGATGGCGCTGGAAGACAAGGATCCCAAGCTCGGCAAGGAAGCGATCCTCGAGCTGATGAAGGCTGTGGACGAATACATCCCGCAGCCGGAGCGTCCGAAGGACCAGCCGTTCCTGATGCCGGTGGAAGACGTATTCTCGATCTCGGGTCGCGGCACCGTCTGCACCGGTCGTGTCGAGCGCGGCGTGATCAAGGTCGGCGAGGAAATCGAGATCGTCGGCATCCGTCCGACCCAGAAGACCACCGTCACCGGCGTCGAAATGTTCCGCAAGCTGCTCGACCAGGGCGAGGCCGGCGACAATATCGGCGCTCTGCTGCGCGGCACCAAGCGTGAGGAAGTCGAGCGCGGTCAGGTGCTCTGCAAGCCGGGCTCGGTCAAGCCGCACACAAAGTTCAAGGCCGAGGCCTACATCCTCACCAAGGAAGAGGGTGGCCGCCACACGCCGTTCTTCACCAACTACCGTCCGCAGTTCTACTTCCGCACCACCGACGTGACTGGTGTGGTGAAGCTGCCGGAAGGCACGGAAATGGTGATGCCGGGCGACAACATCGCCATGGAAGTCGAACTGATCGTGCCGATCGCGATGGAAGAGAAGCTCCGCTTCGCGATCCGTGAGGGCGGCCGCACCGTCGGTGCCGGCGTCGTCTCGAGCATCATTGAGTAACTGAAATGTCGTCCCCCGCTCTTCACAGGGCGGGGGACCCGGTAACCCGCGAGGTCGCGGGCGACTGAGACGCTAGCGATTACTGGGTCGTCTGCTTGCGCGGACGATGACAGGTCAGAGAGAAACAACATGAACGGCCAGAATATCCGGATCCGGCTCAAGGCGTTCGATCACCGCATCCTCGATGCGTCGACACGCGAGATCGTCAACACCGCCAAGCGCACGGGTGCGCAGGTGCGTGGACCGATTCCGCTGCCGACCAAGATCGAGAAGTTCACGGTGAACCGCTCGCCGCATATCGACAAGACGAGCCGCGAACAGTTCGAGATGCGCACCCACAAGCGCCTTTTGGACATCGTCGATCCGACGCCGCAGACCGTGGACGCGCTGATGAAGCTCGACCTCGCTGCCGGTGTCGACGTCGAGATCAAGCTCTGAGCCGAACGAAGGAAAGACCACGACGATGCGCTCCGGAGTGATCGCACAGAAGGTCGGAATGACGCGGGTGTTCACCGATGCCGGTGAGCATGTGCCCGTCACGGTGCTGCGCCTGGGCCAATGCCAGGTCGTCGCCCACCGCACCAAGGAACAGAACGGCTATGTCGCGCTGCAGCTCGGCGCCGGCACGCGCAAGGTCAAGAACGTCTCCAAGGCCGAGCGCGGGCGTTTCGCCGTCGCCAAGGTGGAGCCGAAGGCCAAGATCGTGGAATTCCGTGTCAGCGACGACGCGGTGATCCCGGTCGGCGCCGAGATCACGGCCGATCATTTCGTGGTCGGCCAATATGTCGACGTCACCGGCACCTCGATCGGCAAGGGCTTTGCCGGTGGTATGAAGCGCTGGAATTTCGGCGGTCTGCGCGCCTCGCACGGCGTGTCGATCTCGCACCGCTCGATCGGGTCGACCGGCGGCCGTCAGGACCCCGGCAAGACGTTCAAGAACAAGAAGATGCCCGGCCACATGGGCGTCGACCGCATCACCACGCTCAATCTGAAGGTCGTTCAGACCGACGTGGAGCGCGGTCTGATCCTGGTCGAGGGCGCTGTGCCTGGGGCCAAGGGCGGCTGGATTACGGTGCGTGACGCCGTGAAGAAGGCGCTCCCCAAGGAAGCGCCGAAGCCCGGCAAGTTCCGCGAGGCGGCAACCGAAGCGGCGGCACCGGCCAAGGCGGAAGCCGCGAAGGCGGAGGCCGTTGACGAGAAGCGTGCCGCCGAACAGGCCGCGGCCGCGGAAGTCGCCGCGATTGCCGCCGCCAAGAACAAAGAGGGCGAGTGATCATGGAACTCAAGATGCTCTCCCTCGACGGCAAGCAGGCCGGGTCGGTCACGCTCTCGGACGAGATTTTCGGTCTCGAGCCGCGCGCCGACCTGATCCATCGCTGCGTCAACTGGCAGCTCGCCAAGCGCCGGGCCGGTACGCATGCGGTTAAGAACCGCGCCGACGTCGCCCGTACCGGCAAGAAGATGTACCGCCAGAAGGGCACCGGCGGCGCCCGTCATGGTTCAGCGCGCGTCAACCTGTTCCGCGGCGGTGGCCGTTCCTTCGGACCGGTCGTGCGCAGCCATGAGATCGGCCTGCCGAAGAAGGTGCGGGCGCTGGCGCTGAAGCATGCGTTGTCGGCGAAGGCCAAGGATGGCGGCCTGATCGTGCTCGACAAGGCGAGCGTGAAGGAAGCCAAGACCAAGGCGCTTGTGAAAAATTTCGAGAAGCTCGACATCGTCAACGCGCTGATCATCGACGGCTCGGAGATCGAGGCGAATTTCCGCAATGCCGCGCGCAACATCCCGAATATCGACGTGCTGCCGGTGCAGGGCATCAACGTCTACGACATCCTCCGCCACGGCAAGCTGGTGTTGACCAAGGCGGCGGTCGATGCGCTGGAGGCGCGCTTCAAATGAGCAGCAAGGATCCGCGCCATTACGACGTCATCCTGTCGCCGGTGATCACGGAAAAGGCGACGACGGCGTCCGAGCACAACAAGGTGGTCTTCAAGGTCGCCTCGACCGCGACCAAGCCGCAGATCAAGGAAGCGGTCGAGAAGCTGTTCGACGTGAAGGTGAAGAACGTCAATACGCTGGTGCGCAAAGGCAAGGTTAAGGCCTTCCGCGGCAGCCTTGGCATCCAGTCGCCGGTAAAGCGCGCGATCGTGACCCTCGAAGAAGGTCACCGCATCGACGTGACGACCGGTCTGTAAGGAATTCGGCTCATGGCTTTGAGAACATACAAACCGACCACGCCGGGCCAGCGTCAGCTGGTGCTGGTCGATCGCTCGGGCCTCTACAAGGGCGCGCCGGTCAAGGCGCTGACCGAAGGCAAGGCCTCGACCGGCGGCCGCAACAATAACGGCCGCATCACGTCGCGTTTCCGCGGCGGTGGTCACAAGAAGGCCTATCGCACGATCGACTTCAAGCGCGACAAGGCTGATGTGCCGGCCAAGGTCGAGCGCCTGGAATACGATCCGAACCGCACCGCCTTCATCGCGCTGGTGAAATACGACGACGGCGATCTCGCCTATATCCTGGCGCCGCAGCGCCTCGCTGTCGGCGACATCGTGGTCTCGGGCGAGTATGTCGATGTGAAGCCGGGCAACGCGATGCCGGCGGCCAATATCCCGGTCGGCACCATCGTGCACAATGTCGAGCTGAAGATCGGAAAGGGCGGCCAGATTGCCCGCTCCGCCGGCACCTATGCCCAGATCGTTGGCCGCGACGGCGAGTATGTCATTCTGCGTCTGAACTCGGGCGAACAGCGTCTGGTGCATGGCCGTTGCCGCGCCACGGTCGGCGCGGTGTCGAACCCTGACCGTATGAACATTTCGATCGGCAAGGCCGGCCGCAACCGCTGGCTCGGCCGCAAGCCGCATAACCGCGGTGTCACCATGAACCCCGTCGATCACCCGCACGGCGGCGGCGAAGGCCGCACCTCGGGCGGCCGTCATCCGGTGACGCCCTGGGGCTTCCCCACCAAGGGCAAGAAGACCCGCAAGAACAAGTCCACCACCAAATTCATCGTTTCGAGCCGTCACGCTCGGAAGAAGAAGCAGTAAGGAAGAGGCCGCATGTCGCGCTCGGTCTGGAAAGGTCCATTTGTCGACGGCTATCTGCTGAAGAAGGCGGAGAAGGCCCGTTCGTCCGGACGTCACGAAGTTATCAAGATCTGGAGCCGCCGCTCGACGATCCTGCCGCAATTCGTCGGCCTGACCTTCGGCGTCTATAACGGCCAGAAGCACATTCCGGTGCAGGTCAACGAGGAAATGGTCGGACACAAGTTCGGCGAATTCGCTCCGACCCGCACCTTCCACGGCCATTCATCCGACCGCAAGGCGAAGCGCGCTCCGGGCGCCGCGCCGGCCGCGAGCTGAGGTTAGAGAGGTTCGTCATGGGTAAACCGGCACGTCCGCGCGCGCTTCCCGACAACGAGGCGAAGGCCGTCGCCCGCAACATCCGGGTGTCGCCGCAGAAGCTCAATCTCGTCGCGCAGCTCATCCGCGGCAAGAAGGTTGCGACCGCGCTCGCAGACCTCACCTTTTCGCGCAAGCGGATCGCCGCCGATGTAAAGAAGTGCCTGGAATCGGCGATCGCCAATGCCGAGAACAATCACGATCTCGATGTCGACGATCTCATCGTGGCCGAGGCGCATGTCGGCAAGGCGCTGGTCATCAAGCGTTTCCATGCCCGCGGCCGTGGCCGTTCGGGACGTATTTTCAAGCCGTTCTCGCATCTGACGATCGTGGTTCGTCAGGTCGAGGCCGCGGCTTAAGGGAGTCATTCATGGGTCAGAAGATCAACCCGATCGGCCTGCGGCTCGGCATCAACCGCACCTGGGACTCGCGCTGGTACGCGGGCAAGGCCGAGTATGGCAAGCTGCTGCACGAGGATATTGCGATCCGCAAGGAGCTGATGAAGCAGCTCAAGCAGGCGGCGGTGTCCAAGATCGTGATCGAGCGCCCGCACAAGAAGTGCCGCGTGACGATCTATTCGGCGCGTCCCGGCGTGGTCATCGGCAAGAAGGGCGCCGATATCGAGAAACTGCGCAAGTCGGTCGCCGACCTCACCAATTCGGACGTGGTCATCAACATCCTCGAAATCCGCAAGCCGGAGCTCGATGCGCAGCTCGTGGCGGAATCGATCGCACAGCAGCTCGAGCGCCGCGTCGCGTTCCGCCGCGCCATGAAGCGCGCTGTGCAGACGGCGATGCGTCTGGGTGCCGAGGGCATCCGCATCAACTGCTCGGGCCGCCTCGGCGGCGCGGAGATCGCGCGTCTGGAATGGTATCGCGAGGGCCGCGTGCCGCTGCACACGCTGCGCGCAGACGTCGATTACGGCGTTGCCACCGCTTTCACTACTTATGGCACCTGCGGGGTCAAGGTCTGGATCTTCAAGGGTGAGATCCTCGAGCACGACTCCATGGCCCAGGACAAGAAGATGGCGGAAGCCGATGCCGGCCGTCCGCGTCGCGAAGTCGCGGCTGGATAAAGAGACAGAGCCATGTTGCAACCCAAGCGCACCAAATTCCGCAAGGCCTTCAAGGGCCGCATTCACGGCATCGCGACGTCGGGCACCAATCTCGACTTCGGCCAGTTCGGCCTGAAGGCGCTGGAGCCCGAGCGCGTCACGGCGCGCCAGATCGAGGCCGCCCGCCGTGCGCTCACCCGTCATATGAAGCGCGCTGGCCGCGTCTGGATCCGCGTCTTCCCGGACGTGCCGGTTTCGAAAAAGCCGATCGAGGTGCGCATGGGCAAGGGCAAGGGCACCCCGGAACTGTGGGTCGTCCGCGTCAAGCCGGGCCGCATTCTGTTCGAGGTTGACGGTATCCCGCCGGCCGTGGCTCGCGAGGCGCTGGCGCTCGCCGCCGCCAAGCTGCCGGTCAAGACCCGTTTCATCGAGCGCATCGCGGAGTGATGGTCATGAAAGTTGCCGACATCCGGGTGATGACCGTCGACCAGATCGACGACGAGGTTCTGAGCCTGAAGAAGGAGCAGTTCAATCTGCGCTTTCAGCGGGCGACCGGCCAGCTCGAGAATACCTCGCGGGTGCGCGCGGTGCGCCGCGACATCGCGCGGCTGAAGACGATCGCCAATCAGAAGCGCGCCGGCGCCGAGCCTGCCGCCAAAACCGCAGCCAAGACAGCAACCAAGGCCTCGCCGAAAAAGAAAGCGGCGAAGGCGAAGCCGGAATAGGGGTTAAGAGATGCCGAAGCGGCAGTTGCAGGGCGTCGTGGTGAGCGACAAGCAGGACAAGACCGTTGTGGTCTCGGTCGAGCGGCGTTTCACCCATCCGGTCCTGAAAAAGACCGTGCGCCGCACGAGCAAGTTCCACGCGCACGACGACACGAACGAATATTCGGTCGGCGACATCGTGTGGATCGAGGAACACAAGCCGATCTCGAAGCTGAAGCGCTGGAAAGTCGTTCAGGGCGAGAAGAAGAAAAAGGTGCTGTGAGGCGCGAATCCCGCGTTCACAAGCCAATGAAGGATTAGGTGCGTCATGATTCAGATGCAAACCAACCTGGACGTTGCCGACAATTCCGGCGCGCGCCGCGTCATGTGCATCAAGGTGCTGGGCGGCTCCAAGCGTAAATACGCCACCATCGGCGACGTCATCGTCGTGTCGGTGAAGGAGGCGATCCCGCGCGGCCGCGTGAAGAAGGGCGACGTCATGAAGGCCGTCGTCGTGCGCATCTCCAAGGACATCAAGCGCAACGACGGCTCGGTCATCCGTTTCGACCGCAACGCCGCCGTGCTGATCAACGCGCAATCGGAGCCGGTCGGCACCCGTATCTTCGGGCCGGTGCCGCGCGAGCTGCGCGCCAAGAACCACATGAAGATCATCTCGCTTGCGCCGGAGGTGCTGTGATGGCGGCGAAAATCCGCAAAGGCGACAAGGTCGTCGTCCTCACCGGCCGCGACAAGGGTCGCACCGGCGAGGTCATTGAAGTGCGTCCTGACGAGGGGCGGGCGCTGGTGCGCGGCGTCAACATGGTCAAGCGCCACCAGAAGCAGACCGCGCAGCAGGAAGGCGGCATCATCTCGAAGGAAGCGACCGTCCACCTGTCCAATCTCGCGCTGTCGGACCCCAAGGACGGCAAGCCGACGCGCGTCGGGTTCAAGATCATGAGCGACGGGCGCAAGGTCCGCGTGGCCAAGCGTTCGGGAGTGGAAATCGATGGCTGAGACACAGAAAGCCGCTCAGGGCGAGCGCTATATCCCGCGCCTGAAGACGCATTTCGACAATGTCGTTCGCGGCGAGCTCACGAAGCAGTTCAACTATGCAAACCGCATGCAGGTGCCGGTGATCGAGAAAGTCGTTCTCAACATGGGCATTGGCGAGGGCGTGAACGACCGCAAGAAGGTCGACAATGCGGCGGCCGACCTGACGCTGATCGCCGGCCAGAAGGCCGTGATCACGAAGTCGCGCAAGTCGATCGCAACCTTCAAGCTGCGCGACGGCCAGGCGATCGGCGCCAAGGTGACTTTGCGCAAGGCGCGCATGTACGATTTTCTGGATCGTCTGGTGAATATCGCGCTGCCGCGCATCCGCGACTTCCGCGGGCTCAATCCGAAAAGCTTCGATGGCCGGGGCAACTATTCGATCGGCATCAAGGAACACATCATTTTCCCGGAGATCGACTTCGACAAGGTCACCGATGTCTGGGGAATGGACATCACCATTTGCACGAGTGCACGCACGGACGAAGAAGCGCGGGCACTCCTGAATGCATTCAACTTCCCGTTCCGGCAGTGAGGGCGAAGGCTCTCAGACGCGGATAGCCAGGAGACTAGAATGGCAAAGACAAGTTCGATCGAGAAGAACAAGCGCCGCCGCAAGATGGCCAAGCAGTATTCCGGCCGTCGCGCGCGCTTGAAAGCGATCGTCATGGACAAGGCCAAGCCGGTGGAGGAGCGCTTCGCGGCGTCCCTGAAGCTCGCCGAGCTGCCGCGCAATTCGGCGCCGAGCCGCATCAAGAACCGCTGCGAGGTCACCGGACGTCCGCGCGCCTATTACCGCAAGCACAAGCTGTCGCGTATCGCGCTGCGCGAGCTCGGCAACAAGGGCCTGATTCCGGGCCTGGTGAAGTCGAGCTGGTAAGGAGGGTCAGATGGCTGTGAACGATCCGGTCGGCGATTTGATCACCCGCATCCGCAATGCGTCGATGCGCAACAAGTCGAAGGTCTCCTCGCCGAGCTCGAAGCTGCGCGTCAGCGTCCTCGATGTGCTGAAGTCCGAAGGGTATATCCGCGGTTATTCCACCGTGGAGCACAAGGACGGCCGCAACGAGGTCGAGATCGAGCTGAAGTATTTCGACGGCACGCCGGTGATCCGCGACATCACCCGCGTCTCCAAGCCGGGCCGCCGGGTTTACGCGTCGGTGAAGAATCTGCCGCGCGTCAATAACGGCCTCGGCATTTCCATTCTGTCCACGCCCAAGGGCGTGATGGCGGACCATGCCGCACGCGACGCGAATGTCGGCGGCGAAATCCTTTGCACGGTGTTCTGATCATGTCTCGCGTCGGCAAAAAACCGGTCACGGTGCCCTCGGGCGTCACCGCCAATGTGCAGGGCCAGACCGTCAACGTGAAGGGGCCGAAAGGCACCCTGTCGCTCGTTGTGGACGAGAGTGTCGCGGTCGCGATGGACAAGGGCGCGATCAAGGTCGATCCCCGCAACGAGACCAAGCGCGCTCGCGCCATGTGGGGCACCTCGCGCGCCCTGATCGACAACATGATGACCGGCGTCACCAAAGGATTCGAGAAGAAGCTCGAGATCAACGGTGTCGGCTATCGCGCCGCAGTGCAAGGCAAGAATCTGCAGCTCGCGCTCGGCTACAGCCACGACGTGGTCTATCCGATCCCGGAAGGCATCACTGTCGTGACTCCGAAGCCGACCGAGATCGTCGTCAGCGGGATCGACCTGCGCAAGGTCGGCCAGGTGGCGGCCGAGATTCGCAAATACCGCTCGCCGGAGCCTTACAAGGGCAAGGGCGTGAAATACGCCGACGAGTTCATCTTCCGCAAGGAAGGCAAGAAGAAGTAACGACGATGGCACACAAGACCACCTCAGAGCGCCGCAAGGCGCGCACCCGCCGCGCGGTGAAGAAGGCCGCCAAGGGCCGCAAACGTCTGTCCGTGCACCGCTCGTCGATGCACATCTACGCGCAGGTGATCGACGACGAGAAGGGCGTTACGGTCGCGTCCGCTTCGTCCCTGGAAAAGGATCTCCGCGGCAAGTCGGGCGCGAATGTTGCTGCCGCCAAGGTGGTGGGCAGGCTCGTGGCCGAACGCGCCCTGCAGAAGGGCGTGAAGGAAGTGGTGTTCGACCGCGGACAATATCTGTTCCATGGCCGCATCAAGGCGCTGGCGGATGCCGCACGCGAAGGCGGGCTGAGCTTCTAACCGGGCGAGAGAGATCAAGGGCGCAATCGCCCGAAGGAAAAACGATATGGCACGTGAACCCAAACAGAAGCGCGAACGTGAGCGCGGCGGCGAGCGCGAGGAGCGCGACAGCGAGTTTGTCGACAAGCTCGTTCACATCAACCGCGTCGCCAAGGTGGTGAAGGGCGGGCGGCGCTTCGGCTTTGCTGCGCTCGTCGTCGTCGGCGACCAGAAGGGCCGCGTCGGCTTCGGTCATGGCAAGGCGCGCGAAGTGCCCGAAGCGATCCGCAAGGCGACGGACGCCGCCAAGCGCGCGCTGATCCGCGTACCGCTGCGCGAAGGCCGCACGCTGCATCACGACGTGTTCGGCCGCCACGGCGCCGGCAAGGTACATCTGCGCGCGGCGCCTCCCGGAACCGGCATCATTGCCGGCGGTCCGATGCGGGCCGTATTCGATTCGCTGGGCATGCAGGACGTGGTGGCGAAGTCGCTCGGCTCGTCCAACCCCTACAACATGGTGCGGGCGACGTTCGATGCGCTGAGGCACCAGGATTCGCCGCGATCGGTCGCAGCGCGCCGCAACATCAAGGTTTCGACCCTGCAGGCCCGCCGTCGCGAAGGCGGCGAAGCCGACGCGACCGCCGAATAACCGCGCGACAGAGTGAAAGACACAAGCAGGCCCACAATGGCAGCGAAAAAAACCATCAAGGTCGTACAGACCGGCAGCCCGATCCGCCGCGAGGCGTCGCAGCGCAAGACGCTGATCGGTCTCGGTCTCAATCGTATCGGCCGAGTTGCCGAGCTTCCCGACACGCCCGCGACGCATGGCATGATCGCGAAGGTCCGGCATCTCGTGCGCGTCGTCGGCGCGGAAGGGAAGTCGTCATGAAGCTCAATCAACTTGCGGACCGTCCCGGTTCGAAGAAGGCGCGCACCCGCATCGGCCGCGGCATCGGCTCCGGCAAGGGCAAGACCGGCGGCCGCGGCGGCAAGGGCCAGACCGCGCGCTCGGGCGTGCGCATCAAGGGTTTCGAAGGCGGCCAGATGCCGCTGCATCGCCGTTTGCCCAAGCGCGGTTTCCGCAACACGGCGTTCGCCACCCGCATCAACGAGATCAATCTCGACCGCGTGCAGGCGGCGATCGATTCCGGCAAGCTCGACGCCAAGAACCCGGTCGATATCGAGGCCCTGGTCAAGGCCGGCGTCCTCAGCCGCGCCAAGGGCGGGGTGAAGCTGCTGGGCGGTGGCGAGATCAAGGCCAAGGTCGAATTCAAGGTCTGGCGGGCGTCGAAATCCGCCATTGCCGCCGTCGAAAAGGCGGGCGGCTCGGTGACGATCCTCGCCCCAGCCAAGGAAGACGACGCTGAGCCGCGCGGCAAGAACAAGCGTGCGGCGCTCGGCATCGGCAAGGGCGGCAAAAAGTCCGAGAAGGCAGAGGGCAAAGACGCCGAGTGAGTCCTATATGCGCCTGACGGGCGCATAGGGCGCATGACGGCAACCGGAGCGACGCATGGTCTCTGCAGCGGAACAACTCGCGGCCAATATCAACTTCTCGGCGCTGGCCAAAGCCGAAGAGTTGAAGAAACGCATTTGGTTCACGCTCGGCGCGCTCTTGGTCTACCGGCTCGGCACCTATATCCCGCTGCCCGGGATCGATCCCTCCGCCTGGGAGCAGATTTTCCGCACCCAGGCCGGCGGTATTCTGGGCATGTTCAATATGTTCGCCGGCGGCGGCATCCAGCGCATGGCGATCTTCGCGCTGAATATCATGCCGTACATTTCGGCCTCGATCATCATCCAGCTGATGACGACGGTCTCGCCGACCCTCGAAGCGCTCAAGAAAGAGGGCGAGGCCGGCCGCAAGACCATCAACCAGTATACGCGCTATCTGACCGTGCTGCTGGCGGCTTTCCAAGCCTACGGCATCGCCATCGGCCTCGAAGGCGCAGGTAATGTCATCTCCGAACCGGGCTGGTTCTTCCGCATCTCGACCGTGATCACGCTGACCGGCGGCACGATGTTCCTGATGTGGCTGGGCGAGCAGATCACCCAGCGTGGCATCGGCAACGGCATTTCGTTGATCATCCTCGCCGGCATCGTGGCGGAGCTGCCTTCGGCTCTCGTCGGCACCTTCGAGCTCGGCCGCCAGGGTGCGCTGTCCACCGGCCTCATTCTGCTGATCGGCGTGATGTCGATCGTCGTCATCGCCTTCATCGTGTTCATGGAGCGGGCGCAGCGCCGTCTGCTGATCCAGTATCCGAAGCGCCAGGTCGGCAACCGCATGTTCGAGGGACAATCCTCGCATCTGCCGCTCAAGCTCAACACCTCGGGCGTCATTCCTCCGATCTTCGCATCTTCGCTGCTGCTGCTGCCGACGACGGTCGCCAATTTCAATGCCGGGCAGGGACCGGGATGGCTCACCACCATCACCACGCAGCTTGCGCATGGCCGGCCGCTCTTCCTCATCCTCTATATTTCGCTGATCGTCTTCTTCGCGTTCTTCTACACAGCGATCGTCTTCAACCCGACCGAGACTGCCGACAATCTGAAGAAGCACGGCGGCTTCATCCCGGGCATCCGCCCCGGCGAGCGCACGGCCGAATACATCGACTATGTGCTCTCGCGCATCACCGTGGTCGGCGCCGGCTATCTCGCGATCGTCTGCCTGATCCCGGAAATCCTGATCTCGTACGCCGCGGTGCCGTTCTATTTCGGCGGCACCTCGCTGCTGATCGTGGTCAGCGTGACCATGGATACGGTGGCGCAGGTGCAGGGCTATCTGCTGGCGCATCAGTATGAAGGCCTGATCAAGAAATCGAAGCTGCGGGGGCGTCGTCGATGAGGTTGATCCTGCTCGGACCGCCGGGAGCCGGGAAGGGCACACAGGCGCAGCGGCTGGTCGCCAAGCACGGCATTGTGCAGTTGTCGACCGGCGACATGCTGCGCGCAGCGGTGGCCGCCGGCACGCCGGTCGGCCAGCGCGCCAAGGACATCATGGCGCGCGGCGAGCTTGTGCCTGACGAGGTCGTGATCGCGATCATCGAGGATCGCATCGCGCAGCCCGATGCACGCAAGGGATTCATTCTCGACGGGTTTCCTCGCACCGTTCCCCAGGCCGAGGCGCTGGAGCGCCTACTCAAGCGCAAGGGGCTCAAGCTCGACGCAGTGATCGAGCTGAAGGTGGACGATAGCGCCCTTCTGAAGCGGATCGAGACCCGCATCGCGCAGATGAAGGAACGCGGCGAGGCGATCCGCGCCGACGACAATCCGGAATCGCTGAAAAAGCGTCTTGACGCCTATCACGCCCAGACCGCGCCCCTCTCCGAGCACTACCGGGGTAAGGGCATGCTGAAGGTGACTGACGGCATGGCCTCGATTGACGAGGTCACCCAGGCCATCGACGCCTTGCTGGGACGTGCCCCGGCTCCGCGCAAGCGGACGGTTACCGGCCGCTCCAAGGCGCGGGCCTTGGGCCGCAAACGCCCGGTGCGAGGCCGCCCGGCGGGTCGGAGGGCGTCAGGCCGCAAGGCGGCGGCCAGCGCCATGCCGGGGGGCAAGCGCAAGGCCTCCAAATCCGCCACGGGGCGGGGGGCGGGGCTGTCGGGTTCCAAATCCCGGGCCAAGGCCGCGGCGAAACCAGGGGCCAAGCGGAAGGCCGCTGCGAAATCGCGGAAAAGGGTCACAAAACGGACTCAAAAGCGAGGTTCGGCGCGGCGGCGGAGGTTGACGAAGCGGCGGTGAATCCCCTAATAACACCGGCATTCAGTAGGAGAACGACCGACGATGCCGGGCCCCGGAGAGGCAGGGGAGGGTGTCGTCTTAACCCTTTGCGGTCCCCTCCGGAACGGTGAGAGACAATTGGATCGTCCGGCAGGAAGCCTGCCGGCAACAGGAGTGAGATCGTGGCCCGTATCGCAGGCGTCAATCTACCGACCAACAAGCGCGTCGTGATCGCGCTTCAGTACATTCATGGCATCGGCCCGAAGGCGGCCGACACCATCATGACGACACTCAATCTGCCCTACGAGCGGCGGGTGTCGCAACTGACCGACGCCGAAGTTCTGCAGATTCGCGAAATGATCGACCGCGACTACACGGTCGAGGGCGACCTGCGCCGTGAAGTGTCTGTAAACATCAAGCGTCTGATGGATCTCGGCTGCTATCGCGGCCTGCGTCACCGCAAGGGTTTGCCGGTGCGCGGCCAGCGCACGCACACCAATGCGCGCACGCGCAAAGGCCCGGCCAAGGCCATCGCCGGCAAGAAGAAGTAATTCTGTTTTTGTAACGAACGGTCTGGCGCAGGCAACAGCGCCACGAAGGGAACGAGAATGGGTAAAGAAGCCACGCGCGTCCGCCGCCGCGAGCGCAAGAACATCGCCTCCGGCGTCGCGCATGTGAACGCGTCGTTCAACAACACCATGATCACCATTACCGACGCGCAAGGCAACACCATTGCCTGGTCTTCGGCCGGGACCATGGGTTTCAAGGGCTCGCGCAAGTCGACGCCGTATGCCGCACAGGTCGCGGCCGAGGATGCGGCGAAGAAGGCACAGGAACATGGCATGCGCACGCTGGAAGTCGAGGTTGCGGGCCCGGGCTCCGGCCGCGAATCCGCTTTGCGCGCGCTGCAGGCCGCGGGCTTTACCGTGACCTCGATCCGCGACGTGACTCCGATCCCGCATAACGGTTGCCGGCCCCGGAAGAGACGCCGGGTATGACCGAGACTTTGATCCGACGGACGGATTCACCGTCCGTCGCCGCCGAACTCGACCACAGGGCGGAGTGGGACGCGCGGACAAACGCAGCGGCACTCGAGGCGATGGGTGAAAACGTGACGATCCAGAAGAACTGGCAGGAACTGATCAGGCCGAACAAGTTGCAGGTGACGCCGGGCCATGACCCGCGCCGCGAGGCGACGCTTGTCGCCGAACCGCTCGAGCGCGGCTTCGGTCTGACGCTCGGCAATGCGCTGCGCCGTATTCTCTTGTCTTCGCTGCAGGGCGCGGCGGTGCAGTCGGTGCATATCGACGGCGTGCTGCACGAATTTTCCTCGATCGCCGGCGTGCGCGAGGACGTGACCGACATCGTGCTCAACATCAAGGACATCGCCATCAAGATGCAGGGCGATGGCCCCAAGCGCATGGTGGTGAAGAAGAACGGTCCGGGCCAGGTCACGGCCGGCGACATCTCCACTGTCGGCGACATCGTCGTTCTGAATCCGGACCTCGTTCTGTGCACGCTCGACGAGGGCGCCGAGATCCGTATGGAATTCACGGTCAATACCGGCAAGGGCTATGTCGCCGCCGAGCGCAACCGCCCGGAAGATGCACCGATCGGCCTCATCCCGGTCGACTCGCTCTATTCGCCGGTGAAGAAGGTCTCCTACAAAGTCGAGAATACCCGCGAGGGGCAGATCCTCGACTACGACAAGCTCACGCTGCAGATCGAGACCAACGGCGCCGTGTCGCCGGAGGACGCGCTCGCCTATGCGGCGCGCATCCTGCAGGACCAGCTCAACGTGTTCGTCAACTTCGAGGAGCCGCGCAAGGAAGTCGTCTCGGAAGCCATTCCGGATCTCGCCTTCAACCCGGCCTTCCTCAAGAAGGTGGACGAACTCGAACTGTCGGTGCGTTCGGCCAACTGCCTGAAGAACGACAACATCGTCTATATCGGCGATCTCGTGCAGAAGACCGAAGCGGAGATGCTGCGTACGCCGAATTTCGGTCGCAAGTCGCTCAACGAGATCAAGGAAGTGCTGGCGCAGATGGGCCTGCATCTCGGCATGGAAGTGCCGGGCTGGCCGCCGGAGAATATCGACGATCTCGCCAAGCGTTTCGAGGATCATTACTGAGTTTGAGTTGACGGTCATGGCGGGCTTCGTCAGGGCTTGACGTCTTTCCGGGCGAACGCAGGAAGCCCACCTGAGCACAGCGTCCGACGAACCGTCGCGACACGGAGAAGAGAAGGATCAGTTCGATGCGTCACGGCAAGGTTCACCGCAAGCTCGGCCGTACGGCCGAACACCGCAAGGCGATGTTCGCCAACATGGCCGCCGCCCTGATCAAGCACGAGCAGATCGTCACCACCTTGCCGAAGGCGAAGGAACTGCGCCCGGTCGTGGAAAAGCTGGTCACGCTCGGCAAGCGCGGCGACCTGCATGCCCGCCGCCAGGCGATCTCGCAGATGCGCGACGTCGACATGGTCAAGAAGCTCTTCGAGGTGCTCGGCCCGCGCTACAAGGACCGCAAGGGCGGCTACACGCGCATCCTGAAGGCCGGCTTCCGTTATGGCGATTCCGCGCCGGTCGCGGTGATCGAGTTCGTGGATCGCGACGTCGACGCCAAGGGCCAGGATTCGGGGCCGGTGCAGGTGAAGCAGGCTGAAGAGACCGCGGCGGCGTAAGCCTGCCAGATTTTGCGGCATTTCAAAGAGCGGCGCTTGCGCCGCTCTTTTTGTTTGATGCTCTAGCGTTCGGGATAGGGCGTTCCGTCCTTGTGCACGAATCGCCCGTCGGCGTTGGTGCTCATCATGTCGATGTCGGAGCAAATTGTAACGTCGGCGGGCTGGCGCGAGCCGACTTCGAGATAAACCGCCATTGCGCCCGACTTGTTGATCAGGTGATGGCCGTTGCCGGAGCCTTTCGGAAAGGCTGCGCAATCGCCTGCGCGCAGTACCGTCTCGCCGTTATCTTCGACCAGTGTCAATTCGCCTTCGAGCACATAAACGAATTCGTCTTCATGCGAATGCCAGTGACGCTGGCTCGACCAGTTGCCCGGCGGCAGGCGCATGAGATTGATGCCGAAATCGGTCAGCCCGCCGACGTCGCCCAGGCGCTGCCGTACGCGGTCGGCACAGGGGGCGTCGAATGGCGGCGGATAGCCGGAACCCTTGCGTTTCGGTACGGCGGCGACGTCGATCTTGGGCATGAGGGTCCTTCCTGCCAACGGCCGTTAGGTCGACGCACTCGTTAGCGGCGCTTCTTCTCCGGTGCACCGGTGGCGCCGTAGAGGTCGACCGGCGCGAAGTCGTCGGTGATGACTTCACCGCGTGTCGCGCCCAGCGCTTGCAAATCGGTCTTGCGCCGTGCGAGCAGCGTCGGCAGCGCATAGCGGAATCCATGCGCGGCCTGCAGGGATGCTGCCCGCTGCGCCAGCGTTTCCGCGTCCGGCGCCTCGTCGGTCACCACCACGCTGACCTCGCCTTCGCCAGAGGGATAAAGGTCCACACTCTTGAACACCGTGCCCAGCGTGAGCAACGTCGAGGCATAAAGTTTGGTGCCATCATGCACGTTGAAGGCCGCCGCACCGCCGGGCGCCAGGCGCTGCTTCACCAGGGCGTAGAATTCCTTCGTCAACAGATGGAACGGCACATAGCCGCCGTGGAACGCGTCGATGAGGATCAGGTCGTATTGCTTCTTGTTGCGCGTCAGGAAGACACGGCCGTCGCCGTCGAGATAGCGCACGCGCGGCGAGTCCTTGATCCCGAAGAATTTGCGCGCCACGTCGATTACGCCGGGGTCAATCTCCACGGTGTCGATCTCTGCGTCCTTCAAGGCGCGGCCGAGATAGGTGGAGATCGAGCCGCCGCCGAGGCCGATCATCAGGATGCGCTTGAGTTCGCGCGGGTACATGACGCTCGCCGTCATCGCCTGTGTATACGCGACCGGCAGGTCGTCGGGATCGCGCAAATTGGTGACGGATTCGGTGTAGTGCCATCCTTTGAGCTGGAACGACATGGTCAGCGCATCGCGCCGCTTGTTGATGTAGATGTCGTTGTATTCGGTCTCAATGCGGGCGACTTGCCCGTCCGGCCGCTTGAGGAGCGACAGGCGCAGTTTCTCGTCCACCAGCTCTTCGGCGCGCAGCTGGTTCGCCGTGACGGCGCACAGGAGCGCGGTGAGGGCCGCGGCGACCGCGCGCCTGCGAGTCAGATAGGGCAGTGCAATCAGCAAGAGCGCCGACACGATCCCTGCGGTTCCGAGCGTCAGTGTGATGGCGCGCGAGCCGATGGAGGGGATCAGATAAAACGTCGTTCCCAGCGTGCCGACGATGCTGCCGGCGGTCGAAATGCCATAGACAGTACCCGACACCATTCCCGAACGGTGCGCCGAGGTGAGCAGCAGGCGGATGGCGAAGGGCGAATACATGCCCAGAAACATCACCGGGAAGAACAGGATGGCGAGCGAGGAGACGAGGCTGCCGGTCTTGATGTCGTCGATCCGCTCCAGCACCACTTCCAGCATCGGCTGGGCGAAGAGCGGCAGCAGGAGAATGTAGAGCGAGCCGATCAGCACGGTCGCGCCCAGGATCGGGGCGGATGGACGGCGGTCGGCGAGCCAGCCGCCGAGGAAATAGCCGACCGTCAGCGAGGCGAGCACGGTCGAGATCAGGGAGGCCCAAGTATAGATGCCGCTGCCAAAATAGGGGTTCAGGTAGCGCGACCCCAGCATTTCGAAGCTCATGACGATCGCCCCGACCACAAAGGCGACCGCATAGATCAGGAACGCGCTCAAACCCGGTCTTCCACGCACGGCAGTCTCCCCTGGCCCGATGGCGGCCTCTTCGCCCGCGGGCCGTCCCCGCAAGCTCCCGCAAACTAAGGCATTCTTACCGCGATTTCACGGTCTGCAGGCACCGCCCGCCACTTCATTTGCCGTGGCGCCCGGCCTATATCTGGCTGCCTATGGGGATTCCAACATGCGGCGCTCGCATTCGTTTCTGACCTTTCTGCTGGCTTTGATCTGCGGCGCCGCGCTCGCGCCCGCGGTGCAGGCGCAGGACCGGCGGCTGCCGCAATCGGCAGCGGAGTTGAAGCTGTCCTTTGCGCCGGTGGTGAAGCGCGTATCGCCGGCGGTGGTGAATGTCTATGCCGCCCGCGTGGTGGAAAACCGCCATCCGCTGATGGACGACCCGGTTTTCCGCCGCTTCTTCGGGCAGGGCGTGCCGCGCGAGCAGGTTCAGCGCTCCCTCGGATCCGGCGTGATCGTGGACCCGTCCGGCCTGATCATGACCAACAATCACGTGATCGAAGGCGCAACCGAGGTAAAGGTCTCGCTCGCCGACAAGCGCGAGCTGGAGGCCGAGATCGTCCTGAAGGACTCTCGCACCGATCTCGCGGTGCTGAGGATCAAGAATACGCGCGAAAAGTTTCCGGCGCTGGAATTCGGCAATTCTGACGATTTGCAGGTCGGCGACCTGGTACTGGCGGTCGGCAACCCCTTCGGCGTCGGCCAGACGGTGACGCACGGGATCGTCTCGGCGCTGGCACGCACCCAGGTTGGTATCACGGACTACCAGTTTTTCATCCAGACCGACGCCGCCATCAATCCCGGCAATTCCGGCGGCGCGCTGGTCGATCTGTCCGGCAGGCTGGTCGGCATCAACACGGCGATCTTCTCGCGCTCCGGCGGCTCGCAGGGCATTGGCTTTGCGATTCCGGCCAACATGGTGAAGGTCGTCGCGGCGTCGGCCATGGGCGGCGCCGGTGCGGTGAAGCGCCCCTGGCTCGGTGCGCGGCTGCAGACGGTCACGCCCGAGATTGCCGAGGGGCTCGGTCTGAAACGCCCCAGCGGGGCGCTGGTGGCGGGCCTGATTGCCAACAGCCCTGCCGCGCGCGCGGGTCTGCGCACCGGAGACCTCATCCTGTCGATCGACGGCGTCGCGGTGGACGATGACAACGCCTTCAACTACCGCTTCAGCACCAAGCCTCTGGGCAGCCAGGCGCAACTTGGCATACTGCGCGGCGGGCGCGAGAGCACCATTGCCGTGGTGCTGCAGACGGCGCCGGATTTTCCGCGCGAGGAGATCGTCATCAAGTCTCGCTCCCCGTTCCTCGGCGCCAAGATCGGCAATCTCTCGCCGGCGCTGGCGGAGGAATTGCGTCTTGATCCGGCGGCGGAAGGCGTCGCCATTCTTGAGGTCGCGGATGGCTCGGTCGCGCAGCGGCTCGGCTTCAAGCGCGGCGACGTGATCGAGACGGTGAACGAAAGGCCGATGGCGCGCACCCGCGATCTTGAAGCCGCCACCCGCGAGCAGCACCGGCTTTGGCGCATCACCGTCGTCCGCAACGGCCAGCGGATCACGGCGCAGTTCGGCGGATGACGCGGGGGCCCACCACCGGACCAAATCTTTTCACGGCCGCCGGGCTGGATGCGGACACGCCGCGTCCGCTCGCCGACCGGTTGCGCCCGCAGAAGCTGTCTGAGGTCGTTGGGCAGGGTCAGTTGCTCGGTCCGGACGGCGCGCTGACGCGCATGCTGGAGACGCGCTCGCTCGGCTCGATGATCTTCTGGGGCCCGCCCGGCACCGGCAAGACCACCGTTGCGCGGCTCCTGGCGCAGGAAACCGACCTGCATTTCGAGCAGATTTCTGCGATCTTCTCAGGCGTCGCCGATCTGAAGAAGGTGTTCGATCAGGCGCGTGCGCGCCGCGAAAGCGGGCAGGGCACGCTTTTGTTCGTCGACGAGATTCACCGCTTCAACCGCGCGCAGCAGGATTCGTTTCTGCCGGTGATGGAAGACGGCACGATCGTGCTCGTCGGCGCCACCACCGAAAATCCGTCTTTCGAGATGAATGCGCCATTGCTTTCCCGCGCCCGCGTTCTGGTCTTCAGGTCGCTCGACGAGGCAGCCATCGAAAAGCTGCTACAGCGCGCGGAGCAGGTCGAAGGACGCAAATTACCGCTCGACGATGAAGCGCGCGCCGCCCTTGTGCGGATGGCCGATGGCGACGGCCGCGCGGCGCTGACGCTGGTCGAGGAAATCTGGCGCGCTGCACGCAAGGGCGAAGTCTTCGACACCGCCGGTTTGCAGGGCGTGGTGCAGCGGCGCGCGCCGATCTACGACAAGTCGCAGGACGGCCACTACAATCTGATCTCGGCGCTGCACAAGTCCGTGCGCGGCTCCGATCCCGACGCCGCACTTTACTATCTCGCCCGCATGTTCGATGCCGGCGAGGACCCGCTCTATATCGCGCGGCGCGTGGTGCGGATGGCGGTGGAGGATATCGGGCTCGCCGATCCGCAGGCGCTTGTGATCTGCAACGCAGCGAAGGACGCCTATGATTTTCTGGGAAGCCCTGAAGGCGAGCTCGCCATCGCGCAGGCGGTGATCTATGTCGCGACCGCGCCGAAATCGAACGCTGCCTACACGGCCTATGGCGCCGCGCGCCGCGCAGCGAAGGAGGGCGGCTCGCTGCTGCCGCCGAAACACATCCTCAATGCGCCGACGCGTCTGATGAAAGACGAGGGCTATGGGCGCGGCTACGCCTATGATCACGACACCGAGGAAGCGTTTTCCGGCCAGGATTACTTCCCGGAAAAATTGGGCCGCCAGACCTTCTACGATCCGCCCGAGCGCGGCTTCGAGCGTGAGATCAGGAAACGGCTTGAGTATTGGGCGAAGCTCCGGAAAGACAAGAGCTGACGATAGGTGGGGAGCGGTCGATGGGGGCGAAGATTCGGGTGGCGATATTGGCCGCCTCTGTTGCATGCGTCGCACAGCCCGCCGAGGCCGACGATCCCTTTCTCGGCCGTTGGGCGATCGATCCCCTCGGCTGCAAGATCGACGGCGACACCTCGTCCACGGCACCGATGTTCGTCACCGAGAAGACGGTCAGATGGTTCGTCGCCCATTGCACCATCAAGAAATCCTACCGGATCGGCGACACGCTGGCCCTGCAGACGCAGTGCACGAACGAAGGCAAGGTGCATACGATGCCCATCGGGCTGAAGCTGATCGGCAAGGACAAGATCAGCGTGACCTGGGACAAGACGCCGGCTGGCGAGATGCGCCGCTGCAAGTAAGCGTCAGCGCCGCATCCTGACAAAATCGAGAATCTGGTCGGTCAGCCGCGTGTCGGCGGTGCCGATCGCATAGCCGATCGACAGATGACTGTGCTGCGGCAGCGTGAGCGTTCGCGGCCTGATCCCCGATGCTTCCAGAGCAGTCGTCAGCCTGTCGAATTGTTCGGTGAAGGGCGGCGGCTCGAGTTCGGCCGCGACGATCATCATTGGTGCCGGCTGCTTCAACAGCCCCGTAATCGTGGATCGCTCCGCATCACGCGACCTGTCCTCGCCGAAATAGGCGCGGAGGTTCGGTGCGGCCGGAAAGGTGGCGATGTCGTAGATGCCCGACATCAGGATCAATCCCGCCAGGCCCGGTCCGTCCGGTCCGTGAAACTGCGGAAACGCGGCATAGGTCGCCGCATGCGTTGCGCCGGCCGAATGGCCGAAGAGAAAGACGGACGATGGGTCGCCGCCGAAATCTGCAATCTGTTCGCGCACCCAGCGCACCGCGCGCGAGATGTTCTCCGATGCCGACGGCCACATCGCCTCCGGTGCCAGCGGATAGGTCATGTTGACGCCGACAAGGCCGTTGCGCGCCGCCCAGAGCGGAACGTTGTCGTAGAAGGGGCTGCCGGGCGTGTGCTTGGTGCCGCCGGTGAAGCCGCCGCCATGCACGAAGATCAGCACCGGCCGTGCGCCGGTCGCACCGTCGACTTGGAACACGTCCAGCCGCTGCCGTTCGGCAGGTCCATAGGCGATATCACGCGTGATCTTCACCCCGGCATAGGGCTCGGCGCCGTGCAGCGGCGCGAAGAGCGGCGCGGTGGCCTCGCGGTCGATGACGCGGCCGATGGCGGCGATTTTGGCGGCAAGGTCGGGGGACATGCGGTTCACGAACCGGGCGCAAGGGGCGAGACTGCCCTCAGGCATCGCCATATTCGGCCCTGGACGCAAGCGCGTTTTCCGGCTCGGGTCCGTGCAGCGCACCGCAGTCCTTCACGGGAATCTGACGGTCGCCGGGGCGGGCGGTTTCGGTTCGATCTGCTAACCTTGGCGATCGCCGGGCCGTTGCAGGTCCGGGCTGGGAGAGGGCGATGAGCTGCGCTGTGAACAGGCGCGGACTGATCTTCAATGCCGCGGCAAGTGCCGTCGCGGCCGTCATGTTCGCTGGTCTCGCGCAATGGACCGCGGCTCCGGCAGTGGCCCAGGAAGTTGAATTCCGGCCGCCGAGGCCGCTGATTTTCGTTCCCGGCCTGATGGGTTCTCGGCTGTGCCGCTCAAATCCTGCCGATCCCGGCAAGCCTGAGGTCGTCTGGGGCACCGTCGGAGCATTGCGCGAGTTTCCCAACATTCGCCTGCCGCGTGATGCGGGGGTCAGGGACGGCATAGGCCCCTGCGGTCTGCTGCGGGAGATCGCAGTGCTGGGCGGCCTCAGGCAGCATTACTACGGCCCCGTTATCCAGCACCTGGAATCGATCGGCTATCGCGAGGGCCGCGATCTCTTTGCCTTCGACTACGACTGGCGGCGCAGCGCGCTCGATAATGCGCGGGCGCTGGACTTCTTCATCCAGGCGAAAGCGGGAGATAATCCGGTCGACATCCTCGCCCACTCGATGGGAGGGATTGTCGCGCGCATCTATACGGTCGAGTATGGAGTGGGGCGGGTGGCGCGCCTGTTCAGCGCGGGCGCTCCTTTCCTTGGCGCCGCCAAGGTCTTCCAGACCATGGAGAAGGGATGGGGCACCCTGAATGTCGCCATGGGCGGCCTCTCCGGCTTCCGGCGCACCATGCTCAGCTTTCCCTCCATCTTCGAGGTGATGGCGCGCTATGACGGATGCTGCGTCAACGGCGCCGAGCATTTCCAGCCGTCTGCGGCCGAAAGCTGGGCCTCGCTGGGCTGGGAGGGGGTCGATCCGGCGGCCATGCCCGATCTTGTGGCGACATTTGACAGGGTGCGCGAGATCAATCGCCTGATTGCAGCGCCGCTTCCCGTCGACATCGAGGAGGTGCTGCTGATCGGCGTCGACCAACGCACCACACGCCGGGTGATTTTCGAACGCAGCGGCAAGACCGTCGCGCTGCGAGTGCAAACCTCCTGGGCGGGCGACGGCACGGTGCTGCGCGACAGCGCCATACTCCCGCGTAGGGCGACGCATCCGACAAGCTTTGCGGTCCATGAACGCATTCTGCTGGACCCGCAAATCCAGGAATTCCTCAGGGTGGCGCTGGTCAAAGGCGTGACTGCGGCGATCGACGGCGTGCCGGTGCGTCCGCGGGGCGCCGTCGCCAGCATCACCGGCGAAGTGACCGAGCTTGTGGGCATTGCGGTTGAGACCGCGGAACCGGCCTACGCAACCGACGACAAGGGGGCGGTGCGGGTGCATGTCCGGCTCGGGGCGCCGGTCCGGCTGCCTCCCAAGGCTATTCGGCTGTCCCATACGATGCCGGATGGAACGGAAGGCGTCATCCCGCTCGCTGCCGCCCCGTCGGTCTCGGAGCCAGGCAATCCCTTCGAACAGTCGTTTGTCGGGACCTTCCCGACGGGCCGCGCGGCGGGCCTCGGCCGGCTCCGCGCGGTGGTCACCCTGGACAAGGCACCGCCCCGGATCGTGGATGAGCCGGTCCTGGTCGTGGCACGCTGAGCCCGGCGCTCCTGAGCAACAAACATGAGCGGAGGGCCCAGTGGCTGTGCTATGGCCGCCGCATGAGTCAGGGCAAGCAAGGCAGGCAAAATCGGCGCGGCCGGCAGAAGGCGCGTCGCCATCCGGAATCCCGTGGCGCCGATCGGCGCGAGACGCCCAAAGGGGGGCGGTCCTTCGGCAAGCCGCATCGTGACGCACCCAAGCGTGTGGAGGCGAAGCGTACGGAGGGCGGCCGGACACCGGCACGACCGCAGCGTCCCTCGAAAGACGAGCGCAAAATACCCCGCGAGAACCACAAGCCGGAGACCGTGCTCGCAACCACAGTGCAGACCGTAACCGTCACGCCGGACGAGGCCGGCATGCGCATCGATCGCTTTCTGGAGGCGAGATTTCCGGGCCTGTCGTTCAGCCATATCCAGCGCATCATCCGCAAGGGCGAGTTGCGGGTGAACGGCAGGCGGCGCGAACCCAAGGACCGGCTGGAAGCGGGGCAGGCAGTGCGCATTCCGCCTCTGCGGCTGGAGGCGCCGCCGCCGCGTCCGGGCTCGGCCAAAGATCAGGAGACAAGAGCGTTCCTGAAATCCATCACGCTGTATGAAGACGACGACGTGATGGTCCTGAACAAGCCGATGGGGCTTGCCGTGCAGGGTGGCTCCGGCACGACCCGCCATATCGACGGCATGCTCGGGGTGCTGCCGGCGCGCGACGGCCAGCGTCCGCGGCTGGTGCATCGTCTCGACAAGGACACCTCGGGCTGTCTGCTGGTCGCGAAAAACCGTTTCTCGGCTGCTGCCCTCGCCAAGACATTTCGCTCCCGCGCGGCGCGCAAGATCTATTGGGCGCTGGTGCCCGGCGTGCCGAAGCCGAAGCAGGGGCGCATCTCCACCTATCTCGCCAAGGACGAGCGCGAGGACGACTCAATCATGCGCGTGGCGAAACACGGGGAGGAAGGCGCGAGCCATGCGGTGACGTATTATGCGGTGGTCGAAACCGCCGCGCACAAACTCGCCTGGCTGTCGCTGAAGCCGGTCACCGGCCGCACGCATCAATTGCGTGTGCAACTCGCTCACATCCAGCATCCCATCGTGGGCGATCCGAAATACTTCAATGTCGAGAACTGGGAATTGCCTGGCGGTCTCCAGAATCGGCTGCACCTGCTGGCGCGGCGGATCGCGGTGCCGCATCCGCGCGGCGGGGTCGTCGATGTCACTGCGCCGCTACCGCCGCATATGCAGCAGAGCTGGAACCTGCTCGGATTTGACGCAAAACGCTACGACCCGATCGACGACGCGCCGGAAGACTAGGGGTCGGACATGCCGCGCACGGACCTGTTTTCCGCCTGGAGCGTTGCTAGATGAGACAGGGAACTCTCCGCACATGGTACGCTCGACCCGCACATTCTGCATCCTGGCTCTGGCCGCGATTTTTGCGCTCGCTGCGCGCACATCTACCGATGCCGCGAAGCGCAAGACATCCGGCACGGCAACAAGCGGCTATCCCTATGCCATCATGAACGAAGAGCCTGGCCTGCGCAGCGCCGCTCCGCGCGAACCCTGGCTGGCTAATCCGCACCGGTCGCCGCTGACGCCGCAGGGGCGGGTTCCGAAGATGGACACCGTGCGGCCCCTCGGGCCGGCGGCCTCGCCGCCGACGGTGGTTCCCGGCGTGTCCGGCAATACCGGACCGGCCATCGCGCCGGCGCGGCCGGCCGGGCAATCCTTTCAGGACCGTGCGGTCAACTGTGTGCATGCCGGCGGCACCAGCGGCGTCGGGGCCGGGCAGATCGGGGCCTTCACCCGCGGCTGCGTCAATCAATAGGCCGTGTTGTGCGGGTTGCTGGCGCTTTTCACACATCCTTGCTGTAGTGCCGCAGCGGACGAATCAGCGGCGGGGCGATGGAGATCGAGAAGCCTGTTCCGGCACAGCAGATGATTGTGCCGTTGCCGCATGACGTTGCGCCGGTGGGTGTGACTCGCTGGAGCGTGCAACTGGTCGATCCCGAGGTCGAAGCGGCCTACCGCGACACCCGCCTCGCCGACGACCGGCGGCGGTTTCAGTTCGTCCTGTTTTTCATCGGGCTGGCCGCGGGCCTCAATATCGCGGTCGATCTCTCTGCAGCCCGCCATCTGGATGTCGACCTGGGATGGGGGCTGGTGCCCTACAGCGTGCTGCTTGCGGCAGCTGCCGCAGCCGTGTTGCTTGTGGCGCGGGTCAGCACGCCGCTTGCCCTGCAGCGCTTCGCCGTCCTTTTTGCCATGATCGGCATCGCCTGTACCTTCGCTTTGCTGAGCGTGCATCCGCGGCTCGGCGCCATCTGGCCGACTGTGATGGCCGGCGCACTGATCATCATCTATTTCTGTCTGCCGCTGCCCTTCGCGACCATGGTGGCGCTGGCCGCCGGCTACACGCTGATCGTCCCGCTGACCTGGATCCTGTCGGTCGGTCCGGCGCCGCCGGTCGACGACATGTATCGCGCCGGCCTGCGCCTGATGCTGGCGAATGTCTTGGGTTTGTCGGTGGCCAGCACGTTGCAGCGCAGCCAGCGTGTGCAATTCGCGCAAAATCGCCTGCTGCAGCAATTGCTGTCGACGGATTCCCTGACCGGCATCGCCAACCGGCGGCATTTCGACTACGCGCTCGCCGACGAATGGCGTCGCTGCGCCCGTGCGCGCACGCCGCTGTCGCTGCTCATGGTCGATGTCGACCATTTCAAGGCCTTCAACGATCATTGCGGCCATGTGCGGGGCGACGAATGTCTGCGCCGGGTCGCGGCTCTGCTCACACAGGCGGGGCGGCGGCCCGGCGATCTGGTGGCGCGCTATGGCGGCGAGGAGTTCGTGTGCCTGCTCTCCGACACCGATGCCACCGGCGCGCTACTGGTAGCGGAGCGGCTGCGTGCGATCGTCGACCGGGCCGGCATCCCGCACCCGGCCTCGCCGCTCGGACCGCATCTGACCGTCAGCATCGGGGCGGCGACGGCGCGGCCCCCGGCCGCATCGCCGGATGCTCTGGTCGATCTCGCCGACCGGCTGCTCTATGCTGCCAAGGCGAAGGGGCGCCACGGCATCGCCGGCGGCGAGGTGGGGGTGGCGGCGCTCGCGTCACCGCAGGAGGCCCGCGTGGCCTGACCGGGTTCGGCGCCCTGCCGTTCTGCTAGGCTGCCATCCGGATTCGCACCGAGGCCGCCATGCCCGCCAAGCGCCCGCCCGCTCTGGACCGGATCGACGTAAGGATTCTGGCTGCGCTCCAGCGCGACGGCCGCATGACCGTGCAGAAACTCGCGGGTCTCGTCGGCCTGACGCCAAGGCCGTGCCTCGAGCGCGTGCGCCGGCTGGAGGCGGCAGGAATCATCTCCGGCTATCAGGCCGTGTTGGCGCTAGAGCGTCTCACCAACCCGGTGACGATCTTTGCCGAGATCGTTCTGGAGAGACAGGGCCGCCAGGACCGTCTGGAGAAGCATCTGGCAAATATCGAGGAGGTCGTCGAATGCTGGGAAGTCTCTGGCGATCTCGATTATCTCGCGCGCTTCGTGTGCAGCGATCTCGCCCGCTATGAGACGATCACCACCGATCTGATCGACGATCCCGACCTCGGTGTCGCGCGCATTGTCAGCCATATCGGCTTGCGGCCGGTGCGGCGTTTCACCGGTTATCCGCTGTCCTTGCTGAACCAGGTATCGCGGACCTTGGGCAAGACCTGACCGCCTGCTGGCGCAACCGTCCCCTGCTCACGCATCGTGCGTTCAATGCTGCCAGCGCAGTCGCGCAGGCAATCGAGAACGGTGTTCAGGCGCGAGGCTTGCAGGCGGCGGCTGATCCCTGCCACCGTCAAGGCCGCGCGGGCCGCACCCTTCTGTCGTGCAAGGGCAATCGACACCGCCCGCGTTCCGGCAACGAGGCCGCGCTCGCGGAGCGCGTAACCGTTCGCGCGTGCGGCGGCGACCGCGGCAAGCGCGCCGTCCATCGTGAGGCCATAGAGCGGCAGGTGGCGGGCATTGCTGGCAAGCAGACGGCGCGAGACATTCGGCGGCAGCGAGGCGAGGATCGCAATGCCGGCGCTGCTGATCCCGAGCGGCCGGCGCGCGCCGACTTCGAGCACGAGCACCTGGATCGGATAGCTGCCGAGCCGGCGCGCTACGCAGACCGTCTCCAGTCCGTCGCGCAGGGTGAGAAAGACCGTATCGCCGATCTCCTCGGCGGCTCTCCCCAGCGGCAGGGCGGCGGCGCGCAGCAGCGGCGAATTGCCCGATGGCGGCTCGGCGCGAAAGTCATGTGTGATCGTGCCGTAGCGGCGGGTGCGCGGGCGCTGTTCGATCAACCCTTCCGATACAAGCACCGCCAGCAGGCGGTGGGTTGTCGGGCGAGTGAGCCCCGCCGCGCGTGCAATCTCCGTAAGGCCGAGACCGGCAGCTTCCGCCGACGCCAATATGCGCAGCAGCAGCAGTGCGCGCCGAATGCTTTGCGCGCCCTCGGGCCGGTCCTTCTGGCGCGTGAGCGTGTCGATCCAGGGTTCGGGGGGACGGCGCGGCATGGGAATTTGCACACAATCTGGCGTGGCGATGGTGTCCACTATATGGAACTTTGGGCTATTTCCCAATTGCCGCGGGCCATCGCGAGGCGCATGGTCGGTAACATCTGCGCCAGAAACGCTGTTCAAGAATGGGGAGGGCGCCCATGCTGACCGAGGCCGAGATTGCCGGCATCGCCGCGCGTCTTGAAGAGGCGGAGCGCGCGCGCAAGCCTATTCGCATCCTGAGCCTCGAACATCCTTCCATAACCATCGACGATGCCTACGCGGTGCAGCGGGCGCTCATTGCGCGCAAGCTGGCAAACGGGCGGACCATCAAGGGCCACAAGATCGGCCTGACATCGAAGGCCATGCAGGCGGCCGTCGGTATCCGCGAACCCGATTACGGGGTTCTGCTCGACGACATGTTCTTCGGCGATGGCGCGGAAATTCCGACTGAGCGCTTCATCGCCACCCGGATCGAGGCTGAGCTCGCCTTCATCCTCAAGAGTCCGTTGTCCGGTCCGGACTGCACTCTGTTCGATGTCCTCAACGCGACCGACTATGTCACCCCGGCGTTGGAAATTCTCGATGCGCGCGTGCAGCGTGTCGATCCGCAGACCGGAGCGACACGCAAGGTGATGGACACGATCGCCGACAACGCGGCCAATGCCGCACTGGTGATCGGCGGCCGCCCATTCCGTCCGCTGGACGTGGACCTGCGCTGGATCGCCGCGCTCGTTTTCCGCAACGGCCAGATCGAAGAAACGGGTGTTGCTGCCGGCGTGCTCAATCATCCCGCCATCGGCGTCGCCTGGCTTGCCAATCGGCTGCATCCGCACGGCGTGCGGCTGGAGCCGGGCCAGGTCATCCTGTCCGGCTCATTCATCCGACCGATCGACGCGAGAAAGGGAGACACTTTTCACGCCGATTACGGACCATTCGGCTCCGTCTCCTGCTGTTTCGTGTAACTTTCGGGATGCACATCGTGCCGCGACGTCAAAGCATCTACATCGAGGGCTTCGGCCACAAGAATCCGATCCCGGCGGCCTGCCGGCTCGGCCACATCGTCACCTCAGGGATCGTTTATGGGCTCGACGTTGCGACCGGCAAGCCGGCCGACGGGCTGGAGCGGCAATGCGCGCTGATGTTCGTGCATATGCGCGCCATCATGGTGGCGGCCGGCGGCACGCTCGACGATATCGTGAAGCTCAATGTCTGGATGACAGACCGATCGCAGCGCCAGGCCATTAACGACGAGTGGCTGCGGACCTTCCCCGATCCGACCAGCAGGCCGGCACGCCAGACGATGCAGGGGGCGCTGGGCCCCGGCATCCTCGTGCAATGCGATTTCATGGCAATCCTCGACCGCGATGAGTGATCGCGCGTCCCGCTTCGGATAACGCATGCCGACACAGATCGACCCCAAGACACTGCCCGCCGAAACCGCCTACAGGCTGCTGACGGGCATTGTGGTGCCGCGGCCGATTGCCTGGGTGACGACGCTCTCGGATGCGGGGGTGGTCAATCTCGCCCCGTTCAGCGCCTTCACGTTCGTTTCTCCAAAGCCGCCGATGCTGGCGATCAGCGTGGGCCACAAGAAGGGAGTCTATAAGGATACCGCGCGCAACATTCTCGCCACCGAGGAATTCGTCATTCACATCGCCGACCGCAAGCTCATGGAGCCGGTGCATCTGAGTTCGATCGAGCACGCGCCAGACATCAGCGAGGTTGCCGAATTGGGACTGGCCACGTTGCCGTCCGAGCGCGTGCGCGTGCCGCGGCTCGCCGATGTGCCGGTGGCCATGGAATGCCGTTTCCGGCAATGCCTTGAATTCGGAGAGACCAGGAGCCGCCTGATCATCGGAGAGGTGGAGATGTTTCACATCCGCGACGGCCTTTTGAACGACGGCAAGATCGAGACGGCGCAGCTCGACCCGATCTGCCGTCTGGCAGGGCCGCGTTACGCGGCGCTGGGCGAGATCGTCACCATGCGCTCGGTTGTGCAGACACCAAAATCGTGATGGGCGCGCATATGCCGACATATCTTCCTTTCGATCCCAATCCGAGAACGCCGCGCGTCGCCTTGCCGGCGGGAAGCTGCGACAGCCAGTTTCATGTGCTGGGTTCGCGCGAGCGCTATCCGGTGCGACCTGGCGCCGTCTACGAGATGCCAAGCGCAACCGTGGAGGCGGCGCTGAAGATGCACCGGGCCCTCGGCATCGAACGCGGCGTGATCGTGCAGCCGACCACCTATGGAGCGGACCATGCCGCGACCCTGGATGGTCTGCGCGCGGCCGGCCCGGGTTACAGGGCCTGCGCCAATGCGGCGGTATTCACCGAGAAGGACGATGCCTATCTCGACATGCTGCACACGGCCGGGGTGCGCGGCGCGCGCTTCACCCGGCAGGGACTCGGCATCGCGCTGCAGGGCGCTGAATTCGATCGCGCCATGGCGCGGGTGCGCGAGCTTGGCTGGTACGTCAAAGTGCAGCCGGAGCCCGAAGGAATTGCGGCGAGCATCGCGACCTACGAACGGTTGGAGGTTCCGCTGATCCTCGATCATCTCGGCCGGCCGGATCCGGCGCGTGGCGCCGACGATCCCAGCCTGAAGAAGGTGATGGAACTCCTCCGCCGCGGGAATGTGTGGGTGATGGTCTCGCTGGTCGAAAAAATTTCAAAGGCAGGATCGCCCTGGGACGACGTGGTGCCGATCGTGCGCGCCTATGTCGAGACCGCGCCTGATCGTGTGATCTGGGGCAGCGACTGGCCGCATCCGGTCTCGGTCAAGCAGCCGCCCAACGAGGCCGATCTGGTGGAATTCCTGTTCCGGGCCGTCGATGACCAGGAGCTGCGGCGGAAAATCCTGGTCGACAATCCGGCGCGGCTGTTCGGCTTTGCCTGATGAAATAACGACAAAACATCTGAAGGAGGAACGTCATGAAAGTTGTCTCAGCCCTTTGTGCCGCCCTTTGTCTCGCGTTCGTATCGCCGGCTTCGGCGCAGGAATGGCCGGAGCGCACCGTGAAGATTGTGGTTCCCTATCCGCCCGGGGGCAACGTGGACGGTGCCGCCCGCATCATCGCGGACCAGTTGCAAACCAGGCTCGGCAAGCCATTCGTGGTGGAGAACCGCTCCGGCGCAGGCGGCCTGATCGGGAGTGAGGCCGTCGCGAAATCCGATCCCGACGGCTACACCTTCCTGCTAGGAGCCAACGGGCCGATCCTGTTCGCGCCGACCATGGCCGGCCGGCCGGCTTACGAATGGCGCAAGGACTTCATCCCGGTGACCATGGTCTCGCTGACCCCGATCGTGCTGCAGGTGCACCCGTCGGTGGCGGCGAAGTCGATGAAGGAGTTCGTCGAACTCGCGCGCAAGGAGGCCGGCAAGCTCACCATGTCCTCGCCCGGCGCCGGCACCACCAATCACCTGCTCAGCGAACTGGTTCAGGAGAAGATGGGCCTGAAATGGGTGACCGTGCAGTATCGCGGCAACGCGCCGGCAACTACCGATCTCATTGCCGGTCAGGTCCAGTTCAATTTCGATCAGGTGTCGGTCGCGCTGCCCTTCATCAAGGATGGAAAGACTCGGGCGCTCGGCGTGACGGGCAAGGAGCGCAGCCGTTGGCTACCGGACGTGCCGACCTTCGCCGAACAGGGATTCCCCGCGATCGAGGGCGCGACCTTCACCGGGCTGATGGCGCCGGCCAAGACCGCGCCGCAGGTCGTCGCGCGCCTGAACAAGGAGATGCGCGCGATCCTCACCGATCCGGCGGTCAAGGCGAAGTTCGAGGCGCTCGGTGCCGAGGCGGTGCCGATGACCAGCGAGGAATTCACGCGCTACCTCGAAAAGGAGGACACCACATGGCTGCCGCTGGTGCGCCGGCTCGACATCAAGATCCAGTAAGGCCGGGCCGATGACCGGTATCGACCCCGAGACGCTTGCGGCCTTCAAGGCGACCAGCACGGCGACCGTCTGCGGCCGGCTGTTTCGGCGCGGCTTTCGCAATGTGCTGCTGCGCAACGTGAAGCCGCTTGGGACATACGATGCACCGATGGTCGGTCCCGCCTACACGCTGCGCTACATTCCGGCGCGGGAAGACCTCGACGGATTTGGCGCCAAGCCGGATGCCAATGTCACCCAGCGCGAGGCGTTCGAGTCGACGCCGCCCGGGCATGTGCTGGTGATGGACTGCCGCGAGGAGACGCGCGCTGCCTGCTGCGGCGATATCCTGGTGGCGCGGCTGTTGGTGCGCGGCGGGGCCGGCATCGTCAGCGATGGCGGCATCCGTGACAGCGCGCAGATCGCCCGCATGGCGATCCCGGTCTTCTGCGCGGCACCGAGCCCGCCTGTCAATCGCGTGGCGCATCACGCGCTGGAGCATGGTCGCCCCATCGCCTGCGGCGGGGTAGCGGTCTATCCGGGCGACATCGTGATGGGTGACGCCGACGGAGTGGTCGTCGTCCCGCGCAACATCGCCGCAGAGATCGCCCGCGAGGCGGCCGAGCAGGAAGACATGGAGGCCTGGCTCGCCGCGCGGGTGCGCGAGGGGGCGCCGCTCGAAGGCCTGTTCCCGCCCAATGACGCGACGGTCAAGGCCTATGAGGCGTGGAAGGCGCGGCAATCTGCGCGCTGAACGCTGACGTCTAGGTCCGGCCGAATCTGCTGTGACGGCAGGGCTGTGCAGCCGAATCTGTCGAGGTGGCCAGTCACTTTGCCCGCTTTGGCGCCGGCGAATCTCCAAATTACATGCGGAGGTAGGTGCCATGACTCCCTTCGAGCTCGAAGGCCGCTATTCCGCACGCAACTACGAGCCGCTGCCGGTCGTGCTGACGCGCGGTTCCGGCGCGCATCTGTGGGATGTCGACGGCCGACGCTACATCGACATGATGAGCGCCTATTCGGCGGCGAGCCACGGCCATGGCCATCCGCGCATTCTGGCGGCGCTGCAAGCGCAGGCGCATCGCCTCGCGGTTCCCTCGCGCGCCTATTACAATGACAGGCTCGGCCCGTTCCTCGCCGAATTGTGCAAGCGCACCGGCCTCGACGCGGCGCTGCCGATGAATACCGGCGCCGAGGCGGTGGAAACCGCGATCAAGGCCGCGCGCCGCTGGGGCTATCGGGTGAAAGGGATCCCGCATGATCGCGCCGAGATCATCGTCGCCGAAGGCAATTTCCACGGCCGCACCACCACCATCGTCGGCTTCTCGTCGGAAGAGGAGTATCGCGACGGCTTCGGCCCGTTTGCGCCCGGTTTCCGCCTGGTGCCGTTCGGCGACCTGAAGGCGATGGAACGCGCGATGACGCCGAACACGGCCGCGATCCTGATCGAGCCGATCCAGGGCGAGGGTGGCATCGTCGTGCCGCCGGCCGGTTATCTCGCGGGCCTGCGCGCGCTCTGCGACACGCAAGACGTGCTGCTCATTCTCGACGAGGTGCAGTCGGGCCTCGGCCGCGCCGGCGACTGGTTTGCGTTCCGGCACGACGGAATCGTGCCGGACGGCATCATTCTCGGCAAGGCGCTGGGCGGCGGGGTGTTGCCAGTATCGGCCTTTGTCGCGCGTGCCGATGTGATGGAAGTCTTCACGCCGGGTTCGCATGGCTCGACCTTCGGTGGCAATCCGCTGGCCGCGGCGGTGGGTCTCGAAGCCTTGCACGTCATTCAGGAGGAAGGTCTCGTGGCGCGCAGCCGTATCCTGGGCGCGCATATGCATGCGCGCCTGCGCGCGATCAAAAATCCGGTGCTGAAGGAGGTGCGCGGGCGCGGCCTGTGGGCCGGCGCCGAGATCGACCCGGATTATGCCAGCGCTCGCGATGTCTGCCATCGGCTCTTGGCGAAGGGCGTGCTGTCGAAGGACACGCATGGCACCGTGGTGCGGCTGGCGCCGCCGCTCGTGATCGCGCGCGCCGATCTCAATGTCGCGCTCGATCTGTTCGAGGAGACGCTCGATGAAATCGCCTGGACGCGGCAGCCGGCGGTCGCCTGATGCGAGATGAGGCCATGATGTCGGATACCACGCCGCGATTGCTGATGTGCCGCCCCGAGCATTTCGGGGTGGTCTATGCGATCAATCCCTGGATGAAGCCGAGGGACTGGAAGCAGGAAGAGCATATTCTGGCCGCGCAGTCCCGGCGCGAATGGATGGGATTGCGGCACACGCTCGCCGCGCTCGGCGCCGAGATCGAGCTTGTGCCCGCCGCCTCCGGCGTTCCCGATCTGGTTTTCACGGCGAACTCGGCGGTGGTGCTCGACCGCAAGGCGTTGCTGGCACGCTTCCGCTATCCGCAGCGGCGCGGCGAGGAAAGCCATTTCAGGGACGCTTTCCGTTCGCTGCAGGCGCGCGGCCTGATCGATGCGGTGCGCACGTTACCCGAGGATATCGTGCTGGAGGGCGCGGGCGACTGCGTCTGGGACCGCAGCCGCAAGATGTTCTGGCTCGGCCATGGGCCGCGCTCGGATGCGGCGGCGCAAGCCGCGGTTGAAAACACCTTCGGCGTTGAGGCGGTCCCGCTGGAACTGAGCGATCCGCGCTTCTATCACCTCGACACGGCGCTCTGCCCGCTGCCGCATGGCGATGTCATGTATGTGCCGGAAGCGTTCACGGCCGCGGGCCGCACGGTCGTCCGGAACAATGTGGTGAAGGCGCAGCGCATCGAGCTCGGCATGGCGGATGCCTGCCAGCTGGCGGCGAATGCCGTATGCATCGGCGATACGCTGGTGATGTCGGCCTGCAGCAAGCGCTTGCGCGCCGAGCTCGAAGGGCGCGGCTATGAGGTGGTGACGGTGCCGCTCGGCTCGTTCCTGCGCAGCGGCGGTGCGGCCTTCTGCCTGACCTTGCGGCTCGATCTCAAGTCGGATCGTCTGCCGGAGCGGCGGCTCAGCGCAAGCTCGCGTTGATCCTGTCGAGCGCCGCCGAGCCCGGGCACAGATCCTTCTCCGACAGCGCGTTCAGCGGCGTCTGCGCGGTCCGCAGGTGGTGATGCAGGTCCTGCGGGTCATCGTCGATGAAAAGCACGCCGGTCACGATTTGTCCCGCCGCGGCGTGTTTCTGCAGGAACGCCATCGCCGCCGTGCGGTCGTGCAGGTCGTAGTCGGCGCCGAGCTTGCGCAAGGCGAGCTTCGAGCCGTCATGCTGCTCCACGATCTGCACGGTGCCTTCCGCATAATCCACCGCGATCGGCGCCCGCGCCGGTATCACGTCGAGCCGGTTCACCGCCTCGTTGTGCTCGCGCACATAGTCGAAGCTTTTGGTCGAGCCGGCATGGTTGTTGAAGGCGACGCAAGGCGAAATCACGTCGAGGAACGCCGCGCCCTTGTGCTCGATTGCGGCCTTGATGATCGGCACGAGCTGCGCCTTGTCGCCGGAGAACGAGCGGGCGACGAAAGTGGCGCCGAGCTGCAGCGCCATGGCGGCGAGATCGATGGAATTGTCGGTGTTGATCACGCCACGCTTGCTCTTCGAGCCGCGGTCGGCGGTGGCGGAGAACTGCCCCTTGGTCAGCCCGTAGACGCCGTTATTCTCGACGATATAGAGCATGTTGACCCCGCGCCGCAGCGCATGTGCGAATTGCCCGAAGCCGATCGAGGCGCTGTCGCCGTCGCCGGACACGCCGAGATAGATCAGCTCGCGATTGGCGAGATTGGCGCCGGTCAGAACCGAAGGCATGCGGCCATGCACGGAATTGAAGCCGTGGGAATTGCCGAGGAAATAGGTCGGGGTCTTCGACGAGCAGCCGATGCCGGAAATCTTTGCCACCCGGTGCGGCTCGATCGAGAGCTCGAAACAGGCCTCGATGATCGCCGCGGTGATCGAGTCGTGCCCGCAGCCTGCGCACAGGGTCGACACCGTGCCTTCGTAGTCGCGGTGGGTATAGCCGAGCGCGTTTTTCGGCAGGCCGGGATGGTGGAATTTGGGTTTTGCGAGATAGGTCATGACACCAGTTTCCGCAGCGGGGTGACGGTTAGCTTGTCGAGATGATCCCCGATCGCCTTCGCAATGAAGCGCGCGGTGATCGGCGTGCCGTCATAATGCAGGATCGGCACCAGCCGCACCGGGTCGATGCCGCATTCGTTGACGATGAGCGAGCGCATTTGGGCGTCGCGATTCTGCTCTACCACGAAAACGAAATCGTGGTCGGCGATGAAGCTCGACACGCTGGAATGGAAGGGGAAGGCGCGCACCCGCATGCGGTCGAGCTGATGGCCCTTGGCCTCGATCAGTTCGATTGCCTCGTCCATGGCCGGCGAGGTTGAGCCGAAATAGATCACGCCGTAGCGGGCCGGCTTCTTCGCATTGGCGATCAGCGGCCGCGGCACGAGGTCTTTCGCGGTCTCCAACTTGCGCAGCAGGCGCTGCATGTTATCGACATAGGGACCGCCTTCTTCCGTGTATTTGGCGTAGCGGTCGCGCGAGGTGCCGCGCGTGAAGAACGAGCCCTTGGTCGGATGCGTGCCGGGATAGGTGCGGTAGGGGATGCCGTCGCCGTCGACGTCGAGATAGCGTCCGAATTCCTTGCCGGCCTCGAGGTCGGCCGCCGTCATCACCTTGCCGCGGTCATAGACGCGGCTGTCGTCCCATTGCAGCGGATGACACAACCGGTGGTTCATGCCGATATCGAGATCGAGCATGACGAAGATGGTGGTCTGCAGCCGGTCGGCGAGATCGAAGGACAGCGCGCCGAACTCGAAGGCCTCGCGCGGATCCTCCGGGAAGAGCATGACATGCTTGGTGTCGCCGTGCGAGGCATAAGCGCAGGAGAGAAGGTCGCATTGCTGGGTGCGGGTCGGCATGCCGGTCGAGGGGCCGGCACGCTGCACATTGAAGATGACCGCCGGTATTTCCGCAAAATAGGACAGGCCGATGAATTCCTGCATCAGCGAGATGCCGGGACCGGAGGTGGCGGTAAAGGCGCGGGCGCCGTTCCAGCCGGCGCCGATGACCATGCCGATGGAGGCGAGTTCGTCCTCGGCCTGGATGATCGCATACTTGGCCTTGCCGTCGGCGTCGACCCGCAGCTTTGCGCAATGCTTGGTGAAGGCGTCGGCAAGCGAGGAGGACGGCGTAATCGGATACCAGGCGCAGACGGTGGCGCCGCCATAGACGGCGCCGAGGGCGGCCGCGGAATTTCCTTCGATGAAGATGCGATTGCCGACCTTGTCGGCCTTGCGTACCCGCAGACCGATCGGGCATTTCAGATTCATCAAGGCGTGGTCGCGCCCGAGATGCAGCGCGTGGATGTTGGGTCCGATCAGCTTGTCCTTGCCCTTGTATTGCTCGCCGATCAGCGTCTCGATGGCCTTCACATCCATGTCGAACAGAGCCGACAGCACACCGAGATAGATGATGTTCTTGAACAGCTGCCGCTGGCGCGGATCGCTATATTCGCGGTTGCAGATCGCGGTCAGCGGCACGCCGATCACGGTGATGTCGTCGCGGAAGGACGAGGCGGGCAGGGGCTTGGTCGAGTCATAGAGTAAATATCCACCGGGCTCGATCGCCGCCATGTCCTTGTCGAAGGTCTGCGGGTTCATCGCCACCATGAAATCGACACCGCCGCGCGCGCCGAGATGGCCGGCTTCCGTCACCCGCACCTCGTACCAGGTCGGCAACCCCTGAATGTTCGAGGGAAAGATGTTGCGCGGGGAGACCGGCACGCCCATGCGCATGATGGCGCGGGCGAACAACTCATTGGCGCTGGCCGAGCCCGACCCGTTCACATTGGCGAAGCGGACGACGAAATCGTTTACGCTGCTGATCGGACCGCCTGGCATTTTCCGTCACCTGCGTGAGTCATCGAGATCAGGTATTTCTGCATGTCCCAGGCCCCGGTCGGGCAGCGCTCGGCGCACAGCCCGCAATGCAGACAGACGTCCTCGTCCTTCACCATGACGCGGCCGGTCTTGAGATTGTCGGCGACATAGAGATCCTGGCTGCGGTTGTTGGCAGGCGCCTTCAGCCGCGTGCGCAGCTCGTCTTCCTCGCCGTTCTGCGTGAAGGTGATGCAGTCCATCGGGCAGATGTCGACGCAGGCGTCGCATTCGATGCAGAGCTGGCCGGTAAAGACGGTCTGCACGTCGCAATTCAGGCAGCGCCAGGCCTCGCCCAGCGCCAGATTGGGATCGTAACCCAGTTCCACTTCCGCCCGGATGTCCTTCAATGCGGCGGCTTTCTCCCGCAGCGGCACGCGGTAACGCTGGTCGAGCGTGATCTCGTTGTCATAGGACCACTCATGGATCCCCATCTTCTGGCTCTCGACCTGCACATCCGGCAGCGGACGCGCCTTGATGTCCTCGCCCGAGAGCATCCTGTGGATCGACAGCGCGGCGTCGTGGCCATGCGCCACCGCCCAGATGATGTTCTTCGGCCCGAAGGCCGCGTCGCCGCCGAAGAAAACTTTCGGGTGGGTCGAGGCCATGGTCTTGTCATCGACCACGGGCATGTCCCATTTGTCGAAATCGACACCGATGTCGCGCTCGATCCAGGGAAAGGCGTTTTCCTGCCCGACCGCGACCAGGACGTCGTCGCAGGGGAAATGCTGGTCGGGCTCGCCGGCCGGCACGAGCTGGCGGCGGCCTTTCTCGTCGTATTGCGCTTTCACCTTTTCGAACACGACGCCGGTGAGCTTGCCGTTCGCGTGCGTGAATTCCTTCGGCACAAGGTAATTGTGGATCGGGATGTCCTCGTGCATGGCGTCTTCCTTCTCCCAGGGAGACGCCTTCATCTCGTCGAAGCCGGAGCGCACCACGACCTTGACGTCCTCGCCGCCGAGCCGGCGGGCCGAGCGGCAGCAATCCATCGCGGTATTGCCGCCGCCGAGCACGATCACGCGCCTGCCGATCTTGTCGACATGGCCGAACGAGATCGAGGATAGCCAGTCGATGCCGATATGGATGTTCTTCGAAGCTTCTCGGCGGCCGGGAATGTCGAGATCGCGGCCGCGCGGGGCGCCGGAACCGACGAACACCGCATCATAACCCTCGGCGAGCAGCGCCTTCAGGCTGTCGATGCGCCTGCCGCCGCGGAACTCGATGCCCAGATTGAGGATGTAGTCGCATTCCTCGTCGATCACAGAATCCGGCAGGCGGAATTTCGGGATTTGCGTGCGCATCATGCCGCCGGCTCTCTGATCGCCGTCGAACACGACGCAATCATAGCCCAGGGGAGCGAGGTCGCGAGCGACCGTGAGCGAAGCCGGCCCGGCGCCCACGAGCGCGATGCGCTTGCCGTTTTTTCGCGCGGCGGGTTTCGGCAGTCGCTCGCGAATGTCGTCTTTATAGTCGGCCGCGACCCGCTTCAGGCGGCAGATCGCAACCGGATCCTTTTCCACCCGTCCGCGCCGGCAGGCCGGCTCGCAGGGGCGGTCGCAGGTGCGCCCGAGAATCCCCGGAAACACGTTCGACTTCCAGTTGATCATGTAGGCGTCGGAATAGCGCCCCTGGGCGATCAGCCGGATATATTCGGGAACGGGCGTGTGAGCCGGACAAGCCCATTGGCAATCCACCACCTTGTGGAAGTAATTCGGATCGCCGATGTCCGTAAGTTTCATCGACTCCTCTTGCACGCGCCCCAGAACTCCAACGCTCTCCCGCAGGAGAGGTTCTGTACACGGGAACCGGCAAGCCATTGGCGGCTGGCTGGCGTTTCCTTCCCCTCGGTTCGGCTTTGTTGCTGGCGCCGAATCCGGAAAAGATTTTAGTCAGACAAATTTTCAATTACCACCGGTGCCGTGTCGCATGCTGAATGAATCGCGTGTCGTGCCGGTTGGCCCGGATCGCGGGAGGCCCGCTTTCCGGTGAAGAAACGGGCGTGCTTTAGCCTGTAAAATAAGGCCTTGCAAAATGCGGCGGAGCGACCGAGACAACAGCGGGCCGCCCTGCTGCGGTGCACAAGAGGCGACTCATACGAAAGTGCTAGGTGTATTTCGGGCCGCAAAACAGGCGCGGCAAGCTGTAATAATGTCTGCCGGGGAATCCCTTGCGGCTGGCCGCCGGCCTGATCCTGCGGGAGGGGACGTCTGAAGCTCATCGTCTTTGATTGCGACGGCACGCTGGTGGACAGCCAGCACATGATCTGCGCCGCCATGCAGGCGGCCTATGGCGCGCACGATCTGCCCTGTCCGCCGCGCGAGCGCATTCTGTCCATCGTCGGCCTGTCGCTGACCGAAGCCTTTGCGCGGTTGGGCGGCGGCGAGGGGCGGGTGCCGCTGGCGCGGCTGGTCGAGAGCTACAAGGCCGCATTCCATGGTTTGCGGCAATCGCCCGACCATCTCGAGCCTCTGTTCCCCGGCGCGCGCCGCGCGCTGGATGCGCTGTCCGCACGCGACGACATCCTGCTGGGCATTGCGACGGGCAAATCCCAGCGCGGCGTGCGCGCAGTGCTCGACCATCACGACCTGCTTGCGCGCTTCCACACCATCAAGACCGCCGACGATGCGCCGTCCAAGCCGCATCCGGGCATGGTGCGGGCGGCAATGGAGGAGGCCGGCGTCGGTCCGCACGACACCATCGTCGTCGGCGACACCGTCTACGACATCGCCATGGCGCGCGCAGCCGGCACGCGCGCGATCGGTGTCGCCTGGGGCTATCACGCGGCGGGCGATCTGCATGCGGAAGGCGCCGATCTCGTGATCGACGATTTTGCCGCGCTGGTGCCGGCGCTCGACAGCCTGTGGCAGGCGGGGCCGCAACCGCGAGTCGGTCATGTCGCAGACTAGCGCCACACCGGAGACGGACGTGCCAGACGCCGTGCACGACGCTGCGCCGGCGCGCAGCTTTCTCCCGGAGGGCGGCTGGACGGCTTTGGCGCACGAGGTCGGCGCCGGTCTCACCGTCGCCTGCGTCGCATTGCCGATCTGCATCTCCTCCGGCGTGCTCGCCTATTCTCCGCTCGGCCCGGAATATGCCGCGCAGGGCGCGCTCGCCGGACTCGTCTGCGCGGTATTCGGCGGAATCGTGGCGGCGCTCCTGCGCACCTCGTCCTTCGTCACCAACATTCCGACGAACCCGATCGGCTTCCTGCACGCGAGTTTCGGCGCGGCGCTGATGGGCGCGTGGAAGGGCGATCCGGCGCTGGTGCTCGCCGCCTATCCCGTCTTCGTGCTGCTGGTTGCCTTCTGGCAGATCCTGTTCGGCATTTCCGGCCTCTCGCGCGTCATCAAGTTCACGCCCTATCCGGTGCTGGGCGGCTTCATCACCGGCCTCGGTCTCCTGATCGGGCTTAAGCAATTGCCGGTTCTGTTCGGCGTCGCGACGTTGTCTGATCTCGGCCATCTGCTGAAGAGCTTCTCCGTTCCGCATCCGCTCACCACCGCCTTCGGCATTCTGATTGTCGTCGCCGTCATGGCGGTGGGGCGGATTCTTCCGAAATTTCCCGCCCTGCTGGCCGGTTTGCTGATCGGCTTCGTCAGCTATCACGCGCTGCGTTTTGCATTTCCCGGCCTGCAGCTCGGTCCGACCATCGGCAATGTCTCGATCGGCTCATTGTGGGCGATGCCGAAGCTTGATCCGTCGATTTTCGTGACGCTGTGGAACGACGCCGAGGCCTTGCGCATCATCATTCTCTCCTCGCTGATCCTGGCGCTGCTCGGCACGCTCGACCTGTTCCTCGATCTGCGGGCGGCACAAAATCTCTCCGACATCCCCATCGGTCCGCGCCGCGAACTGATCGGGCTTGGCGGCGGCAATATTGTCGCCGCCTTTGTCGGCGCCGTTGTCGTCGCCATCTCGTTTTCGGTGACGGTTGCCAATCACCGCGCCGGCGGCCGCTCCCGCATCTCCACGATCTCCGCCGCGCTGATCCTGGCGGCGGCGGTCTTCCTGGCGCCGTCGCTCCTCTTCGCAATTCCGATGATCGTGCTGGCATCGCTTCTGATCATCGTGTCGATCCGCTCCTTCGACGCCATGACCCTGCGCATCGCGCGCGACGCCTTCGTCGCGGGGGATTCCGCCAGCCGCAACCGCGCGCGGCGCAATCTTGCCATCGTCGTGGCGGTCGCGGCCGCCACCGTGTTCGGCCAGCCGCTCATCGGCGCGGGGGTCGGCCTGCTGCTCGCGTGTTTCATTTTCATCGCCGACATGAGCCGGCCGATCGTGCGTCGGCGCGCGACCGGTGCCATGGTGCATTCCAAGCGCGTGCGCTCGCGCCACGATCTTGAGGTGCTCAAGCGGGCCGGATCGCTGGTCTCGGTGCTGGAATTGCAGGGCGTCCTCTTCTTTGGCAATTCCGACGATCTCGCCACGGAATTGCGCGACATCGCCGACCGCGCGGTCATCATCATTCTCGATTTCAAGCGCGTCTCCGACATCGACGTATCGGGCGCCACCGCCTTGCAGCAGGCGGCGAAGCGCTGCCGCGAGCGCAACCGGCACCTCATTCTCTGCGGCGTCGGGCCGGGCTATGCCAACATCGTCAGCGACGCCATCGGCGACAACGACAATGCCTTCGTGCTCGACGATGTCGATGCGGCGATGGAATGGGCGGAGGAGGCGATCCTGCGCGCCGGCGCCGGCGGGCATTCGGTGTTCCAGCAGGATCTGACCCAGGCCGATCTGACCCAGGGCATGACGTCCGGCGATATCGAAATCCTGAAGAAGCACCTCACCGCGATCAGCTACCCGGCAGGGGCCGCGCTCTGCCATGCCGGCGATCCCTCCGACCGCTTGTGGATTCTCACCCGCGGCACCGTCAGCATCCGCGTGTCCGGTCCCGCCGGCGACCGCAGGCTCGCAAGCCTCGCGCCCGGCTGCTCGGTCGGCGAGATGGGATTGCTGGAGCATCAGCCGCGGTCGGCCGACGTTGTGGCGGATGACGATGTCGAGGCCTATATGCTGACCGGTATCCAGTTCGAGGCGCTCTTGCGCGATCACCCGCGCATCGGGCAGGCGATCCTGACCAATATCGCGCGCCAGCTCGCCCAGCGTCTGCGGGTGACATCGGAAGATTTGCGGCTGGCCGACCAGTAATTTGCGGACCCGTCATGCGCGACATTTTCGAGGACATCTACAGGAACAACCCGCTCGACCCGATGGAATCCGCGCGCAAGGCGATGCGGCCCAATCTGCGCAAGCGCTTCTTTCAATCGGCCGGGGTCAAGGAAGAGGGCGGTCTCTTTCATGTCGTGCTCGACGACCGCGCCGTGCGCACGCCCGCGCGCAAGCCGCTGGCCGTGCCGGCGCGCGCACTCGCCGAAGCGCTCGCCGCCGAATGGGACGCGCAGACGGACGTGATCGATCCGGCGCGCATGCCGCTCACCCGGCTCTGCAATTCGATTATCGATGGCGTTACCGGACAGGAGACGGCGGTCGCCGAAGACATTGCCAAATATCTTGGCAGCGATTTGCTGTTCTATCGCGCCGACGGACCGGAAAGCCTGATCGAGCGCCAGACCGAGATCTGGGATCCGCTGATCGGCTGGGCGCGCGACGCGCTTGGCGCGCGCTTCATTCTGGCGCAGGGCATCGTGCATGTGACGCAGCCGGAGGACGCCGTTGCCGCCGCGCGCCGGGCAATGCCGGGCGATGCCTGGCGGCTCGGCGCGATGCACTCCGTGACCACGCTGACCGGCTCCGCGCTTCTGGCGCTGGCGCTCGCTTCCGGCGCGATCACGCCGGAGGCCGTTTGGCGCGCCGCCCATGTCGACGAAGATTTCAACATGCAGACCTGGGGCCGCGACGAGCAGGCGCTGCTGCGCAGGGACTTCCGCAACAAGGACTTCGAGGCCGCCTGCAGGGTTTTGCAGATGGTATCCTGATCCGGATGCCGGCCTGGCGCCGCCGGTTAAGGCCTGCTTCACGCCTGCCGCCCTAAGGTCGGCGGATCGATTCAGGGCCGTTCCGATGACCGTCATCCGGCAGATCCCGGTCTCGCCCGCCACGCTGCAAACCTTGGCCGGGCAGACCAGCCAGCCCTCCCAGGCTGCCGCGGCCCCCCAGGCGGTGGCGGCTTTGCAGGCGATTCTGTCCGAGCAGACGGCAACGCTGGTGAGCATCCTGCAGCAGGCTCTGGGTGAGGCGGCGCCGCGTCAGGGCGGGCTCGCGTCATTGATGGCCGATGCAGAAGGCATGCTCGCGCAGAACGGGTCGGTGCTGCCAGCGAACGTGAAGGCAGCTTTGCAGGATGTGCTGGCGACACGGCTCGCCGGGCAGGGCGCCGTCGATGCCACGAAGCTGCAGGCGGCCGTGAAGCAATCCGGCGCCTTTCTCGAATCCGCACTGGCGAAAGGCCAACCGGTCCAGGGCGATCTGAAGGCGGCTCTGCTCGGCTTGCGACAGAGTCTGCAGACCTGGCTTGGCGTTCAATCGGCCGATGCCGCAGTGAAGACCGCGAGCCTGCCGAACCTCACCGCATCTGCCGCGGCGCCAGGACCGGCTCTGCCGCAGGCGCAACAAGCTGTCATGCCGGCAACGCAGCCGCTTGCGCCGGCCGCGACCCTGCCACCGCACATCTCTCCCGCGGCGTCCGCCGCGTCGACGCCGCTGCGCGATGCGGCGTTGCGTCTGCTCGTCGAAACCGACGCCATGATCGAGCGGCCCATCGCGCAGCCGCTGGCGACGACCGATACGCCGCTCAAGGCGAATCTCGAAGCGATGCTGGCGCGCAAGGATTCGCCGCTGCCGCAGGCGGTGCGCGAAGCGATCCAGACCGTTCTCGGCCAGCGGCCGGCAGCGCCGCCGCATGGCGATGCATTGAAGTCGCAAACCGCGTTGCCACCGGCGTCCTTGACAGGCGAAGCGAATGCGGTGCCGGCGGGCGGCGACATGAAGATCGCCTTGCTCGGCTTGCGCCAGGCCTTGCAGAACTGGCTGGCGCCGAAAACGGACATCCCGTTGCCGCAGCCTCAGGCTGCGTCCCCGCAGCCGGCCCATGCTCCGCCGCCGCCCTTGCGCAGCGGCCCGACCGTGCCGCAGCCGCCAGTGCGGGCCGCAGGACTCGACATGCTGCCCTTGCGCGACGCCGGCCTGCGGCTGCTCGCCGAAACCGACGCGGCGCTCGCGCGCAACACGATGTTGCAGATCGCCTCCTTGCCCGACGATCCGTCCGCGCCGCGCTCGGCCGAGAATGCGCAGCGTCTGGTGCTCGACATTCCGCTGGTGACGCCGCAGGGCACAGCCATCGTGCAACTGCGCATCGAGCGCGATCAGAAACGTAGCGGCAGGGATCGCAAGGCGCCGGTCTGGCAGGCGACGTTCTCCATCGATGTCGAGCCGATCGGGCCGGTGCATGCGCGCGTCGCCATGGTCGGCGACACCGCCAATGTCGCGCTCTTCGCCGAGCGGCCGGACAGCGCCGCCGCTTTGCGCGCGAACAGCGCGTTGCTGGCGGCGGGTCTTGCCGAAGCGGCGGTCGAGCCCGGCGACATTCTCTGCGCGACCGGCGCGCCGGCCGCGCCCGCCGCCGCACCCGGCCTGTTCGTGGACCGCGCCTCATGAGCGAACAGAAACTCGCGGTCGCGCTGAAATACGAGAAGCCGAATGCGCCACGGGTGACGGCGATCGGCCGCGGCGAACTGGCCCGGCGCATCATCGAGACCGCGGCCGAGCATGGCGTGCCGCTGTCGGAAAATCCGGCCCTGGCGGAGGCATTGTCGCAGCTCGAACTGGAGCAGGAAATCCCGGACAGCCTGTACCGGGCGGTGGCCGAGGTGCTCACCTATATCCTGCGCGTCTCCGGCAGGTTGCGGTGAAATCAAGCGAACTCGGCGTTCAGCCCCCCTTGCAGGGGAGGGACAGGGTTTGCAGCCGCTGAACCAGTGGCGGGGTCTGTGCTACTTAAGTCCCGCACCAACGGGACTCACTCTCACATGAAAATCACTCTCGACCTCTCCAAGCTTGTAGAGCAGGGCAAACTCACCGCCGCCGAGGCCGAGCGCCTCAGGGGCTTGGCAAAACACGACACCGGCTCGCTCGGCATCAATATCCTGATCGGCTTCGGGGTGGTCGCGGTCGCGGCCGGGGTCGGCGCGCTGGTGCCTTCGGCGATGACGGCCATCGCGATCGGCGCCGTGCTCTTTGCCGTCGGGCTCGGGCTGATCCTCAGCGGTGCGACGGCCTGGGACCTGCTCGCCCAGATCTGCTTGGTCATCGGCGCACTGACGCTGGCGGGCGGCGTGCTTTATCTCGACGACGGCTCGCTGCGCGCGGCGATGGCGGTCACGCTCGGCCTTGCCGTCTCCGCCGTGATCGCGCGTTCCAGCCTGCTCGCGGCGCTCTCGGTGATCTCGCTCGCCGGCTGTTTCGGCGCCCGCACCGGCTACATGCATGCCATGTATTCGCTCTCCATCCAGGAGCCGACCGTCACCATCGTGGTGTTCTCGGCCCTGGCGCTGATCACCTATCTCGTCTCGCAGCGGGTCAGCGCCGATTACGAGCGCATCGCCATTGCCGCCGCGCGCACCTCGGTGTTCCTGGTCAATTTCGGATTCTGGATCGGCTCGCTCTGGGGCGACCGGCTGCGGCTGCTGCGCGCCATTGCCGCGAACGATGCCACGGTGCAGACCGGCGGCGCGCGCGTCGCGCCGGCCATCGTCATTCCGGATTATGTCTTCGGCATTGGCTGGGCGCTGGCGCTGGTCGCGGTCGGGGTGTGGGGCGCCAGGGCGAACCGGCGCTGGGTCGTCAACATCGCCGCCGTCTTTGCCGCCATCCATTTCTATACGCAGTGGTTCGAGCGGCTCGGGGCGACGCCGCTCTCGGTCCTGCTCGGCGGTTTGCTCATGCTCGCCATCGCCATCGCGCTGTGGACGTTCAACAAGCGGATGGCAAATGCATCATAATCTGCCTGCGCCACGGCTCTCCGTCCCGTAGTCGACGCCCAGCCGTCGCGATTACCAGTAGTAGCGGTAGGGCCGATAGTAGCGATAGGGCCGGTAATAGCGCGGGCCGTAATAGGCGTAATAGGGCCGGTAATAGCGGTACGGGCGGTAATACCGGTACGGCCGGTAGTAGCCGTAGCGCGGGTAGGCGTAATAGGGCGGACCGTAATAGCCGTAGGCGTAGGCGCTGCCCGCGAGCAGCGCGCCCGCCGCGATGGCGGCGCCGACCCAGCAGCCCCGGCATCCGGCCTCGGCCCTGGTCGGCGTTGCGAGGGTCGCGATTGCGACGCTGGCCGCGGCGATCGTCGTCAGCACGATCTTGCGCATTTTGTCCTCCCGCGCATCACGGACATGGCGGAGGCCGGAGGCAAGCCGGCCTGTCGCCCGCCCTTTCAACGTCCTCTGCGCGGCGGCGGTTCCCCCGCGGCGGTCAGATCGCCCCGCGCAGCCGCAGGACCACCAGCAGCACCAGCGCCAGCGCGACGGCGGCGAGGATCAGCTTGGCTCGGTGTGACATGGCAATGCTCCCCGGCGGCTCCGTGCCATGCCGATTGTGCCCGGGCCTTGCGGTGGATCAAGCCCGCCCGTCCGTCCCGGAATGACGCTGGAAAATCATCATGCTATGGCTGTTTCCGGAACCAGCCGGGCAGGGGCGATACGACCGCAATGAAAGACATCATCGAGAAGCTCGAACGGCGCCGCGACGAGGCCAAGCTCGGCGGCGGCAAGGCCCGCATCGAGGCCCAGCACAAGCGCGGAAAGCTCACCGCGCGCGAGCGGATCGAGCTTTTGCTCGACAAGGGCTCGTTCGAGGAATTCGACATGTTCGTCGAGCACCGCTCGAACGAATTCGGCATGGAGAAGCAGAAGATCCCCGGCGACGGCGTGGTCACCGGCTGGGGCACGGTGAACGGCCGCACCGTGTTTCTGTTCTCCAAGGATTTTACCGTTTTCGGCGGCTCGCTGTCGGAGACGCATGCGCAAAAGATCGTCAAGGTGCAGGACATGGCGCTGAAGGCGCGCGCGCCGATCATCGGCTTGTTCGATGCCGGCGGCGCGCGCATCCAGGAGGGGGTGGCGGCGCTCGGCGGCTATGGCGAGGTGTTCAAGCGCAACGTGATCGCGTCGGGCGTCATCCCGCAGATCAGCGTGATCATGGGGCCCTGCGCGGGCGGCGACGTCTACTCGCCGGCGATGACCGACTTCATCTTCATGGTGAAGGACACGAGCTACATGTTCGTCACCGGCCCCGATGTGGTGAAGACGGTGACCAACGAAGTCGTCACCGCGGAAGAACTCGGCGGCGCGTCGGTGCACGCGACGAAATCCTCGGTTGCCGACGGCGCCTTCGAGAACGATGTCGAGTGCCTGTTGCAGATGCGGCGGCTGATCGACTTTCTCCCGGCGAACAACACCGCGGGCGTGCCGCACTGGCCGACCGAGGACGATCCCGACCGCGTCGACACATCCCTCGACACGCTGATCCCCGACAATCCCAACAAGCCCTACGACATGAAGGAACTGATCCACAAAGTCGTGGACGAGGGCGACTTCTTCGAGATTTCTCCGAATTTCGCAAAGAACATTGTGACAGGCTTCGGCCGCGTGTCAGGCCGCTCCGTCGGCATCGTCGCCAACCAGCCGATGGTGCTCGCCGGAGTACTCGACTCAGACGCATCGAGAAAAGCGGCGCGGTTCGTTCGCTTCTGCGACGCCTTCGAGATCCCCATCGTCACCTTCGTCGACGTGCCGGGTTTCCTGCCGGGCACGGCGCAGGAATATGGCGGGCTGATCAAGCACGGCGCCAAGCTGCTCTTCGCCTATTCGCAGGCGACCGTCCCGCTGGTCACCGTGATCACCCGCAAGGCGTTCGGCGGCGCCTATGACGTGATGGCGTCAAAGCATGTCGGCGGCGACCTGAATTATGCCTGGCCGACCGCGCAGATCGCGGTCATGGGCGCGAAGGGGGCGGTGGAGATCATCTTCCGCGGCGGCGACGCCGACACCATCGCCAAGCAGACCAAGCAATACGAGGATCGCTTCCTCTCGCCCTTCGTCGCCGCCGAGCGCGGCTATATCGACGACGTGATCATGCCGCATTCGACAAGGAAGCGCATCGCGAGAGCGCTTGCCATGCTGCGCGGGAAGAAGGTGGAGATGCCGGCGCGGAAGCACGATAATTTGCCGCTGTGAGAGAGAGACGCGCGTGCTCGCTCGCAGCTACGATTTCAAGGCCAAGGTCTGGCTGTATGACGGGAAGGCGGCCTGGCATTTCCTCACGCTTCCGCGCGAGCTGTCGGAGCTGATTCGCTTCCAGGCCGCGCAATCGAAAAGCGCGTGGGGCTCGATCCGCGTCTTCGCGAAGATCGGCGCGACCGGCTGGAAGACGTCGCTCTTTCCCGATTCGAAAGCTGACGGCTATCTGCTCCCCGTCAAGGCCGAGGTGAGGAAGAAGGAAAAGATCAAGGCCGGCGACACCGTCACCGTGAAACTCGAAATCGACGCGTAACATGTGAAAAAGTGACCCGGACGGAGCCAACTGGTCCGCGCGGAGTGCGGCCCGATGATAAACTCCGCGAAATCCAGGGTATGGCTCGCCTTCAAAATCCCGCATTCCGCTTCGCTTCATGCGGGCACCAACACCGAACGTTTATTTCAGGAGTGACCCACAGATGCCCCGTTTGACTCGCGCCGCTCTGATCACCGCCACCGCGCTCGCCGTCACGACACTCGGACCCATCGCCATGACCGATGACGCCTTCGCACAAGGAAAGCCCGTCACCACGCCGTCGGGCCTGCAGATGACCGACACCCAGGTCGGCACCGGCGCGCAGCCGAAGCAGGGGCAGACCGCGGTGGTGCATTACACCGGCTGGCTCTACGACAAGGGACAGAAGGGCAAGAAATTCGATTCCTCGGTCGATCGCGGCCAGCCCTTCGAGTTTCCGGTCGGCGCCGGGCGCGTGATCAAGGGCTGGGACGAGGGCGTCGCCAGCATGAAGGTCGGCGGCAAGCGGACGCTCGTGATCCCGCCGCAGCTCGGCTATGGCGAACGCGGCGCCGGCGGCGTCATCCCGCCAAACGCGACGCTGATCTTTGATGTGGAGCTCTTGGGGGTGAAGTGAGTGGGGTGGCGCTCCTACGATTTGGAGCGCTTGTCTCCAATTCTCGCAATCATCGTCGCCAGCAGCGCAAACCCAAGTCCACCGAAGAACGAACCAAAGAATCCGGCTGAGTACCAGAGTGATACGGGATAAGGCCAGCCGTGGTCGGCGCTTGTGCTCGTTGCTGCAAGCCAGTCGGCCGCGTTGCGCCACACGATCTGTGTCCAAGGACCGAACAGCATTACGCCAAGCAGGCCGCCGGCGGCCCCGGCAATCAGCGCTGGAAGCTGCATGGCTTCGCGTCGCCGCCGATCCGCCTGCGGGCTGCGTTCAACGATGTACAGGACGATCATGCCGCCGAAGCAGCCGACAAAGATGCCGATCAGGTAGATGAACGTGGCATCGGAGCGGCTGGGATCGTTCAGCATTCTGGACCTTGCAACGCGCGTACTTTCACCCGCTTCAATTTCTGCGCCTTTTTGATCAGCGGCCCGTCGGCACAGCCCGTAGGGCGGAATAGCGCAGCGTATCCCGCCACTGCTAATGTCCGGCGCAATACGCTGCGCTATTGCGCCCTACAGTTCTATTGCACCCTACACATCTTCGCCATTCCGACTCGGGTAACCCAATGCGCTATTCCGCCCTACAAGATTACGACGTCCAGTCCTGTCTCACGGTCCGCAAACTCATCACCAAGAGTCCCACAGCCGCGATCGCATGAATAAGCACGCGTGGATCAGCGATTTCGCCGATCACCACACCGAACGCAACCGCGATTGCGAGCCACGCCAGCGCGCCAATGGCGCAGGTCCAGGTCAGCGCCGGGTCGTTCAAGCGGTTTGTGCGCAAGAGATTGATCGCGCCCAGCAGGAAGGCCGCGAGGCTTGCGCCGAGCGACCAGACGAAAATCTCAGACGGCCAGGTGTAGAAGGCGAGCGTGCCGGCGGTGTGGCCGGTGGCTCCGAACAGCAGGAGGCCGGCGAAAAATCGATCAAGCCTAGTCATGGGGAAGTTTCGCATGTTCCATCTCTGCTGGGAAACGTGCTTGTGAAAGATACAGCGCTTTGATCACCATGCTGCAACTTGATCTGGACATCCACGACTTTTTGCCGGGGTGTTGACAAAAATCCTATATGAATATATACCTTCATCCGCTCATCCCGGCGAGGGGCGTTCTGCAGGACGCTGCAACAACGCGGGGTGGCGCGGCGCCCTGCGCGTCGGCTCTAACGTGGGGCCGGCTCCCGGGTGGCCCCGGGGCTCCGCCCCTCCGGCAATAAGACCGGGGCGCAAGGAGCTTGCTTAAGTCGGACCGGCCACGTGTGCGCGGTTCGGGAAGCGCGGCCCGGGGTTGGTGGGGATCAGTCCCGCGCTGGCGGGCCCCATCAGAACGCCGCAGTGGAGCGCTGGAAGGCGGGGCATCCTGCGCAAGGATGCCGGCGCCGGGCGGCTGCAGGCGAAAGCCAAGGCCGTTCAGCGTGGTCGGTAGAACAGCGCCTTCCGGCGCTCCGCTCCCTCGCAAATCGGGTTCACACGATTTGCGAAAGACCCGTGTCGGGGAGCCACGGTTCAAAGCTCGGACGCATCGCGCCGCGAGAACGCGCAGCGCTGTCGGCGCGTCGCAAGGCGATGCCGCGGGAACTTGCCGCCCACCGCTCACGCAAGTCCGCCTCGTTCCGCGCCACGGCCGGTCGCGATGAACTCATATTCAGAAACGCAAATTAATGCGCATATCCGGAACTTCGTTCCATCGCCACGCTTTCGTTCTCCCGAGGGGAATCATTCCAGGGAGAGTTCAGATGAGGAAACTTATTTTGCTGGGTTCTGCCGCACTCGTGCTCGTTATGGGCGCGGCGTCGGCGCAGACGGAGCGCCGCGATGGCGCACAATCGCCGCCCGCCGCAAGCGGCGCGCAAGGCGAGCAGAGCATGCCGGATGCGCAGAAGGGACGCGCGCAGCCGGGGGCGCAACAGAAGCCGACGCAACAGCCGCAGCCGCGCGCGCAGGAGCAGCGCGGCCCGCAGCAGCCTTCGGCCGCGCAGGATCGCCAGAGCGATCAGCCCGCCCGCGCGCAAGGCCGGCAGGAGCGCGATCAGACGAGCGGACAATCGCCGCGCGGCGGCGAGACCGACCGTCCGGCGGCGCAGCGCGAGCTGCAGGATCAGCCGGCGCGGGCGCAGGAGCGCTCCTCGCCGCAGCAGCCGGCCGCGCAGAGTCCGGCCCGCAGCGGAGATCAGCCCTCGCGCGCGCAGGCGCCCGCCGATCGCCAGGCCGCCGACGTGAAGATCTCGCAGGAGCAGCAGACGCAGATCAGCCAGCGCCTGGCCAGCCGCGACGTGCATCGCATCGACCGCAGCCGCGTGAACTTCAACATCGCGATCGGCACGACGGTGCCGGCCTCGGTGCGCTTCGTGCCGCTGCCGTCCACCATCGTGGCGATCGTCCCGCAATATCGCGGCTATTACTATGCCGTGGTCGAGGACGAGATCGTGATCATCGAGCCGCGCACCCGCCGCATCGTCTATGTGATGCCCTATAGCGGCGGCAGCCGCGCGTCGGTGCGCAGCGAAAGCCGGCTCAAGCTCTCGCAGCCGAACCGCGAATTCGTGCGCAAGAGCGTGAAGATGCGGCCGCGCACGGCCGAAACCACCGGCGTCGTGACGCGCGAGATCATCATCGGCGAGCCGCTGCCGGAGACGGTGGTGGTCGAGCGCTTCCCGGACACGGTCTATCGCCGCGTGCCGGCGCTGCGCTCGTATCAGTATGTGGTGCGCGACGACGACATCTATCTCGTCGACCGCAATCGCCGCGTCATCGAGATGATCGACTAGGACATGCGATGACACCGGAGCGGGGCGGCGCTGGGCCGCCCCGTTTCAGATCGGGGGAAGGGATCATGCGACCGCCTGCGATATTCTTCACGGCTCCGCCCGCCCGTTGCGTCCGGTTGCATCCTGCGCTTAGATACACGCGTCGGATGTGGCTTCGGGGGGAGCTGGTTCATGAAATATTTCAATGGAAGATGGCGGTGGTGCGCGGCGCTCGCAGCGTTGCTTGCCGGCTGCAATATGTCGGTCGCTGGAGCGCAGACTGCCGAACTGCAAATTGCGCCAGAAGACCGGAGCTGGGTTACGCTTGGCGATGGCGCGGCGCAAATCTACAACGCGCGCCAAGTCGCGGCACATTATCTGAGCTACGCCATCTTGGCCGGGCGCGCCTACGACACGCTGGACGCGCGCGATCCGAAAAATCCGAAGCTGACCAACAGCACGATAGACGAAAAATATTGGCCAAAAACATTCGCGCGCATCGGCGACCGCGCCTTCGTGCTCCGCGGCCAGCGCTGGACACTGCTTGGCGGGCAGGAGGGGCGTACCTGTGCCAGCGGCAATCCGGACTGCCGAAATCTGTTCGATGGCCTCGGTGTTCATTTTTGGAAGCGGCATGCGCATGTTCGCGGCGGACGCTGCAGCGAGGTGGTCATCGCGTTTCGCGGAACCACGGGATTGTTCGACGGCTCAATGGCCTCCAATCTCAATCCGCTCGCGCCGGTCCTGATCCTGTTCCGCATCATGCAGCCCAATGCCGATTATTATTTCCAGGTGCGCACCAATATCGATAATTGGGTGAAGACGCTGGAGGAAGTCTCCTGCGTCGGTGCCAGGACAAAATTCGTGGCGGTCGGTCATTCGCTCGGCGGCGGACTGGCGCAGCATGCCGCTTACCAGAATCCGCGCATCAGCAAAGTCTATACCTTCAACACCTCGCCGGTAACGGCGTGGAGTTCTGTCGATCAGCGTCGCCGCGACGTGAACGTGAAGGGCCTCGAGGTCGATCACGTCGTGGAGCAGGGGGAAGGTCTTGCCGCTGTTCGGCTCGTGCCGGGATTGATCTGGGGCCGTCGCACCTGCGATCCGCAGGAGCGCACCATCCACTTTGACGCCTCAAGTGGAGGCCCTGGAAGCGAGCACAAGATCTGGCCGCTGGCGCAGCGTCTCTACACGTGGAGCGGGACGCAGACCGTGAGAAAGCGCACACAGCGCGCTGCGGAGTTGCCCTCGGCTAAACTTGACGACAAGATTGCCAATCGATGCATCACTGAGCCGCGCGAAGAATTTTTGGCACGTGTGGCTGCTGAACGCGAAGCCTCGCCGATATCGCCTTCAGTACGTGTTCGCCCCACGCCTGCCGCTTTGCGCGTGCAGCGCTCAGCGGAACGCTGACGCGTCATGATGTGTCGTCAATTTATGCAGTTTCCCGCCGCAGCGCCTCGATCGCACCCGCATTGGGGCAGAAGCGCGCATAGGCGTCGCCGGCACGCTGGTTTGCCAGTTCCTCAGCGCAATGCGCCTTGGCGCGGCAGGCGCCACAGGCGCGCGCCATCGCTTCGCGCGTTTCGAAGGGCAATTCGGCTTCATCGAGGCCACTCGCCCGCAGCATGTGCGGCAAGAGTTCGGCGTGACCGGGATCGCGCCCGGCGAGCCAGCGCAGATCGTCGGGGCGCGCGCGCAGATGCGCGCCGATGCGCCGCATCTCCTCGCCCGAGGCGTTGAGCACATAATCGTCGCCGGGGAGCGCGCAGGCTTGCGCCCACTGCGAGAGGATATCGAAGAGCGGCCAGCGGGCCGGTGTCGGAGCGGCGGACATGGAATCGTCTCCGGTTTTGCCGACACCATGCCGTCGCCCTGGCGGACGCGCCTTGATCCTGGTCAAGATCGGCGATTGCGCTGGATCAACGCCGGGCCAGGCGACATATTCAAGATGTTACAAATATTGCCGCCGGCCCGGGAGTAACGCCATGACCTTTCGCCATATCGCTTTGCGTTCGTTGCTGTTCGCCGCGCCGCTCGTTTTTGCGCTGCACACACCGGCGCCCGCGCAGGACGCGCTCGTCACATACAGGACGCTGAGCCCGGAAACGGCGCTTGAGCTTGCGCGCGCGACGCTGGAGGAGTGCCGCAAGCGCGGCTTCCAGGTGGCGGTCGCGGTGGTCGATCGCTTCGGCCAGACGCAGGTGATGCTGCGCGACCGCTTCGCCGGCCCGCACACGCCGGCGACCGCGGCGGGCAAGGGCTGGACCGCGATCAGCTTCCGCACCGACACCACCGATCTCATCGCGATCAGCCAGCCGGGATGCCGCAGGCGGGCCTGCGCAATTTGCCGGGCGCGGTGATCCTCGGTGGCGGCGTGCGGGTGGAGGCGGGCGGTGTCATCGTCGGCGCGGTCGGCGTCTCGGGCGCGCCCGGCGGCGATGCCGACGACGCCTGCGCCAAGGCCGGCATTGATGCGGTCAAGGACAAGCTCGATTTCTGAGGGATGCGTGCGGCGCAGCAATGCGAAATGTTTGAGCAGCCGCGATCGAAACGTCCGTCGCGGAATCATGTTAGCGTTGCGCCGGATGCAGGAATGCCGGGATGCGCTGCGTGCTGGATCCGCTTCGCAAGGCAAGTCGCTGCGCCGCGCTCAGGATGGCGTTATGCGCGGTGTCGATCCTGCTTGCAGGGTTCGCTGCGGACGCCGCCGAGCAATTTGTTCGCAGCGGCGCGAGCGGGGACGCGATCGTGCTGCACGATCACGCCGGCTGGGACCGGACCTGCGCCGCGCTGGCGCCGCCGTCGGTGCACCTCGACGCGCCGCCGTTGCATGGCGTCGTCTGTCTGCGCGCGGACGATATTCGCGTTGAATATGTCAGCTACGGCACGCAGACGCAGTGCATCGGCCGCCTGGTGCGCGGCGTGCGGCTGATCTATCGTCCGCATGCGGGCTATACGGGCGCCGATGGCCTCCGCTATTCGGTGCAATATCCGAAGGCGCGGCGCGAGGTGGCGGTGAACATCTCGGTGCTGCCGCCTGCGCCGGCCACATCGGGGGCAGCGCCCACAAGTTTCGGCGCGCCGGCTCCCCAGGCGCCGGGCACCATCCCGCCCTGCAACGATTTCGTCTCGTGACGCCCGCCGCGCTCACCCGCCCGGAAACAGCCCGCGCGTCATCAGCGCGGTCTTGAAATCCGCGAGCACCTCATAGGCCTTGGCCGAACTGTCGGCGCGCTCCAGCCGCCGCAGCAGAACGCGCAGATCGCGATCCTTGTCGCGAATCACCCAGCGGCGGACGAAGACCTGCGCATCGTAAAGCGAGGTGATGCGCACCGGCCGCGGGATGCCGGGCAGGCAGGCATCGAAATGCTGCGCGAAGGGCAGGGCCATCGCTCAGAGCGCGGCCGCTTCTGCCACAAGGACAAGATCGTATTCCGGAACGATGCGCTCGTGCCGTTCTTCGCGGCTCTTCAGACAATACTGTGGTGGACCGGACTCGATCGGGATCAGCCGCACGATTTCGTAGGCGCCGGGCGCGGCCGCGCGCAAGGTGGTCGGCAGCAGTTCGACCATCTGCCCGACCCGGAAACGGTGCGCGCTCATGTCTTGCTCCCGGCCGTAGCGGATTGTTCGAGAAGCGCGATCAGCCGGCCGAGTTTCTTGTTGATCTGACCGAGATGGAAGGCGGCGTATTCGTTTGCATGCGCGTTGCGCTCGGGCGCGCCTTGGGTCTGGTCGTGACGGATCAGCGGCATGAAATCGGTGCCGAAAAACGCGTGGTAGCGCTCGGTGATATCCTTGTCGGACATTGCAACTCCTCGGGAAGGGTAAAGGCGGGATGGGTGCGATTGCATGATCAAATGTCGTACTCGCCGACTTCGTAAAAACCCCGCGGACCGCGTGCATAGAGTTTGGCGGCGACCTGACAAATGCGATCGCGGTGGGTGTCGAAAACGCCCAGCAGGGCCTCTTCCTCCATTTCCACGTCCGGCTGCAATTGGCGCAGAGCGTAAGCGGTAATGAAGAAAGAGCGCTCCATCGCGCTGTCGTGGCCCCAGAAGCGGATGGCGCGGCGGCGCGCATCGTAGGAGCGGCTGGCATTTGGAAAGTGAATGGACATGGCTGTCGCCTTTTTCGACTGGCGCCGCTGGTATCAGCGCTAGACCTCGTGCGGGACTTTCGAAAGCCGTGCAAAATCCTCGAACACGGCCGTCATCAGTTTCTGCAGGCGGGGGTCACGTATGTCGGCGCGACCGGCGAGCAGTGAAATCAGGTACTCGGCTTTTTCCGCCGCCGCCTCCCATGTCGGAGCAGGCGTCGCAATCAACGCGGCTTGCAACTCCTCCTGCCGCTGGCGGAGTAACTCCTCGTTGGCCTTGAGCTCGCGCTTCATACGCCGCAACTCGGTCGCCTTTTGCGCCGCCATGCCACGATGCAGGTCGAGCGCGATCGGATCTTCGGTCGTCATCGTGCTAATGGTCCGTGCGCGGGGACACCTTGCCGTTCAGCCAGTCTTCGGCGGCGGCGAGCGCAATGAGCGAGCGGCGCTTGGTCAGAAGGTACGCGCGCTCGTCGCCGCTGGCGCGCGGATCGGAGGCTTGACTGACGCAGTCTTCGGCCAAGCGCCGATATTCGGCGGCACTGCCGCCGTCCGTTGATGCCAAGCGTGAAGCGCTGCTGGAGCGGATCATGGGTGCCTCCACGGTCCTTTTCAGGCGGGAGCGCACGTCTCTCTCAGTCGCCGGCGCCCGAGAATCCGTAACCGGCAATGTCTAATTATGCGCCTATTTGGACCCGATAGCGAGGAAATTCCGCCGTCCAAAGCTGAGCAATTGCAAGCATTGTTTTAGACCATACAAGCATTGTGTCGCATTAGAGATGTTTGGGCGATTGGGAAAGAGGCTATCAAGATGACAAACGAACCTCAGGGAACCACGTCCTCCGACACGAAGCAGCCGGCATCGAATCCGCAGCAGTCACAGGGCGACCCCAAGCCGGGCAGCGAAAAGGCCGGTACCCAGCTGAAGTAGCTCGCGCAATGAAAGAAGTCCGGCTCCGGAAGCCGGATTTTTTGTCTACATTTCAAGTAAGGCGCCCGGAGCATTCAGGTCAAAAGCAATCACAGCCAGAAGCCGATCTCGGCGGCAATGAACGCCGTCAGATTGAAAACAAGCCCGAATCTTCACGCGCGCCTTTGCCATGAGTCGATCTCCGGCATTGCGCGTATCATTGCCATCCTTAGCGGCCCGCTGCATCGGCGTCGCAAGCCTGATGTAGTCAGCCAGCTAGATCCCCCAGTAGATCCGGTGTGGGTAAGGCGGCGTGCGGTCGCCCCAGTCGAAGGCGTCGCCGTCGAGTTCGCACACGCCGGCGCGCAATTCGCCAAGCGACAAATCGGCGTCGAAGGCGTGGCGCTCGGGATTGTATTTCAGCGCGTTCCACAGCACCGGGTAGTGATGCGTGTCGGTGCCGAGAAAGCCGCTGTGCCGGACAACGGCATAGGCCACGGCGCCTGTCGTCTTTTCCAGCATGAGCCGTTCGATGGTGCCGAGTTTTTCGCCGTCGCGGCCATAGACCGCGGTGCCTTCCACGCGATCGCTGGGAACCAGGACGTGGGTCATGGTGTCCTCCTTGCGTCGGTGACATTTACTTATGTCATGTTAGCAAAAGCCGTGGTCCGCAAGGTGTTCCCGTCTGTGGCAAACCATCACGAACGCGCGATCCGCTGCCTCTTGCCCGCCGTGCGGCGCAGGCGCAGTCTTCCCGTGTCGATCGCCGCAAAGGCGACAGAACGATCCTGGGGAGGATTTCGTTATGACTCGCATCAGCATTCGTAATGCATTATTCGCCGCCTTGGGCGCGGCGGCGGTTGCGCTGGCAGCCATCATGCCGGCGTCGGGGCAATATCCGGAACGCGCCATAACGCTCATTGTGCCTTACGGCGCGGGCGGCGGCACCGACATCACCGCGCGCATGCTGGCAAAGGATCTGGAAGCTGTGCTCGGCAAGCCCGTCACGGTGGAAAACCGTGCCGGCGGCGGCGGTTGGGTCGGATGGGGCTCGCTCGCGCAGGCCGCGCCCGACGGTTACACCATTGGCTATCTCAACGTGCCGTCGATGTATGCCGGCTATCTCGACAAGCAATATAACCGCAAGGAGACGCTTGACAGCTTCACGCCGCTGATGAATCACGTCATCGACTACAATGTCTGGGCGGTAAAGGCGGATTCCCCCTTCAAAAGCCTCAGGGACATTGTCGAAGCGGCAAGGAAGGCGCCCGACACGATCAGCATCTCCGCTTTCGGCGCCGGCAGCGACGATCATCTCGCCATCCTGTCGATGCAGCGCGAAAACGACATCAAGCTGATCACCGTGCATCACAAGTCGACAGCCGATGCTAAGACCGGTGCGCTCGGCGGACATCTGCAAGTGCTCGGGGCCAATATCTCGGAGGTTGCGGAGGAGGCGCGCGCCGGCACCATCCGTGTGCTCGGTGTCATGTCCCCGGAGCGCTCGCCGTTCCTGCCCAATGTTCCGACGTTCAAGGAGCAGGGCTTCAACCAGGTCTGGTCGGTGTCGCGCGGCATTGCCGGGCCGGCCGGTCTGCCGAAGGATGTGCAGGACAAGCTCACGGCGGCGCTCGAGAAGACGCTGACCTCGGCCGAGCACCAACAGAAGGCGCGGCAGCTTTCACTCGAACCGCGCGTGATCAAAGGGGATGACTACAAGAAGTTTCTCAAGGACAATGAGGTCAGCACCAAGACATTGATGGGGTGGTAGGATGAAACGGATGGGCGCGCTTCGCTGTCTTTCGCTAGCTGCTGGGCTGTTGGTGTCAGCCGCACCTGCATCGGCGCAAGGCCGCTGGCCGGCGGGCGACGAGATCGGCATGGCCAACAATCTCGGCCCGGCAACCTGGCAGCGTTGCGCGCCGCATCTCGCCAGTCCGCAATCGAAGGCCTACGAGCTCTCGCACATCCGCTCCAACACCATGCCGCAATCGCCCTTCGGCACGCCGCTGGTCGAAAAATACCGGCCGACGGTCGGCATTCCCGGCACGCGGCACGCTTTCAACGGCGAGGATACGGTGAGCGGTGAGCCGGGTGCGCAGGGCACGCAGATGGATGCACTCGGACATTTCGCGGTGCTGCCGCAGCCTTGGGACGGCAAGGGCGATTTCCCCTCCGATAGGGCGATCTATTACGGCGGCTATACGCAGAAACAGGTGAAGCCGACGCCCGACTCACCGCTGCAGCGGCTCGGCATCGAAAAAGTGCCGCCCGTCATCACGACTGCGATTCTGCTCGACGCCAAGACGCATGTCGGCAAGGGACAGCCGATGGCGCC
>Ga0073934_10000996_pt1 | contig 73009 bp, 58 predicted proteins | sample LarsenN4metaG_FD_76834 | JGI IMG/M metagenome (GOLD analysis project Ga0073934, IMG submission 76834) | Hot spring sediment bacterial and archeal communities from British Columbia, Canada, to study Microbial Dark Matter (Phase II) - Larsen... ...
ATGCATCCGGGAGTGACTTCCGACAAGCCCGGCGAGTGCAAGATATGCGGCATGCAATTGGTGAAGCGCGAGCCGGAGCCTGCTTCCGCTGCGCCGACCCCACGCGTCGGGAAACCGAAGATCCTCTACTACGAGGATCCTATGCATCCGCAGTATCGCTCGGATAAGCCCGGCATCGCACCGGACTGTGGCATGAAGCTCGTGCCGGTATATGCCGAGGATGCCGCGCCCCCCGGCGCACCGCTCGGAAGCGTGCAAATCAGCGCGGCGCGCCAGCAGCTTCTGGGCGTGGTGAGCGAGCCGGCCCGTTATCGCACGCTCGAGAAGACGATTCGCGCCGTGGGCCGCGTGGCGCTCGACGAGGAGCGCATCGCCAACGTCCACGTCAAAGTCAGCGGCTGGGTCAAGAAAGTCTTCGTCGATTACACCTTCCAGTACGTCAAAAAAGGCGATCCGCTCTTCACCCTCTACAGTCCCGAGCTGCTTGCGAGTGAACAGGAATACTTGCTGGCGCTCAAGGCGGAGCGCGAGCTGGGAGGCAGTTCCTTTGCGGAAGTTGCGCTGGGCGGACGAAACTTGCTTGAAGCGGCGCGGCGGCGACTCGAACTCTGGGACCTGACCGAGGACCAGATGCGGGAGCTGGAACAGACCGCCCAGCCGCATCGAGAGATCACGTTCTACTCGCCGGCCGCCGGCCACGTCCTCGAACGCAAGGCGTTTCCGAACCAATACATCACGCCAGACACCGAGCTCTACAAGCTCGCCGACCACAGTGAGGTGTGGGTTTACGCCGATATCTACGAGCCGGAAATGGCGATGGTCGAGGTCGGGCAGGAAGCGACGCTGACGGCCACCGCCTTGCCCGGCCAGACGTTCCGAGGACGCGTCATCTTTATCCAGCCCCACGTGATGAGTGAAACACGCACGCTGCCTGTGCGCCTGGAATTCCCTAATCCTGATCTGAAGCTCAAACCCGAAATGTTTGTGAACGTTGAACTGCACCGGTCGTTGGGCCGCCAGCTCACCGTTCCGGTGGACGCGGTGCTCGACTCCGGCGAACGGCAGCGCGTTTTCGTGGACCGGGGCGGCGGCGCCTTCGAGCCGCGCGAGGTGAAGATCGGCGAGCGGGTGGAGAACTACGCCACGATCACGCGGGGATTGCGCGCGGGCGAGAAGGTGGTGACGCGCGCCAATTTCCTGATCGATTCCGAAAGCAACCTGCGCCAGGCCATCGCGGGCATGGCCACGAGCGGCCACGAGGGACACGGCGGGTCACCTACACCAACTCCCGCGCCTGCGAAACCGGCCGAGAAGTCGCCGGTGGAACACCGCCACTGACAGGGCTGTAGCCCCGGCCTATGTCCGGTCTCGCGGCTCACAGAGCCGCGCTACAGCAAGCGAACTGAAAAGAGGCAGCCATGATTCATCGCATCATCGAATTCAGCGCCAAGAACAAATTCGTGGTCTTCCTGTTTGTGGCGGCGGCGTGTGTGGCCGGCTGGTGGTCGCTCCATAACGTGCCGCTCGACGCCATCCCCGACCTCTCCGACACGCAGGTGATCATCTACTCGCGCTGGGACCGCAGCCCCGACATCATCGAAGACCAGGTGACGTATCCCATCATCACGGCGATGCTGGGCACGCCGCGCGTCAAGGACATTCGCGGGTTCTCCGATTTCGGCTACTCCTACGTGTACGTCATCTTTGAGGAGGGCACGGACATCTACTGGGCGCGGTCGCGGGCGCTCGAATACCTCTCGAAGATCACGCCGCGCCTGCCCGAGGGCGTCAAAGTCGAACTCGGCCCCGACGCGACCTCGATTGGCTGGGTGTTTCAGTACGCGCTGGTGGATACGAGCGGGCGGCAGAGCCTCGAGGCGTTGCGCGCGTACCAGGACTGGTATTTGCGCTACTACGTGCAGAGTGTGCCGGGGGTGGCGGAAGTGGCGCCCATCGGCGGCTTCGTGCGCCAGTATCAGGTCAACGTCGATCCCAACCTGCTCGCGAGCTACCGCATTCCGCTCGAAAAGGTGGTCGAAGCCGTCCGCCGCAGCAACAACGATGTGGGCGGGCGCCTGGTGGAATTCAGTGGGCGCGAATTCATGGTACGCGGGCGGGGCTACGCGCAGTCGGTGCGCGACCTCGAGGAGATTGTTATCGGCCCCAATGACATGAATGGTGCGCGGGGCGAAGACGCCGCTTACGCCGAGCACGTCTCCGGCACCATGACGGTCCGCGGGCTTGAACGCGGCACTCCCGTTCGCGTGCGCGACGTGGCGAACGTGGAGCTGGGCCCCGACATCCGCCGCGGCGTCGCCGACCTCGACGGCCAAGGCGATGTCGTCGGCGCCGTGGTCATCATGCGCTCCGGCGAAAATGCGCTCAAGGTGATCGATCGCGTCAAGGCCCGCTTCGATGAGATTCAGCCGTCGCTGCCGCCGGGCGTCAAGATCGTGACCACCTACGACCGCTCCGAACTCATCCTCCGTTCCATCGAAACGCTCAAGCACACGCTGATCGAAGAAGTGCTGATCGTCAGCGGGGTCATCCTGCTCTTTCTCTGGCACATTCCGAGCGCGCTGATTCCCATTCTCACCATTCCCATCACCGTGCTGATTTCATTTATCCCGATGAAGGCCGTCGGCGTCACTTCCAACATCATGTCGCTCGGTGGAATCGCCATTGCCATCGGGGCGATGGTGGACGCGGCGATTGTGGTGGTGGAGCAGACGCACAAGAAACTGGAACAGTGGGAAGCGGAAGGGCGCCCGCGGGATTACCAGGCCGTGGTCATTGAGGCCGTGCAGGAAGTCGGCCCGGCGAGTTTCTTCTCCCTGCTCGTCATCGCCGTCTCTTTCATGCCCATTTTTGCGCTGGAAGCGCAGGAAGGACGGCTGTTCAAACCCCTCGCCTTTACGAAAAACTTCTCGATGGCCATCGCCGCGCTGCTGGCCATCACGCTCGATCCCGCCATGCGGCTGATGTTCACCCACATGAAATCGTACACCTTCCGCCCGCGCATTCTCAGTTGGGTGGCGAATGCGGTCCTGGTGGGCAAGATTCACAGCGAAGAAAAGCATCCCATCAGCCGGCTGCTGGTGTGGCTCTATCACCCGGTGGCATCGCTCGCGCTGCGCTTCAAATGGACGGTGGTGCTCGCCGCCGCGGCGACCGTGGCCGTCACCGTTCCGGTGTTCCAGCGCCTGGGCTCCGAGTTCATGCCGCCGCTCAACGAGGGCGTGATTCTGTACATGCCGACCACGCTGCCGGGAATCTCCGTCACCGAAGCCGAGCGGCTGCTGCAAACCCAGGATCGCGTCCTGAAGGCGTTTCCCGAAGTCGAGCGCGTCTTTGGCAAGGCGGGCCGCGCGGAGACTTCCACCGATCCCGCGCCGTTCTCGATGATGGAAACCACCGTGGTCCTCAAGCCGCCGGACCAGTGGCGGAAGAAACCGCAGTGGTATTCGGCGCGCGCGCCGGAGTGGGTGCACGGGATTCTGCGCCGCTTCTGGCCCGACCACATCAGCCAGGAGGAGCTGATTGAGGAGATGGACCAGGCGTTAAAGATTCCGGGGACGACCAACGCCTGGACGATGCCTATTCGCAATCGCATCGACATGCTCACCACCGGCGTGCGCACGCCCGTGGGCGTCAAGATCTACGGCAGCGACCTGAAGCAAATCGAGCAGATCGGCCGCGAGATCGAGCGCGTGCTCGCCAAAGTTTCCGGCACGCGCAGCGTTTACGCCGAACGAACGACGGGCGGCTACTTTCTCGACTTCAATCTCAAGCGCGAGCAGCTTGCCCGCTACGGCCTGACGGTGGACGACGTCGAGATGTACATCATGTCGGCGGTAGGCGGTGAAAATATCACGACCACCGTGGAAGGCCGAGAGCGTTACAACGTGAACGTCCGCTACCTGCGCGACTTCCGCAGCGATCCGGACCGCCTGGGCCGCGTGCTGATTTCCACGCCTTCCGGCGCGCAGATTCCCATCGCGCAAGTGGCCGATCTTCGCCTGGTTGATGGCCCAGGGATGATCCGCAACGAAAACGGCTTGCTCTCCGGATACGTGTACGTTGATGTGGCGGGGCGCGACCTGGGGAGTTACGTGGAAGAAGCGCGTCGCGCCGTGCGCGAACAGGTCGAGTCGCACCTCCCCACCGGCTACAGCCTCGCTTGGAGCGGACAATACGAATATCTCGAGCGCGTGCGCGAACGGCTGCAGTATGTTGTGCCCCTCACCCTGTTTGTGATCTTCGTGCTGCTCTATCTCAACACCCGGTCGGCGGTGAAGACGTTCATCGTGTTTCTTGCCGTCCCCTTCTCGGCGGTGGGGGCCATTTGGCTGCTCTACTGGCTCGGCTACAACATGAGCATCGCGGTGTGGGTGGGCTTGATCGCACTGATGGGCGTGGACGCGGAGACGGGCGTCTTCATGTTGCTCTACCTCGATCTCGCCTATGAGGAGTGGAAAAAGAAGGGGCTGCTGAAAAGTTGGGAGAGCTTGAAAGAGGCCATCCTCCACGGCGCCGTCAAGCGCGTCCGGCCTAAAGTGATGACCGTCGCCTGCATGTTCATGGGGCTCTTCCCCATCATGTGGTCCACGGGCTCGGGCGCCGACGTCATGAAGCGCATCGCCGCCCCCATGATCGGCGGTATCTTCACATCGTTCATCATGGAGCTGATCGTCTATCCGGCCATCTATGCGATCTGGAAGTGGCACTTTGAAGTGAAGCCGAGTCTTGTGACGCAGGCGAGTCAAGGATGAATATTCAATTCTGTGTTATGGGTTATGAGTTACGAAAGGAAAACTTCAGCCGACGGTTTTCGATTTTCGAATTTCGAGCTTCCAGTTTCGATTTCGTTGGACAGAAGGCTCGGGCGTGATAGCTCGCCGCTGGTGCAGGTGACACGATGAAACTCAAGGATGCGGTCATCAGTCTGGTTTCGATCGGCGCCATCACGGCGCTTGGCGTGTGGGCGTTTCTATCGGTCTCGCGGCCGCCGGAGAATTTATGCCGGGTCTGCGCGCGCGGTCTGCACGCGGGCATGACCTACCGGCTCGAACTCGCGAGCGGGACAGAGGAGGTCTGCTGCCCGCGTTGCGGAATGCACTATCAGATCCAGCATCCCGGTGCCGCGAAAAAAGCCTGGGCGACGGATATGACGAGCGGTGCATTCATCGCCGCGGAGACGGCCTATTACGTCGAGGGCGGCGACATCGAGTACTGCACGATGCACTCGACGCCCATCCAACGGGAGCCCCAGGGGGTTTCCGTGCGTGATTACGACCGCTGCCTGCCAAGTCTCGTGGCCTTCAGCTCAAAGCAGGAGGCCGAGGCCTATCAGAAGCAACACGGCGGGCGGGTGTTCGATTTCGCACGGGCGCTAGAGAGTGTGAGAGAACGATGACTTCCTTGAAGGAGGAGCGCGTGAAAAAAGCTGCTTTGTTGTTTCTTGCTTCCGCTCTGACGGCCGCTGAGCTGGTTGGCCACGAAGGGCACGCCGGCAAAAGTAAAATCGTCGGAGAAGTGATCGACACGGTCTGCTACGTCTCGCACGCCTCGCGCGGAGCAGATCACGCCGAGTGCGCGCGGGAGTGCGCCAAGCAAGGGATCAGTCTGGGGATTCTAGAGGAGAAGACCGGGCGGGTTTTCATTTCGCTTCCTGTCGATCACTCGAACCCCAACGCCAAACTGCTCGACCATGTCGCCCGGCGAGTGGAGGTCCAGGGCACGGTTTACAGCAAAGGCGGCCTGCGGGGGATCTTCGTGGAGTCGGTGCGCGAGTTGCCTGCTGCCAAATCCGCCGCAGGAGGCAAGCAATGACGTTGCCTATCCCCCGGAATTCTCGCGTGGCGGCGATGATTCTCGCTGCGGCGGCTTTCCTCGAGTTGGCCCCTGTCGTGGTGCGCGCCCAGCAGGCGGAGTTCGATACATGGCGAGAGGATTTCCGCGCGCGTCTGGATGCGAGCCTGGCGAGACTTCGCAACGAAAAGGAGGCTGGCCGGAGGTCGCCCATTCTCGTGGCGCCAAGGGTTAGCGCCGAGACGGCCGGTCAGCCCGCGCCGCGCCCTTCACGGACGGAGGATGAACGGCAGAACCGCCTCCCGGTTCTCGCGGGTATTCTGCGCGCGAACGGCCTGCCGCCGAGCCTGATGGGTGTCGCCGCGGTCGAGAGCGGCTTCAACCCGCAGGCGCTCTCCCCCAAAGGCGCGCGCGGGCTCTGGCAGTTGATGCCCGCAACGGCACGGCGGTACGGTCTGCGGGTGGGGCCGTATCGGGACGAACGGACCCATCCCCTCAAATCGACGTATGCCGCCGCGCGGTACATGCGCGATCTGTTTGCGCAGTTCCGGGATTGGCCGCTGGCGCTCGCAGCTTATAATGCGGGCGAAGATCGTGTCGCCCGCGCCCTGGATCGAACCGGCGCGCGCGATTTCTGGACGCTTCGCCGCCGCGCCGCATTGCCCGAGGAAACGCTCCGCTACGTTCCCGCGGTTTTGGCGAAAGGGGAGTCGCCTGTCATTTCCCTGGAGCAAGGCGGTCCGTTCTCTTCCGCTGACGGCACCGCGCCTGCCGGCCATATCGTCTACGCGGCGACGACCCCCCAGCGTTAGCCGCTCATCGAGCGGGGCTACAGCAAGAAAGCGAGTGTGAATAAAACTCCAAAAGCCAGCGCGTGCGCTAGCTCTGAGAATCCCAGACGATGAATGGCGAGTGGGGCGGGGGCCTGCAAAAACCAGCGCGAGCCACGCAGCAAAATGGGAAGAAACGCCAGCGCCGCGAGGCCGGGGAGGACCTCCCCCCACCATGCGCCGAGGAGGAGCAGCACGGTCACGGCTTCGCGTGCCAGAAACCACTTGCCGCGAGCGAGTTTCTCGCGAAGACCGGCGGCACGCGCCCCGTGAATGCGAAGCTGCACGAAGTGGATCTGGTTGGCGGCCAAGAGCCAGTTGGCCGCCCAGATCAACAGCGCGGTCTGATTAAGAAGGCCCGTCACTACGTAATAGGCCCCCGCCGCCGTCGAGGTGAGGCCCATGGCGCCGACCAGTTGCGCGGCCATGCGCATCTGCCGCCCGGACTTCTTCAGTCCGGCCTGCACCAGGAAGAACACGGCTGCCGTGCCGCCGACCAGCAGCAGACCCGTCGCCCGCTCAGCCCAGAGCAACCAGCCGACAGAGACAACAGCGAGCGCAGCGTAAATGACCAGGGAGGTGAAAAGGATCTTCCGCTCCGCCGGCGTCTGCGCGCGCAGCGCCGCCGCGCCCAGCCAGACTTCCACGGGCGTGCGCAGACAGAAAAGCGAGAGGGACGCGGCGATGAAAAGGATTAAAGGAAACGCACCGCCCCCCGTCATGAATCCGATCGAAGCACCCGTAAGGAGGGGAATCAACAGAATGCCCCACGCCCCGTGTTCGCGGGGCAGGATGAATGCCCGCAAGCGTTCCGGTTGCACGCGATGAAGATTTGAAACCACGGTTGCCATGGCGATTGGAATTGCGCGCGACGTCAGGCCTCGAGGCATTCCGACTGGCGGACGACCTCGTTGAGTGCCAGGAGCAGATCGCTGACTGCGGCGCCCACCTTGCGTGCCGCCTGTTCGATCGAGCAGTCGTAGCAGGCGGGCCTCAGCCCGAACCGTTCGAAGACCGGCTCGGTCTCAGGGTATCTCTGTTTCACGTCCCGAACGGTTTCGTCTCCGCGCAGCAGGTCAGTGAATCGGAACATGCTTCGCCTCGGGTGAATTCGCGTGGGGGTCCGCCATGCGCGGCTCGTAGATGCAGAAAGGCTCCTCGTCCATGTAGTCGCCCGTCGCCGCGTAAGCGCGCGCCCGGCAGCCCATGCAGACGTGGCGGAATTCACACCGCCCGCACTTCCCTTTCAATCCATCGTCATCCCGCAGGGCGTGAAACACCGGAGAGTTCTCCCAGATGTCCGCGAACGACTGCCGGCGCAGGTCGCCCGCCATTACCGGCAGATAGCCGCAGGGATAGACCTCGCCCACGTGCGAAATAAAGCAGACGCCCGTTCCCGCCAAACACCCCTTGGTGACGGCGCTCATGCCTTCGGAAGGGCCGTGTCCCGCCCGCGCGGCATGAGGATGCAGCGCGATGCCAGTCGAGCCCGGCATGGTTATATCTGTGGGTCCGATGTCGCCTTTGGCCACCGGCGAAGTCGCCGCGGGAGCCGCCCTCGCCGCGCGGCGCTCGGCGGCGCGGCGCTGCCGCATGACCCGGAAATAGTGCGGGGCGCAGGTGGCCTTTAGTTCGATCCCGCCTTCCTGCGCACGATCGTAAAACCAATTCAGAATCTTTTCGTATTCCTCCGGCGGCACCATCTGTTCGGCGGCAATATCCACCCCGCAGCCCACCGGCACCAGCAGAAACGTATGCAGCGCGTCGGCGCCCATCGAGCGGGCCAGCTCGAGCACCGCCGGAAGCTCGTGCGCATTATGCCGGGCGATGGTGGTGTTGATTTGCATCGACATGCCCAGTTCTTTCAAATTGCGGAAGCCGCGCAGGGCGGCTTCAAATGCCCCAGGGATGGCGCGAAAGGCATCATGCGTCGCCGCGGTCGCGCCATCCAGGCTGATGGAAACGCGGCGCACTCCGGCATCCACAATCTTGCGGGCGATCTCTGTTGAGACCAGTGTGCCGTTCGTGGCCAGCGCCACGCGCAGGCCGCGATCGGTCGCATAGCGGGCCAGTTGAAAAATATCCGTACGAAAGAGAGGTTCGCCACCGCTCAGAACAAGGATGGGTAGGGCATACTGAGAGACTTGCTCTATTAAGTTCAGGGCTTTGGTTGTAGGCAGGTCAAGGGGTGAAGAGAGTTCCGTAGCGGTGGCGCGACAATGGATGCAACGCAGGTTGCAACCCTTTGTCACCTCCCAAAAGATGAGTCGGGGCTTGTGGTTGTGCGGTATCGTCGGCTGGCTCGGACTCAACATTGTTCAATTCCACATTGGGTCGTACGCTTGTCTCATAGCAAGGCGACTGCCATTTTGTCAGCCGCACGGGGAACTGCTGCGCTCGTCATCGTCGGCGAACCGAAAATGCAACCGCCAAAACATAAACGGGCCGGCGGGAAGAAACAACTCTCCCTTCCTCGTTTGCCTACTCCGCCTGGTTCGGTTCGCCCTGGTTATGCAGGAGGACTTCACGTTCTGCAGGGAGGGGATAACGGGTTTGATCCCGCTACCCCCTTCGCCTGATCCGCCATATGGCGGATTCCTAGGACCCGAAGTCCCTCGCACCCGCTGGGTTGGCAACCCCCATGCCAAAGCGGTCGAAATCGGATTTTTTCCCTCCAGCCAAACCCTAAATCATACCAAGGACAGGACTTAGCCCGTTCACTCGCGCTCCTCCATATCGCGGCGAAAGCTCGTCGCAGGCGGTGACATGAGCCAAATCACTTGACGCGAAAACCGGAGGGCGTGAAATCCCACAAGTACGGAAGGTTTTTCGAGTTGTGAGCGCAATTCCGACCCGAAGAGATTCCTGCTGCCAACTCCTCGTCCTCAGTCGAAGAATGCCACGACTCGCTCGGCGCCACCCCCCTCGTAGGCTCGACCTTCATAGCGGAGGGTTCGCATCCCCCCTACTCGATGTGGAAACGGTAGCCGGCCTGCTTGACAGCCTTGCGGAAATCGTCGGAATCAATCTGGACGAGCTTGCACATTTCGTAGAGGCGGGAGCGCAGCGTGGCGCCGAACTGGTTGAGCGTGCGCTCGACGTCGGGCACGGATTCGCCCGAGGGCATGCGCGTGTCGCGGCGCGCCGCCGTCTCCCCGAAGCGCAGCGTGGTGGTGATCAGCGTGACCTTCTTCTGGTTGTAACGCGAGTTGATGACATAGGCGACCGTTTCCTTCACCCAATCGGTGGGATTGAGCGCGGCGAACTCATCGAGCAGCAAGACCTCCGTATCGAGCACGGGCGCAAGGACGCGTAGTTCGGAAGTCTGCGAGATGGGATTCCAACTGTCCTGGATTTCCTTAAGCAGGTCGCGGAAGTCGTAAAAGAGGCATTCGACGCCTTTGCGCAGGATCAGCTCGCGTAGGACGGCCACGGCCAGATGAGTCTTGCCCGCGCCCGTCGGGCCGACGAACAGCAGGCCGAAATCGACCGGATACTCCTCGACGAAGCGTTGCGCAGCGGTCTTGGCCCACTCCAGGCTGCGGTTGGGCTGGCCGCTCGCGTCCTTGCGGATGGTGAAGCTCTCGAAGTCGCAGTGCTCGTAGCGGCGCGGGACACGCGCCCGCTGGAGCAGGTGCACCGTGCGCTCATCCTCCACGCAGTGACAGGGCACCACGCGGCGCACCCCATCGACCTCGACCGGCTTCCAGCCCGTTCCCTCGCAGTTGGGGCACTCCTTTTTCGCCATGGCGTGAGAGAGATTCTAAATCAGGTCCAGGAAGCAGGCGACAAGAAAACGACGAACGTCGAACGAGGCACGATGCAAGGGGAATCCGAACAGCCGGGAAGCAGCCGGCGTCGTTACGCGGGTGGTCATCATTCCGCGCTCATCGTTCGTCGCTCTTCCTGGCGCGAGTAAGAATGGGGGGCGGGACGCGGACGAGGGCGCTCTGGAACTTCGACTGGTCTTCCGGCGGGCGGTGGAGGACCTCGCGCTGGACGAACTCGACGAAGGCCTGCATCTCCTTCTGCATCTCCATCATTTGCCGGCGCATGTTGAGAATGATGCCGACGCCCGAGAGGTTCACCCCCAGGTCGCGCGTCAGCTTCAGTATGAACTCCAATTGCTCCAGGTCGTCCTGCCCGTAGAGACGCGTGTTCCCCTCACTGCGCGAGGGCACGAGCAGACCTTCGCGTTCATACAAGCGCAGCGTCTGGGGATGGATCGCGTACATCTCCGCCACGGCGCTGATCGTGTAGCCGGCCTTACCGCGGGTTTTGCGTCCTCGAGGCGACATGAAGCGATTCGAAACTCGACAGTTGGTTGTCCAGACTCGGAGCCTGGACGCCTACGCGTTGCGACTTTGCAGTCTCGACGGTCAACTGTACTTTTTCAAGTCCCGGCGAGGGTCCTCAGGGTTCAGGCGTCCCAACTCGCGCAGGATTTCCTTGGTCCTTTCGTCGGCGACGCGCGGCACCATGACTTGTACTTCCACGAACTGATCGCCGCGCCCGCTGGAGCGCAGCGACGGCGCGCCCTTTTCCCGCAGCCGCAGCTTCTGACCGCTCTGCGTGCCGGGTGGGATCTTGATGGTTGTCGGACCGTCGATCGTGGGGACTTCCACCTTGGCGCCCAGCGCGGCCTCGGTGACGGTCACGGGAAGTTTAACGTAGAAGTTGTCGCCTTTGCGCTCGAAGTAGGGATGTGGCTCGACGTCCGTGACGATGTAGAGATCCCCCGGCGGTCCCCCCCTCCGACCCGCGCTACCCTTGCCAGGCACGCGGACACGCGAGCCGGTATCCACTCCCGGCGGGATGCGCACTTCAAAGGATTCCGGCCGGCGCGTCTGGCCGCTCCCGCCACAGGGCGCGCACCGCCGCTTGTGCCTGCCGGTGCCGCCGCACTCGGGGCAAGTCACCGTGAAGCGCATCACGCCGGCTTGGCGCGACGACTTCCCCGTCCCGCCGCAGGTCGAGCAAGCGACTGAGGCGCCGCCCGCCGAGCCTGTTCCATGGCACTCCCCGCACGCCTCGGCGCGGGCCACAGTGAGCCGGACGGTCGTGCCGCGAATGGCGTCCCAGAAGCCGAGGTGGAGCCGGTGCTCCGTGTCCTCGCCCTTCTCGGGGCCTTCCGGCTCGGGCTCGGGTGCGCCCCCGCGCGAGAAGATTTGCGAGAACAGATCGCGAAACGCCGAGCCGACTCCGCTGCCCTTCCGCTGAAAGTCGTCAAAGTCCGAGAAGTCAAACCCGGAGAAATCGAACCCCGGCCCCGGCGCACCCGACGCATACTGTGCCCTCGGGCCGCCGGGTGGTATGTTGTCCGAGTAGAAGCCGTACTGGTCGTATATCTGCCGCTTCTTTTCGTCGCTCAGGACCTCGTAGGCTTCCTGAAGCTCTTTGAATCTCTCTTCCGCCGCCTTGTTGCCAGGATTGAAGTCGGGATGATACTTCCGCGCCAGCCGCCGGTAGGCCTTGCGAATCTGTTCGGGTTTCGCGTTGCGCTCAACGCCGAGCGTCGCGTAGTAGTCTTTTTGTGTCCCGACAGGCATCGAATTACTTCCCAGCTTCCGAAACCCGCCTCCTCGGGATCTCTGTCTTCCTCTTGGTCCGTTTTCTCACGAGCCGTTGCAGTCGGCCTATAAATCTACGATAATCTTCCTGCGAGGAAAGAATGGGTCAAGTCGTACGAGTTCCCGCCGAATTGTTCAAGAAGTTCCTTCGCGTCAGCCAAGCGCTGGACGAGTTCCACGATGCCTTTGAAGATTTTCTTATCGTGAACAACCCAGTGTTGCTGCGCAGGCTTCGAAAGGCCCGGCGAGAGCAACTCGCGGGCAAGACGCGGCCGTGGGAAGAATTCAAACAAGAGTCCGCGCGCTCGGCAGAGCGACACCGATAAATCGTCAGGTCCTCGCGGAATTCGCCCCCGTCAGCTTTCCGAAGATTCCTCTTGACAGAACACGCTTTCCGGCAACTAGGCTGTCGGGCATGAGCAGTGTCTATCGGATTGAAACAACCCCTCAGTTCGAAAAGGATTTCGACAGAGTCGACCGCGCTGTGGCTCGCCGCGTCATGAAGAAGATCGACCAGCTTGCGGCGCACCCTGAGTTGGTTTCTCAGCCCCTCCGGAATCCGCCCGCCGACTTGGCTGGAATCCGCAAGCGCCGCGCGGGGGATTACCGGATTCTCTTGTGGGTCGAGCACGACGCCCACGTGATCACGCTCCACGCGGTTGCACACAGGAGGGAGATTTATCGAAGTCTCTAGTTGATGCGCGTTTCGCATCACTCGCAAATCCTCACCCCTCAGTTCTTGCTGGCCTTCAGGAACTCCTCCAGGTGGTCGGGGCAGTGGTAGAGCATCCACTCCTCGAGGTACACCTGGATCTGGCCCGCCAGCGGCGATTTCATCAGCCGCGGATCGATCTCCACCTCGATGAACTGCCGCCACTGGCACTTCGGGCACGCAACCCCGACTTGAGTCCGTTGTTCCATGCCGATAACCTTCAGCTCGCCGTCAGTCATCATTGCAAAGCGTCGCCTGGGGTCACGCGCCAACCACGAATTCGCCAACCCCTTGCTGCCCCCCGCAAGCGATCACCTGGACGCTAGCTCTTTTTCCTCTCCTCGTCCACCACCTCCGCGTCGATCACTTCGCCGTCGGTCTTGCCCTTGGGGCGCGCGCCGCTCGCGGCCGAGGGGCCAGCGTGTGGCTCGGAACCGGCACCCGCGGCGGCGTAAGCGGGACCCGCCTGCTTGTACATGGCTTCGGCCAGCTTATGCGAAGCTGCCGTCAGCCGTTCCACTGCCGCATTGATCTTCGAAACGTCGCCGTCGTGGATCGCTTTCTTGGCCTCTTCCAGAGAGGACTCGATATTCTTCGCTTCCCGTTCCGATATCTTGTCCCGATTCTCCTTCAGCATCTTTTCGACCGAATAGACCATCGCGTCGGCGCGGTTCTTGACTTCCACTTCCTCCCTGCGCCGGCGATCCTCCTCGGCGTGCAGCTCTGCTTCTTTCGTCATCCGCTCGACTTCCTCCTTCGAGAGGCCGCTCGAGGAGGTGATGGTGATCTTCTGCTCATTGTTCGTGGCCTTGTCTCTGGCGGAAACGTTAAGGATACCGTTCGCGTCGATATCGAACGTCACCTCGATCTGCGGAATCCCACGCGGGGCGAGCGGGATGCCCACCAGGTGGAACCTGCCGAGCGTGCGGTTGTCGCGCGCAAACTGCCGCTCGCCCTGCAGGACGTGAATCTCGACCGAAGTCTGATTATCTGCCGCCGTGGAGAAGACCTCTGTCTTGCGCGTGGGAATCGTCGTGTTGCGCTGGATAAGCGGGGTCATCACCCCGCCCAGCGTTTCGACGCCGAGCGTGAGCGGCGTCACGTCGAGCAACAGAAGGTCCTTGACCTCGCCGCTCAGCACGCCGGCCTGGACCGCCGCACCGACCGCCACAACCTCGTCGGGATTGACCCCCTTATGGGGTTCTTTGCCATGGAACAGCTCCCTGACGATCTGCTGCACGCGCGGGATGCGCGTCGAGCCGCCCACCAGGACGACTTCGTCGACATCCTCCGGTCCGATACCGGCGTCCTTGAGCGCCTGCCGGACCGGACCGACCGAGCGCTGGAAAATGTCCTCGCACATCTGCTCGAAGCGCGCGCGGGTCAGTTTCATGGCCAGGTGCTTGGGGCCGGAAGCATCGGCCGTGATGAAGGGCAGGTTGATCTCGGTCTCGAGCACGGTGGAAAGTTCGCACTTGGCCTTCTCCGCCGCCTCCTTGAGGCGTTGCAGGGCCATGCGGTCCTTGGAGAGATCAATGCCCTGGTCCTTGCGGAATTCATCCACAATCCAATCCATGATCCGCTTGTCGATGTCGTCGCCCCCGAGGTGCGTGTCGCCGTTGGTGGCCTTGACCTCGACCACGCCTTCGCCCACTTCCAGGACCGATATGTCGAACGTGCCGCCTCCAAAGTCGTACACGGCAATGGTTTCGTCCTTCTTCTTGTCGAGGCCGTAAGCGAGCGCCGCCGCCGTCGGCTCGTTCACGATGCGCAGGACCTCGAGGCCCGCGATCTTGCCCGCGTCCTTGGTGGCCTGGCGCTGGGCGTCATTGAAGTACGCGGGAGTGGTGATGACCGCCTGCGTAACCTTTTCCCCCAGGTACTGCTCTGCAGCGTCCTTCATCTTCTGCAGGATCATGGCGGAGATTTCGGGTGGTGAAAACTCCTTGCCCATCGCCACGACGCGCGCGTCGCCGTGCGGGCCGGAGACCACCTTGAAGGGTACGATCTTGATTTCGTTGGTTACCTCATCGTAGCGGCGCCCCATGAAGCGCTTGATCGAGTACACAGTGTTTTCCGAGTTGGTGATCGCCTGCCGCTTGGCCACTTGGCCCACCAGACGCTCACCCGACTTCGTGAACGCCACCACTGAGGGCGTTGTCCGCCCTCCCTCGGGATTGGGGATCACCGTCGGCTCGCCGCCCTCCATGACGGCAACCACCGAGTATGTCGTCCCGAGGTCGATTCCAATGACCTTGCCCATCGCTTTTTCCTCCTGTCAAGCAACCTCACAAGCTGCGCGCACTAGACTTCGTCGTGATAATGGTTGCCCTCTCTTAGTCCCTTGTTATAATAATTCCTGAGCGTCGAGCTGTCAAGAGATTTCTGTAACCCGTTGGAAAACATCGCCTTGCTAACGACGACGGTTTACTCTGATATTCGATCGGATAGGCGGCCGTGCCCCTAATCAGTCTGTTTTTCGGTCTGCATGAACCCAGAGGTTTTGGGTTATCCTGTGCGCGAGGAGAAAAAAGTGCGAACCCAACGACCTAAGCCTCTTTACACGCCGCAACATGCGCGGGCAGGAATCGACGCGAAGCTCCCCGAAATCGAGACATTCCCCAATCAATACCGCGGGTACGACATTAAGATTACCATTCCGGAGTACACATCGATTTGCCCTCGCACCGGGCTTCCAGATTTCGGGACCATTACGATTCACTACCTGCCCACGAAGCGCTGTCTGGAACTCAAGTCGTTGAAGTACTACATACTGGGCTACCGCAATCTTGGGATCTTCTACGAGAACGCGGTGAACCGAATCCTGGAGGACGCCGCGCGCGCCTGCCGCCCCAAATGGATGGTGGTGCGCGGCCAGTTCCGCACCCGCGGCGGGATGCACACCACTGTCGAAGCGCGCTATCCGCGCCGCATTCGCTGAAGGAGCCGCAGATTCGTCACTTGCCGATTCGCCCTCTGAGGCGGAACGTGGGCGTTGACGCGTGTCGCGGCTCCCGGTTAGATTCGGGGTATCCTGGGGGCTTATGAGAATCGCGTTTTTCGAACTGGAAGAGTGGGAGCAGGCCGAACTGCGCAAGGGGTTATTCGAGGGGCACGAGTTGCATCTCTCGACCGAGCCGCTCAACGAGCGCACGCTCCGGGAGGAGCACGATGCGGAAATCATTTCAGTCTTCGTGCACTCGCAGCTCAATCGCGCCGCGCTCGATAAGCTCCCCAACCTGAAATTCATCGCGACGCGCTCGACGGGCTTTGATCACATTGATCTGGCCTGGTGCCGCGAGCGGGGGATCCAGGTGTCCAACGTTCCCTCTTACGGCGAAAATACCGTGGCCGAGCACACTTTTGCCCTGATTCTGGCCCTTTCGCGCAACATCCACAAAGCCTTTGTTCATACGCTCGCTCACCGCATTCCGTTCGAGCAACTGCGCGGTTTTGACTTGGCTGGAAAAACCCTGGGCGTGGTGGGCGCGGGGCGCATCGGGTTGCACGTCATCAAGATCGCAAAAGGATTTGGGATGAACGTCGTTGCCTTCGACGTGCGGCACGAGCCGTTGCTCGCCGAAGTCTTGAACTTCCGCTATGTGCCGCTCGAGGAACTCCTCAAGGCTTCTGACATTGTGTCGCTGCATTGTCCTTACTCGCCCAAGACGCATCACCTGATCCACCTGGAAAACATTCGGCTCTTCAAGCGCGGGGCGCTCTTGATCAACACCGCGCGGGGCGGTTTGGTCGATACGGCCGCGCTGACCCAAGCACTGGATGAGGGCATTTTGGCGGGCGCAGCATTGGACGTCCTGGAGGGGGAGGAACTGTTGAAAGACGAACGCCAAATTCTTGCTCAGCCCCTCGCCCAGGACAAACTCCGCACCCTCCTGCTGAATCACTCGCTGCTCAATCGCGACAACGTCGTGATCACTCCCCACATCGCCTTCAACAGCCGCGAGGCGGTGGGGCGAATTCTCGATACCACGCTCGAGAATCTGCGGGCCTTCCTGCACGGCCAGCCCCAGAATCTGGTCTCCGCCCATTGACTTTTGTCACAGCCGCGGCCTTCGTTCGGGGGTATTTTATGGAGTGGGGGCCGCGACCAAAGTTCCGACACTTCAATGCCGAGAGGGCGGAGGAATGGCGGAGAGGAGTCGCAAACCCTGTTGCAACTGGCGCAAAGATAGCCCGGACACAATGACCGTGGCGAGCGCCGTTTGGCAGTGCCGTTGCGGAGAGCCACGGCAGGCGGAGGCCTCTGCGGGAATGGACGCATCGATGAATCTTTATCAAGCTCGGAACCACTCGGTTCTAAGAATTCTTTTAGTTTCAGATGATTGGAGGACCCGGCAATCGCTCCACCAGCTTGGCTTCCATGCCGGAGACGCGGTCCATGTAATTCGTCGCGCTCCCTTCGGCGGACCTCTTGTCATAGAAAGCCGAAACAGCCGAGTTGCAATCGGCAAGCAACTAGCCGAGAGAATCCGCGTTGAAGTCCTGCCGTGAAGATTGCCCTCGTCGGCCAGCCCAATTCCGGCAAAAGCACCCTGTTTAATGCCGTGGCGGGCTACCGCTCCCTCACTTCCAACTTTGCCGGAACCACAGTTGAGTACACTCGCGGCCGCGCGGATATCGCCGGCGAGACCGTGGAGCTGGTTGACCTGCCGGGCTTCTACTCCCTGGTCCCGGCCAATCCGGCCGAAACCTGCGCCCGCGGATACCTCCTCGCAGGCGAGTGGGACGTACTGGTAAATGTCCTGGATGCTTCCCAATTGGCCCGCAGCCTGGAGCTGACGCTGGAACTCCGGGAGCTTGAGGCGCCGATGGTGGTCTGCCTCAACATGATGGACGAGGCGGCAAGGAAGGGGATCAAGATCGACGTCCCGCTGCTCTCGCAAGAATTGGATGTGCCGGTCGTGGAAGCAATCGCGGCGCGTGGCCAGGGCATTGTGGAGACATTCCGGGCAGCCATTTCCTTGGCCAGGAAGACTCCGGCGCGCCTCCCGGCGTTTCAGTACCCGCCTGAAATCGAGGCCGCCGTCAACCGGCTTGCCACCGCACTCGAAGAAGGGGACAGGGGGACCTTGACTCACGCTGCGCCGTCAGAGGTGCGAACCCCGCCCGCTCACCTGGGTACATCGATCCCAACCGCCATAGCCGAGCCGGCTATCAGCGAAATGGCGGCGAACAAAGCGGTCAGCCCCCGATTTTTGGCGGTTCAGTTTTTGCAGACGGACCCACGGCGCCTGAAGGCGCTCGGCGAACCCGTAGCGGAGGCGGTTCAGGCCGTCGTCGAGGAGCTATGGCGCGCGACCGCTCAGCACGCGGACGTGGCCATCTCCTCGGCGCGACATGCCACCTCCCTCAATCTCTTTGAGCGTGTGGCCCGTGTGAGCAGGCCGCAGCCCGATTGGCGTGAGCATGTGGATCGCTGGCTGATGCATCCGTTCTGGGGCTACGTCTTGCTCGGGGCCATCTTCCTGGGATTCTTCCGGCTGGTGTTCGATCTCGGTCAGGTGGGGGAAGCCCACATCCTCGCGGGATTCGAGGGGCTGATCGCCAACTTAAGCCGTTACCTGTCGCCGGTCGGCTTGCCCTTCGCCGTCGTTAAGGGGGCGTTGCTCGGGACGGCGGGAGCATTTGCCGTCGTGCTGCCCTATCTTGTGCCGTTCTTGATAGGCCTCTCGATTCTTGAAGACGTCGGCTATGTGGCGCGTGTGGGCTACCTGATGGACGCGGTAATGCACCGCCTGGGTCTGCACGGGACGGCGACGATCCCGGTGCTCCTCGGCTACGGATGCAGCGTGCCGGCGGTGATGGCGACGCGTATCTTGAGCTCGCGGCGCGACCGCTTCGTGGCTGCATTCCTTGCCGTGCTCGTACCGTGCTCGGCCCGGATGACGGTGATTATGGCCCTCGCCGGGTTCTATTTGGGTGCGATCTGGGCGCTGGCCATCTACGCCCTGAATCTGGCGGTCGTGATCCTGGCCGGGCAGGTGCTCGCGCGGTTGTGGCCGGAGATTGCTCCGGGGATGCTGATGGAGGTTCCGCCCTATCGTCGGCCTTCCGCCCGGGTGGTGTTGCTCAAAACGTGGTGGCGCCTGCGGGAGTTCGTGGTGGTGGCGCTGCCGTGGCTAATTCTCGGCAGCGCTGGGCTGGGCTTGATTGAGTTCTTCGGGTGGCAGGCCGGGGTCAACGTCGGCCTTTCTCCCCTCACGGGGCTGCTTGGCTTGCCCGCCTCAGTCGGCTTAACGCTCATCTTCGGCGTGCTGCGTAAAGAGCTTTCACTCCTGATGCTCATGCAGGCGCTCGGCACGACGGATGTAGCCGCGGTAATGAGCGTGGCTCAGATCGTAATCTTTACCCTCTTCGTGACCTTTTACCTTCCCTGCCTCCCCACCCTTGCCTCGATGGTGCGCGAGCTCGGCCGCCGGCTTACCGCCGTGGCGGCTGCTACGCTGTTGCTGCTGGCGATTGGCCTCGGCCTGCTAGCGCGCCTCGCCCTCTCCGCTCTGTCGTAACTGGGCGCCCTCCACGCCGGTTCCTTCGCTGCCTATTGTCCCAGCAATGCGAAGAACCGCGCGACGGCCTTGATGCCGCGATAGAAGTTGCGGAGGTGGAACTTCTCGTTGGGCGCATGCAGGTGGTCATCCGGAAGACCGAAGCCCATCATGACGCTGGCAATCCCCAGGTGCTTCTGGAACAAGCCGACAATCGGGATGGACCCACCGGCACGGATGTAGACTGTCTTCTTCTGGAAGACCTGATGCATGGCCTCGGCGGCCGCCGCGATCCAGCGGCTGTCGGTGGGAACCACCGAAGCGGGCGCCGCGCTCAGGATGCGCACTGCCGTCTTGATTCCCTGCGGCGTCAGCTTCTTCACCGCGGCGGTGAACTGCCGAATGACTTCCTCCGGCTTCATGTCCGGGACCAGGCGCATACTGATTTTGGCCGTGGCGACGGCTGGAATGACGGTCTTTGCTCCTTCGCCGGTGAAACCGCCCCGGATGCCGTGCACCTCCAGGGTCGGCCGCACCCAAAGCCGCTCGAGCACCGGGATGCCTCTTTCCCCGGTGAGAGCTGTCGCGCCGATCTCCTTCGTCAGGAATTCCTTCTCCTTGAAGGGCAGACGCTCCCAGGCGGCGAGTTCTTCTCGGCTGGGCCGCTTGACGCGCTTGTAGAAGCCCGGAATGCGGATCTTCCCGTTGCGACCCTTGAGGCCCGTGATGATCTCCGCCAATGCCTGGATGGGATTGGGGGCGGCGCCCCCATACATGCCCGAATGCAGGTCGTGGGCCGCGCCGCGCGCTTCCACCTCCGCGTAAACCAGGCCGCGCAGGCCGGTGGTGATAGTCGGCAGCTCAGGAGCGAACATTTCGGTATCGCACACCAGCGCCACATCGGCCTCCAGGCGCTCGCCCTGCGTCTTGACGTACTCGTCGATGTGACCGCCGCCGACTTCCTCCTCCCCCTCGATCAGAAACTTCACGTTGAGGGGCAGCCGACCTTCAGTCTTGAGGAAGCCTTCAGTGGCCTTCAGGAGGAGATATGTCTGACCCTTGTCGTCCACCGCGCCGCGGGCATAAATGTTCCCATTGCGAACGGTGGGCTCAAACGGGGGCGAAATCCACTCCTCGAGCGGGTCGGGCGGTTGAACGTCGTAGTGGCCGTAAATCAGCAGGGTTGGCTTGCCGGGAGCTTCGAGCCACTCCCCGTAAACCAGCGGGTGCTGGTCTGGTTTGCCGCGAATGATCTCGACCGTCTTGAGGCCGATCTGGCGAAGTTCGGTGGCCACAAACGCCGCCGCGCGCTCGATATCCGGCTTGTGCTCGGGCAGCGTCGAGATACTTGGGATGCGGAGGAAATCCTTCAGGCCCTCCAGATAGCGTTCACGGTTCTGCTCATAATAGCTGTCGAGGGCATCGGGCATGGTGGTTTCCTCCAAGCAGTTGCGACGGGGCTTCAGACTCGTCTGGCGATCTGGAAAGGTCCGAGATTTCAAAACTGGTAAAGATACGAGAACTTCACGAACAAGCCGGTGGCCGTGTTGATAAGTCCGGCGCGAGTCCGCTCCAGCCGCGCCGCCTGCTCGATGGCCGCCCGCTCATAGTTCTCCAGCATGTTGCTGTAACCCACATAGAGCGCCGTGCCGGGATGCAGCCAGTAGGTGAGCAGCACGTCGCCCGTCACCTCTTTGGCGTACTCGAGGGAAGATAATGCTGGTGAGGGCAGGACGTTGGCATACTGGCCGATCACGCGCAGCGAAAGCCGCGGCGTAAACTGGTAGTTCCACCGCGAGCGGAAAATGTTGTTGTTGAAAATGTTTCGTCCCTGATCGATGGTCAGGAAGCGGTTCTCCAGCAGAATGTGTTCCACCGCCAGACGCATCGTGGGGCGCACCGTCATGCGCAAGGAGAGTTCGTTCCCCACCCCAAGGAACGGCATCGAGCCATCGGGGGGAGCAAAGTTGATCTGCTGGCCCCACTCGTAGGAAAGCCCCGCACTCCACCAGCGGCTGCGCCGCGTATACACGTTGAGTTCGTAACCGCGCTCCAGGAAGTCGATCCCCTCGTAGCGCTCGCGTTTGTAACGAAAGTGGCCGGAGGCGTGGGTGGCCTGCGCGAACTCGACCGAGACGCTGGGGCGCAGGGCGTAGTCCTGACGCTCGTTCTGAGAATTGAGCAACACGTTGCCGCCGAGGGAGGGCTGCCAAGCTACGATCCAGCGGCCTTCCGGCCGGAAGGCGTAGCCCACGTATCCTCCCACGGCGCGGAAGTCCACCCGTGGGACGAAGCCGCTGGCCGCTTCGAAGCCCGGCGACCGCTCGTTGTACCCCAAGAAGGTGTTCCAGTGCCGGGTAAAGCGATCGAGGCTTGCCTGCAACGCGTGGCCATCCTTGGTGTAGCCGTCGAGATCGCCGCTGTAGGACTTGAGCACCTGGAAACCGAAGCCGGTGGTCTTCGAAATCTTCCACCTGCCGTCCACCCCGAAAGCCCGGTTGTATGCACGGAGGAATTCGCGGTCGCTCCAGACCAGGCCCACGTTGGATTGTCGCTGAATGTCCCGACTCAGCCGCAGCACATTGAAGAAGGCGCGGTGGCCGAAGGCAGGATGGTTGGGAGCCACGACCTCGCCGGGGCCACGATCGTCGGCGGCCAGCGCCGCGATGGTGTACGGCCCGGTTTTTCCCGTCAACTTCACGCCGAACTGGGGGTCGGCAATGCGGCGCGTGAACAGCACCTGGATCGGCGTGTCAAAGAAATTGCTGTTCTCCATAAAGAACGGCCGTTTCTCGGGAAAGAGGACCTCGAAGCGCCGGTTCACCGTGATCTGCGGGGTGTCGGACTCGACCTGGCTGAAGTCCGGATTCAGCGTGGCGTCGAGCGTCAGATTCGACGCCACCACCCACTTGGCGTCGAGGCCCACGCGTTCGCTGAAGGCATCGCGCTCGAATTGGGCTGTTTCCAGGTTGAGGAAGCGGTGGGATGCAAAGTAACCGTAGGGAATGACCTGCAGATTCTTTCCCCGGGCGATGTTCTCCAGGCCGCGAACTTCCGCTTCCTGGATCAGCCAGCCGCTGATGCTGCGTGAAATCGCCGGCCAGGTGCTGACTTCGTTGTAGCGGGGGATCGATCGGCTCAGGAAAATCCCCCACGTCTGCTTCGCCGCCGGCGAGAAGCGGAGGCTCCGGAAGGGAATCACCATCAGCGCGGCGTAACCGCCGGGTGTCAGTTGCCCTTCCGAATTCCACAAGGTGTCGAAGGTCTGGTCTTCACCGCGCCGCTCCTCGACGCGCGAATCCTCCTGAATGCCGTGGGCGTTCACGGCGAACGCGTAAGCGCGACGGCGGTCGTGGTAGGTGTCGATCACCACCCCGACGTTATCGTCGCCTCCGATGGCGTCGCGGCGCGTGACGTGGGCGCGAATCAGTTCCGGCTCGTTATCCTCGCACAGGAAACCCACGTAGAGATTCTTGTCGTCGTAGGCCAGGTAGGCGGTGGTTTTCTGGCTGGCGGGCTCTCCTTCCCGCGGCTCATATTGCACAAAGTCCCGCACCACGGCGGCGCGGCTCGCCGCCACGCCGCTCACAATCTCCTCGAGCGTCAGCGGCCGTTCAATGCGGGGGATGGAAATGAAGGCAGGAGGAGCAACAGCATCGGCGCGCACTCCTGTCGGTGAGTGAAGCAGCAAAGCTGAGGTGAGCAACCCAAGCCAGCGCGCCAGGGTCAGCCCCCTCGGGAATGTCGAAGCTTTCCGGGCAGAAGCCATTACAACGTGAATGGTTTCCTGTTTGGCCCGCAAGGGCGCTCGCGGCGAGGGAGCCCAGGCGGCCACCCAGCTTAGCGCGCTTTGCTCGCGAGAGCAAGAGCGCCAGAACCACCTCGCGCAGGTCGGCCCTCGGTTTCTCCTGACTGTCCAGGTGACCGGACGTTTTGCCGACGGTTCGCGGCATGGACCTCGATTTCCTTGCAAGGATGACTTCGATTCCGCCTCGTCGCCAACGGCTTGGCTCAACCCCGATCGGGATGGGCATATCGCTCGGTAACCACAAGCAGGTAGTGAATTCCGGACCCGACCGTCAGAGCCGCAGTGAGATAGACTGAAACCCAAAGGAGCAGTTCACTGGCCAGGGGAATGCCCGCCTGGTGAGCGACGGCGATGAAGATGGTGGCTACTTGCACCGCGGTGGAAGCTTTGCCGAGGACGCTCGGCCGAAACGGCCGATAGCCCGCCACCAGGATGATGAGCAGTGCCGTCAGCAGAATCGCGACGTCGCGGCTCAGCACGAGAATGGTAAGCCACCACGGCAAGGCGTGGCGGACCGCCAGCGTCAGGTATGCGGTGGTCATCAGGATCTTGTCGGCAATCGGATCGAGTGCCACCCCCAGGGAAGATTCCTGGTGGAAGATACGGGCGACGTTACCATCCACGATGTCGGAGATGGCGGCTGCCGCCAGCACGATCAGGGCCCATGTGTAGTTCCGCTCGACTACCAGCATGGCAAAAATCGGCACAAACACCAGCCGCAGGATGGTGATCTGATTGGCAGGGGTCAGCACACGTGAGGGCATAAGATCTAACACGTTGCTGAGAAACCCGACCTCGTTGTCTTCCGGAGCCCTTGGCTTGTCAACCTGAGCGCCGCGAAGGATCCTTTGCATTTCGCTCAGGGTAGACTCCGCGGCGAGTCCCGACATTCGTAGCATCAGGCCAATATGGAGATCCTTCGGCGCCTTCGGCTCGTCGGGCTGACAACGTCGGGGGATTTTTCAGCAATCTGCTGAGTCACTATAGCGAGGGCGGGCAACACCTGTCAAACCCGCCTCCGGCGCGAACGCGCGGGAAGAGGGGGCGCAGGGGTAAGGCTACCGCCGTTTGCCGAGATACGTGAATTCTCCTGGGGACCACGCGCAGAATCACATCTTCGATTGTCCGGGTAACGCGGCACTACATGCGCCTGATGTTGATGCCGAGATATTCCTGGATGGTGACTCCGATTTTCTGATAGAAGCGATCGGACAGGGAAGGGAGCGTGCCGCTGGGTTCGTCCGATGCGATGCGCTCCACGCGATGCATGGGGAAGAACACCAGGGCCATGCCCACCGTAGTTTCTTCCTGGTTGACGATCTGACGGATCAGATCATCGAAGGAGGCGATATCTATACCCCGAATAGTAACGCCGGCGGGATTCAAAGCCACGAGCTGGCCCCAGATCTTCTCCTTGGGGGCGCTCAGGCTCACGATCACGATGGTGTTGATTTCCATGGCTCACCTGTGTCTCTTCGCCGCCGTTTCCCGGGCATGGCCATAGCGCCGCTCCCCGGCCTCGATTCTCACCGCCAGATGATTTTGCCGGGGCGGGAGCGGGCAGGTGGCGTACGGCGTAAACGCGCAGGGCGGGTTGATGGCCTTGTTGAAATCGAGAATGACCTCCCCGCCCTTCGGCAACCCGGCGTACAGGAAGCGTCCGGCGGGATACGTCTCGCGGGCGGCGGTGCGATCCTTGAAGATGAAGAACAGTTGGTCTCCTTCCAGCATCGGTTCCAGACGACAGCGCTTGCCCTCGAGGATGAATTCGACGTAGCCGGGGCTGACCTCCTCGCTGGCCTCACCGAGGACGTTCGGGATTGTGATCTTCCTGGGCGAATCATAGGGTTGATAACGAGCCTTCACGCGGTAGCGCTCGCGAATCGGAAAGTATTCCAGCCCGGTGAATGTCCGGCGCGCGGCGCTATTCGAGTCCTTCAGTCGAATGCCGGTGCGGCGGCCGCGCTGGATGACAAACATCGTAAGACTGTTGATGCGCAACAGGTCCGGCGATCCGGATGTGTCCGGCTTCATCCGCGCGCTTCCGGCCGGTTTTCCATTTACCGTGGCGGGGACGCCCGCGGCGGACACGAATCGTACTTCGCCTTTCTCGAAGACGAACTCGCCCACAGAGGCCGGGGCCGAACCCTGCGGCAGCACGATGTCGCTATGGGGATCCGTCCCGACCGTATTGCTCCCCTCCTTCAACCAGAATAGGCCCACCACCGTCAGCCATCCGTCCTCCGCTTTAAGGCGCGCCTCACGCTCGCGGCGCCAGTTTTCGATCTCCTGCCGGTAGGACGGCGGCGAGACGGGCATAAACAGAAGCAATACGGGGATGAGAACACGCGAGAGAAACAATCGAACCCCCTGCTTCTGGCGCTGCGCCGCCCGAAGCGACGCGCAAGGAACTCAAACCGCAATCGTCTTCAAATCCGCGCTGACGTGCAGCCGCGGCTCGGTGAGTTTCTGGACTTCGTCAATCGTCGTCCCCGCCGCGATCTCCTTCAACACCAGGCCTTCCGCCGTGATGTCGATGACGGCAAGTTCCGTGATTATGGTGTGGACCACGCCGACGCCGGTGAGCGGCAGCGTGCACTGCCGCAGAATCTTGGGCTTGCCGTCGCGAGTCGTGTGCTCCATGGTGACGATGACGCGCTTGGCCGCCGCCACCAGATCCATTGCACCCCCCATCCCCTTGACCATCTTGCCGGGAATCATCCAATTCGCCAGGTTGCCCTTCTCATCCACTTCCATGGCGCCCAGGATCGTCAGGTCGATGTGCCCCCCGCGAATCATCGCAAACGATTGCGCGCTGTCGAAGTAGGCGCAGCCGGTAATTTCCGAGATTGTCTCCTTGCCGGCGTTGACCAGGTCGGGATCTTCCTCGCCCTCGAACGGGTAGGGGCCGACGCCCAACATGCCGTTTTCCGATTGCAGGACAACCTCGATCCCCGCAGGGATGTAGTTCGCCACCAGCGTCGGCATGCCGATGCCCAGGTTGACGTAGTAGCCGTCCTTCAGTTCTTGCGCCGCGCGGCGCACGATCGCTTCGCGCCTGTCCCTCACGTTCGTTTCCTGACCGTCCGCCGCTCGATGCGTTTATGATAGCGCGGCCCTTGAATGAGGCGCTGGACGTAGATGCCAGGCGTCACGATGGCTTCGGGGTCGAGCGCGCCGAGTTCGACGATTTCTTCCACTTCGGCAATGGTCACGCGCGCCGCCGTCGCCATCAGGGGGTTGAAGTTGCGCGCTGTCTTGCGATAAACGAGGTTCCCCCAGCGGTCGCCTTTGTAAGCTTTCACCAAAGCGAAGTCCGCTTTGAGCGCCCGTTCGAGCAGATACGGCCGGCCGTCGAATTCCCGTACTTCTTTGCCGCGCGCCACCACCGTGCCGACGCCCGTCGGCGTGTAGAAGGCCGGAATCCCCGCCCCGCCGGCACGAATCCGCTCGGAAAAACTGCCCTGGGGAATCAGGTCCGCTTCGAGCTCGCCCCTCATCACCAATTCTTCGTACAGCTTATTATCGCCGATGTAGGTGCCGATGATCTTCTTGATCTGCCCGTTCTCCAGCCAGCGGCCCACGCCGAAGCCGTCCACGCCGGCGTTGTTGCTGATCACGGTGAGGTGGCGCACGCCCTTGGCGCGCACGGCCTCAATCAGATTCTCAGGGATGCCACAGAGCCCGAACCCGCCCACCATGATGGTGGCCCCGTCAAAGATGTCGGCCACGGCACTTTCAGCGTCTGGGTAGACCTTGGTCAACGCGTTTGCATCCTGCGGGCTGTGGGTATTTGGTCGTAGGGAGTTCTTTGGATGCCGATTCCCAACCGACGACTTACAACCAACGGATTTCCCAACTCAGCGTGTAGTAATTCCGCGTGTTGCCGATGCGCGGGACGTGTTCGGATTGCGCGGCGCGACGCGCCGGCGACTTCGCGGCGGGCCTTTTCGGGGGTGCTGGCCCCGATCTCGAGAGCCGTCCTCATGCCCTCCCCATAGATCGGAACGGCGCGGCCCTTCGACTGTCGCTCAGGGCGGAGAGCGAACGTCGCACCGCACGCCGCGCCCTTCGGCTTACTTCACTCTCAGGCGTGACGGATTCGTTTCGTCATTGCTTGGACTTGACGGCATCGCCCACCTTGGGCTGACCCACGCCGGAGAACTCGGCCTCGGCCGATCGGGCGTCCACGGAAGTGATTTTAGCCGTCCCAATCGCCTGGGTGATGGTGCGAATCACTTCGCCGGTTGTCGGGTCTTTGACTTGGCGAACCACGCGCTCGATGGCAACAACATCGCCCACTTTCAGGCCTTGGTTCTGGCCTACGTTCAGCACGAGAACGTTCTCCACAACGTCCGCCACAAGGCCGTTCACCTCGATCTTGGTAGCCTGGATTCGGTCGGCCTGGGCCACCAACTGGCGGGTGAGCTCATCGACCGCCTGGCGCGTGGCTTCGCCGATGATCGTCTCCTGGAAGTTGCTGCTGCTCATATCGACCCCGCCGCCGCTTCCGCCCCCGATGCCGGCCAGATCGGTGCCGCTGCGGCTGGATATTCCTTTCCCGGAGGCGACCGCCAGGATTTCCGCCGTTTCCGTATCCACCATCCGGGCGTCGATCACCACATTCGCCTTGCCCTTCTGTACGCCGACCTTGCCCAGCCCGAAACCTCCGGGCAGCCGGCTGCTAAAGCCGCCCACCCCTGCCTTTTTCTGCTCAAAACCGAACTGGGTGATGCTGCCGATGACGATCGCGTTGACACCCAGAACCTTTCCGATGCGGGCCGCCGTGGCGGGATTGGCTCGGTCGCTAGCCGTGAAGTTCTGTTCCTGGAGGATCTTGTCGAGCTGCTTGCGCTCGATCACGGCATAGGTCCCGTCGCGCACCAGGTTGGTCACCACCATGTCAGCAATTCCCTTGCCGATGTCCCACTCGCCAGCCCACCAGTGGTGCACCGTGCCGAACTCGAAGTCCAACAAGGCGACGCGCTTCTTGGGGCCGCCTTGCGCCCATGCCGGACCGGCCGCGAAGAGAAGAACCATCGCCGCCGTCGATAGGAAACGAATCCATCGGGTCATGGTCACCTCCTCTGCCTGCTTCTCATTCGCCCATGCTATAGCGTATTTCGCTCAGAACCGGCGCGGCGCTGACCGCCTCGCCGCTCTCATTCACCGCCGTAAACTCGTAGGTGCGCCCAAAGTCCAACTTGATGCGGAAGTTGCCTTGCCCCGACGACGCCTTGGCTTCGCGCATCTCGCTGGTATTCATCAGGTATTTGTGAGGGCTGTCGGTGCTGATATAGCGGATGTAGCCGACGTTGACCACCATCCAGCCCTGGCACGATCCCTCCGGGGCAATCCCTTCAATGGCGCGGTGCCTGTGGCGCACGAGGAACTTCGTCCCCGGCGGGATCTCCGGCGCCGCCGCGGCGGGCGGCGGCCCCGCGCTCTTGGAGAGCCATAAGGGCATCTCCATCGCCTGTCCCGCGGCCAGTTCGACTGTGCCCTCGACCGGGTCGTAACCCGCGAGTTCCGCGCGCAACTGGCGCTTGCCCGGCCGCAGCCCTCGGATGTCGAGGCGGCCCTCCTCCGGGTCCGTCACGCCTCTCATCTCGTTGTCCACCCAAACCGTCGCACCCCCGGGGCGCGAGCGAATCCGCAGTGTGGCCGCCTGCTTGTCGGGAACGCCGGCCGGCACGGCAGGCGTCGAGGGAGCCGGCTTCGGGGTGACCGATGGTGGGGAGGGCGCTCCCTCCGTGGGCGCTGGAGGTGCGATGCTTGCGCTTCCCGTCGTCTGTTCTTCCAGGGCGCGCATCAGACCCTGGTCGGCTCCCGCCTCGAAGAATGCCCGCTGGAGTGGCGCGGTCAGTTGGAAATCCACACCGCGCTCGCGCACCAAAACCGTGATCCGCGGGATGCTCACTCCCGCAGATAGAAGGTTCATGAGGTCTTCCACGGTCAGTTTCCGTTTGGCGGGTGCCGCGAAGGCGATGCACGCCAGCCCCAGGGCGAGCCCGCCCACAACGGCGCGCGCGCAGCCGCGCTGCAAATTTGTTGAATAGGCCGCTCTCTCGGATCGCATCATCCCTTTGCCCTCCCCCCAGGTACCCCTCCGTCGGGGTCGTGACCGGTGTCTGCGGCCGGATTGAACAATAATTGTGTTGCGAGTATAGCACGATGCCCGGCGGCAACCAACCACTGCCCCCTCTTCGCTGAGGCGGGCTATTTTATCTCCCGCAGCCTCTCGCGCAATCTGAAAGCCTTGATGAAGTCGCGCTCCAGTTCCCGGTCACTCAGATGGAGCTTCATGGCTTCCAGCTTCTCGATCAGCGCGTCGAGCGCCGACTGGATATTCTCAATGTTGGTGAGGCAGATGTCTCGCCACACGCTGTAAGGGCTTTCCGCCAGACGGGTCATGTCGCGAAAACCGCTGGCGGCGAGATCGAGCGGCAGGAAGTCTTCCGCGCCCTGCTCGACAATCATACTGGCCAGGCCGGAGGAGAGAAGTTGAGGGAGGTGGGAAAAGAACGCCACGGCGCGGTCGTGCGTCGAAGCCTCGGTGATGAAGGGCTTCGCGCCCACGGCCTCGACCAGAGCCGAGAAGGCTTTGACGCGCCCATCCGCGAGGTGGTTCGGCAGGAGAGGCGTCAGCACATACCGCGCGCCCTCAAATAGCGCGCCGCTGGCGTTCTCAAGCCCGGAACGCTCCTTTCCGGCCAGCGGATGCCCCCCCAGAAACAGCGGTTCCTCACCGAAAATCTCGCGGGCGCGCTGGCAGATCAGCCGCTTGGTGCTGCCCACGTCCGTGAGGAGGGCGCGCGGCGGAACGGCGCCTTTCATCTGGGGCAGCAAATCCAGAACGGCCCCGACGGGCGTCGCCAGGATGACCAGGTCAGCGTCGCGGACGGCTTCGACGGGGTCAACGAATCCTTCGTCAACCGCTCTCGCCGCCAAGGCGCGCTCGAGCACCTCCGGCTTGTCGCAGCCCACACGTCGCGCCGCAATCTCGCGCTCCTTGAGGGCCAGACCCCACGAGCCGCCAATCAGCCCGAGACCCACGATGGTGATGCGATGAAATGGGGTTTCCACAGTCAACAAAGAAGCCCGGAGTCAGAAGCCAGAAGTCAGCATGACCCCGCCGCCCTGTCCTCCCGCGCGCAGGGAAGGATCCCCGCAGTTATTCGTGTCACGACAAAGGGCAAGGTCCTTCGTCGTCCCGTTCTGATCGGGATTCCCCGGGATGACAGCAAGCGGGTCTTCTCCTCCGTCCTGCTAAATAGTCCGCCCCACGGCGGGCGCGATCATGCGCAGTTGCTTCATCAACTCCTCGAACTGGTCCGGGTAGAGTGACTGCGCGCCATCGCTCAGGGCGTGCTCGGGGTCGTGATGAACTTCGATGAGCAGCCCGTCCGCTCCTGCCGCGAGCGCCGCGCGCGCCATGGGGGCAACCTTGTCGCGCCGTCCGGTGCCATGGGAGGGGTCGGCCACAATCGGCAAGTGCGAGAGCTTATGGACGACGGGAATCGCTGAAACATCCAGGGTATGGCGCGTGTAACTCTCGAAGGTGCGAATGCCGCGCTCGCAGAGCACGACATTGTAGTTGCCGCCCGCCATGACGTACTCGGCCGAGAGGAGCAGTTCCTCGATGGTGGCCGAGATGCCGCGCTTGAGCAGCACCGGCTTCGCCACCTTCCCAATTTCCTTGAGCAGATTGTAATTCTGCATATTGCGCGCGCCCACCTGGAGCACATCGACGTAGTCGAGCATCATCGGGATCTGCGTCTGGTCCATGACCTCAGAGACGACCAGGAGGCCCTGCCGGTCCGCCGCGCGGCGCATCCACACCAGGGCCTGCTGACCCAAGCCCTGAAAACTGTAAGGCGAGGTGCGCGGTTTGAACGCTCCGCCGCGCAGCACCTTGGCGCCCAGGCTGGCCACCCGCGCCGCCACGGTTTCAATCTGTTCTTCGCTTTCGATGCTGCACGGGCCGGCCATCACCACGACTTGCCTGCCGCCCACGGCCACTCCCCGCCCGAGCGGGATCACCGAGCCCTCGGGCCGGAAGTGCCGGCTGGCAAGCTTGTAGGGCGCGGAAATTCGCAAGACCTCCGCCACGCCCTCGATCAGCTCGATGTCGCGGGTATCGAAATCAATCTTCGCCCCGACCGCCCCCAGCACCGTGTGCCTTACCCCGGTCGAACGGTGGATATCGAAACCCATGTCCATCAGTTTGTTGATAACGCGCTGGATTTGCTCTTCCGTCGCGCCTTCCTGCATGACCACCACCATGACCGCTTACTCCTTTTTGTGCGGAGCGGCGCCTTCCATGGCGTGACGCTCCAGGGCCCGCGCCTCGTCAATGATGCGTTCGAAGAGCCGCCGAATGGCGGCGTCGTCCAGCGGGCCGTGATTCGACTTGACAACGTTGCGGAGGATTTCCGCCTCCCGCTCCGGCTGCCACGCGGGCAGGTTCTCCCGCTTCTTGATATGGCCGATTTCCACGGCGCACTGCGAGCGCTCGTTCAGCAGCTTGACGAGTTGCCGGTCGATCTCGTCAATTTGCTTGCGCCATGTCTCGAGATCGTTCATGCGGGATTGCTCCCTCCTCCTTGCCTGAGCCAGCGGACGAACTCTTCAATGGCTGCCGGCCCTCCGGAATGATAACGCTCCTCAATCGCGTGCACGACCGCACTGCCCACCACCGCCGCCTCAGCCAGGGACTGCACCTGGCGCACGTGCTCGGGCGTCGAGAGGCCGAATCCCACCGCCAGCGGCAGCAGCGTGACCTTCCGCACACGCTCCACCAGCGCGCGGGCACTGGAAGCTAACTCGGCTCGCTCGCCCGTCACGCCGGTCCGCGAAATCAAGTAGAGAAATCCCGTGGAAAGGGCCGCCACCCGCGCCAGGCGTTCATCCGTCGAGGTCGGCGCGGCCAGAAACACCGTCGCAAGATTCTGTTCGCGCATTGCGGCCACGTAAACGTCGGCTTCCTCCGGCGTCAGATCCACCACCAGCGCGCCGTCGGCGCCCGCCTGCTTGGCACTTCGCGCGAAGGCCTGCAGCCCGTAGCGGAGGACCGGGTTGTAATAGGTGAATAACAGAATCGGAGCCTTGACGGATGAGCGCCACCGCGGCAGCCAGTCGATGATCTTACGCAGTGTCGTGCCCGCCCGCAAGGCGCGCTCGGAAGCTCGCTGGATCACCGGGCCGTCGGCCAGCGGGTCGGAAAACGGGACGCCAAGCTCAATGACGTCCGCGCCACCACGTTCGACGGCTTCGAGAATCCCCCCCGTGTCTTCGAGCGAAGGGTCGCCAGCCGTCAGGTACACCACCAGCCCTTTCGCGCCACACTCACGCAACCCGCGGAATCGAGCCGCAATTCGAGTTTGCGCCTCAGCCGACATAAAGGAAAAGTGACAAGTGACGAGTGACAAGTGACGGGCAAGAGGATTCCCCGCTCCTCCCTCGCCACCTGGCAGCCGTTAGGGCCGTCAGAGTATCCCCGCCGCCTGAAAAATGCCCAGGTCTTTGTCCCCCCGTCCCGACAGGTTCACCAGTATGACTTGGTCGGGTCGCATCCGGGGTGCGCGCTTGATGACCTCAGCGAGGGCGTGAGCCGGCTCAAGCGCCGGAATGATGCCTTCCGTACGCGCCAGCAGTCGGGCCGCCTCGAGCGCCTCCTGATCGCCCACGTGCGTATAATCGACGCGTTTGCGACGGTAGAGCGCCGCATGCTCCGGACCGACGGCAGGATAGTCGAGGCCCGCGGAAACCGAATGCGTGCGGGCAATCAAGCCGTCAGCGGTCTGGAGCACGTATGTGTAAGTCCCGTGCAGTACGCCGGGCTTGCCCGCGGCGAAGCGCGCGGCGTGCTCACCCAGCTCGAGCGAACGTCCGCCCGCTTCCACCCCCACCATCTTCACGCTCGGATCCGGAATGAAATCGTAGAACAATCCGATCGAATTGCTCCCCCCGCCCACGCAGGCCACGAGGAGGTCGGGCAGACGCCGCACCTTGGTCAGAATCTGCTCGCGCGCTTCCTGGCCGATCATGCGCTGGAACTCTCGCACCATGAGCGGGTAGGGATGCGGTCCCAAAACCGAACCCATCAGGTAGTGGGTGTTGTGAACGTTCGTTACCCAGTCGCGCATGGCCTCGTTGATGGCGTCCTTGAGCGTCTTCGAACCTGCCGCGACACCCACCACCTCCGCCCCCAGCAGCTTCATGCGGAAAACGTTGGGAGCCTGGCGCGCCATGTCTTCTTCGCCCATGTACACGGTGCACGCGAGGCCGAGCAACGCCGCCACCGTCGCCGTGGCCACACCGTGCTGGCCGGCGCCGGTCTCCGCAATGACGCGTGTCTTGCCCATGCGCTGCGCAAGCAACCCTTGGCCGAGGCAGTTGTTGATCTTGTGCGCCCCCGTATGAAGCAGGTCTTCGCGCTTGAGATAGATTTGCGCGCCTCGCAGATGCTCCGTCAGCCGCCGGGCGTGAAACAAGGGTGTCGGCCGTCCGGCATAATGGCGAAGTAACTGGCCGAATTGGATTTGGAACTGCTCGTCACGCCGCGCGGCTTCGAAGGCCTCCGTCAACTCTTCGACCGGGTGCATTAGCGTTTCGGGCACAAAACGCCCGCCGAACTCCCCGAAGCGTCCGCGCGCATCCGGCCAGCTTTCCTGATTAACTCGGCTCACGGTCGTGTCCACGTCATCCTAACAATGAAACGGCGGCATGCTCCAAGTATCTCGCCATCGCGTCATCCGATCCTCGCGCCAGTTCCGCGCCGAGAATCGGATTCGTGCTCAGGTCGTCCCGATAACCCGACGCCTCGATCAGCCCATGACCCGATCATTTGTGGCTCGATCGGCGTCCTCAACAGCCGCGAAGAACGCTCGCAACTTGGCGGCGTCCTTCACGCCCGGGGCGGATTCCACGCCGCTTGCCACATCGACGGCATAAGGTCGCGCTTCGCGGATGGCCTGCCCGACGTTTTCCGGTGTCAGTCCTCCAGCCACAACGATCGGGCCGTAACGGGCGGCTTCCCGCGCGACTCCCCATTCAAACGTCTTTCCGGTCCCGCCGAGCAGTGTCGGGTCGAATGCATCCAACAAATAAGCACTCGCTTTGACGGCGCCCAACTCCGCGGCCTGGAAATCAGTCCGTACCGGCACAGCCAAGATCAGCGGATAGTGTTGGCGCACACGGGCTGGATCGGGCAAGCGCGGCCCGTGCACCTGGATCGCCGCGACGCCTGCCTCCTGCGCGATGGCGAGAATGCGCTCCGCATCCGGCTCGTCCGCAAAGACACCCACGGGCATCACGAATGGAGGGAGTTGCCGGATGATTTCGGCGGCCTTGGCAGGTTCGATAAAGCGAGGCGACATCGCATAGAAGTTGAAGCCCAGCGCCGCCGCGCCCAGTTCGACCGATAAGAGCGCATCCTCAGCCCGCGTGATCCCGCAGATTTTGACTCGCGTCGGCATTCCGATTTTGGATTTTGGATTTGTGATTTTGGATTTGGGGCCGCCCGAAGGGACTCCCAACCCAATCACTTACTCAAACCCTTTCGACCGAACTTTCGACTGCTGCGTGCGCGGTCCATGGCTTTCCACCTAGCACCTACCACCTACCGCCCTGTGGCCGACCGGGCTGCCTCGGAAAACAAACTCAACAGGTCCGCCAGCTCCTTCCCTGGATCAGGCGCGGTCATGCATCGCTCCCCAATCAGGACGGCGTCGAACCCGGCTGCGCTCAGTCTCCTCAAATCGCCGACGGAACTGATCCCGCTTTCGCTCACCGACAGGCAGTCCGTGGGAATCTTGGGCCGCAAGCGGAAGGATGTCTCGAGATCCACCTCGAGCGTCTGCAAGTTCCGATTGTTGACGCCGATGATCCGTGCCCCAGCGTGCAGGGCGCGCGAGAGCTCCTCCTCCGTATGGGCTTCGACCAGGGCCGCGAGCTTCAGCCGCGCAGCCAGTTCGACCAGTTGGCGCAGTTCCTCATCCGTCAGCGGGCTCACGATGAGAAGGACGGCGTCGGCTCCGGCGGCAGCAGATTCGTACACCTGGTACGGTTCAAACACGAAATCTTTCCGCAGGATGGGCAAGGTTGAAGCGAGGCGCACTGCCCGCAGGTCGTCGAGCGAACCCTTGAAGTAGTCCTCTTCGGTCAGCACCGATAGCGCGGCCGCGCCCGCCGCCTCGTAGCCTCGCGCGATGGCCTGCGGCGAGTATTCGTCGCGCAGCACTCCCCTGGAGGGTGAAGCTTGCTTCAGCTCCGCGATAACGCTCAGCCCTCCTCCTGAGATCGCCCCCGCGAAATCGCGAAGATCCACGCGCGCTTCCGCCGCGCGTTCGACATCCCGCAACGGGACGCGCGCTCGCGCCTGCGCAATCCGCCGCCGCCGCGCTTCAAGAATCCTGTCCAGAACAGTTGATCCCAGTTGCTTCTCCTCACGCCCGGCCGCCTGCCCCACCGGAAACCGTCCGGGCCACTTCTCCGAGCACGTCTATTCGGACTACTTCCACGGCGAAGGGATAAACTCTTAATCTAATTGTCAGGGAAAGGCAAAGTCAAGGTTCGCCGCCTTATTGTGCCAAGCACTCGTCACGTGAGAAGCCCTACCCTCTGCTTCGCCGTGCACGGAGGCATCTGGGTGTCCTCGATCTCCTCCACGGTCAAGGACCATTTTCCTACCGGTGACGTCCAGCGCCCCCCGCGGAGCCAACCCCACCACCCCCGTCCGCCTTGCGGATCGCTTTCGGCGTATGCTTCGGAGGATACCCGCGGCCCTTTCCCGTCTCCGCGTGTTCGTGTTCGACGCAAGCATGCTGCAGGGGAGAATCAGACGGCATATATTCTTGCCCGCGCGTCTCCTCTCATCATCGGCGGTTCCCTATGGCTTCAAGTTAGGACGACGGCCGAACTCGCCCTCCGATATTTTCACAGCGCGGGGTCTGCCGGTTTCGGCCGGAGGCTTCGTTAGGTCTACCGTTAGCAAGACGGAAAAGCGTCCTTCGTTTGGAGAAGTCTGACTAGCGTTTACCGCCAGCGGAGAAACGTGGATGGGAAGCACTGCAAGGCGGCCGAAATGTCCCTCCGCCCTGCAAATAAAGGCACTAGGAGCCCCGAAAAAAGTGCTTGACAACGGCACGGCGACGTGGTAAACAGCCACAAATGTAAGCGCAGACACTAAGCGAAGGTACTGTTAGTTCCGCCCGTCATCCCAGCGAGGTAGCTGAGGACAGCGGGATTCGGTCGAAGCAGTCGGTTTTCCTTCGCGGCGTGATTCGTCCGGTAGAGGGATCGAAACCGCAAGCGGTTGCACAGTCACGACGGAACGGATACGTGGCCAGCTCCTACCAATCTCAGAGGGGAGGTGACAACTGATGAGACGGATTTCGAGGGCGGCCCTAGGTTCCCTGGTGTACCTGGTCCTGGCGGGCTCGCTGCTTGCGCAGCGGGCAGACCGCGCCATCATTACTGGCGTGGTGAATGATCCGGCCGGAGCTGCGGTACCCGGGGCAACCGTCACTATTACTGATCAGGCCACGGGCGTGAAAACCGTGGTCTCGACCACCGAGGCGGGCAACTACAGCACTCCTCTGCTCGTCCTTGGCACATACACCGTGCGCATCGAAAAGGAAGGTTTCAAGGCGTTCGTGCGCCCGGGCATCATACTCACTGGCGGCATGACCTATCGGCAGGACGCCAGCCTGGAGCTGGGTGCCGTCACAATGACGGTAGAGGTTACGGCAGCGAGCGAGATGATCGCCGCCACCGCAGCCGAGGTAGGTCATACCATTGACCAAAGGTATTATCAGGACCTTCCGGTAGTCATGGGAGCAGATATCCGTCTGGCTGAGGCCCTGTTGCAAGCGCAGCCGGGGTTCGTCCCCATGACCCCCAACGGCGACGCCATGTTCCGCGGCAGCCAGTTCCACTCGCGCATCAACGGCGGCCAGACCATGGCAACCGAAAACTGGATGGACGGGGCGGCTTTTGGCTATGCCTTCGGCCATCAGCAGACCCAAGAAAGCGCACCCCCATTTGAAGCTATTCGCGAAGTCAGGGTCATTAACAGCAGCTTCTCGGCGCAGTACGGGCACACCAGCGGTGCATTCATCGAATACGTTTCCAAGTCGGGCACGAATGACTGGCACGGAGGCGTATACGAGTACCATGGCAACAGTGCCCTAAACGCTCGCCGGTTCTTCGAGTACAACTCGAGAGACGCGGCCGGTCGGGAAATCCCAGGCACCGCCATCAGGCCGAGCAAGAACAACGACTATGGTTTCCTCCTGGGAGGGCCCGTGAAGAAAGATAAGACCCACTTCTTCACGAATCTTACCTGGTTTAAGCTGCGGCAGATCGTCAGCAGCGGCTTTGTTTGGACGGTTCCCACGGCCCAGCTCAGGACGGGTGACTTCAGTCCGTTACTCGACCCAACCAAACAAATCGCCACTGACATCCTGGGACGGCCCATCTACGATGGCCAGGTATTCGATCCGAGTACCACGCGGGTGCTGGACGCGGGCGAAGTGGACCCCATTACCGGTCTGACGGCGATCGGCACAGGACCGGTTCGCGAACCTTTCGCCGGTAACATCATTCCCGCTGGCCATCCCCTGCGCAGCCAGGTAGGTGCTAACTGGCTGGCGCTCGTTCCCCCGCCCGATCGTCCTGGCCTATCTCTCAACACTTTCGGCGGCTATGGCGACCCCAACAAAGTGATGGACATCTGGACCTGGTTGTTCCGGGTGGACCATACCTTCACACCCAATTTCAAGATGAGTAGCAGTTACTGGATGAATGAACGACCCACGATCCGCAAGTGCGGCAGTCCAGGGGGCTGCGAAGTCCCGAACGATCCGCGGGAGCATCCTGAAAAGAACGACCGGTACATCAGCGATGGGTTCGTGCAGCGCATTGCCAACCGGAACATGCACCAGCAATTCGACTGGGTCATCAAGCCCACCGTGTTCAACCACAGCACCATCTCTTATGACCGCTGGTATATGGGCGGCTGGTCCATTTCGAGCGGCGTGGGTTGGCACCAAAAGCTGGGGATCCAAGGCCTTCCCCCGCACAACAACACCGGCGGGCCGCCGAACATTAGCTTCGGTGGGGGCATCTACGGGTACACCGGCATGGGCACCAACTGGCAACGGGGATTCCAGGCGGTTAACCGCTGGCAGTTCTCCGACGACCTGACCTGGATCACCGGCCGACACACCATCAAAGTAGGTTTCGAGTGGCGTTGGCACGAATTCAACCTGGCCGGATGGGCGCGTGGCATAGGCGGTTCGTTCAACTTCCAGGCCTTGGGAACAGGTGGTTACGATTCGGCGGGCAACACACTCGCACGCACGGGCGATCCTCTCGCCTCGCTCATTCTCGGTCAAGTGCATACCGCCAGCTTCCCAATCCAGATCGACACCACCTGGAGTGAACGATACTGGGCGCCGTGGATCAACGACGAGATCAAGGCCACGGACAAACTCACGATCAATCTCGGGCTGCGGTTTGATTACCAGACACCCAGGACCGAGCGTCACAATCGTTACTCCACCTTTGATCCCACACTGCCTAATCCTGGCGCGGGCGGGTTGCCGGGAGCGATCGCGTTTGCCAGTGATGCCAAGCGCACGTTCGAAGATCCGAAGCCCGACGCCTGGGGCCCGCGCGTGGGCTTCGCCTATCGGGCGACGGACAAGGACGTGATCCGAGGCGGGTATGGAATCTACTACTCGCACGTCATGATGGACATGTGGATTACCTATCCCTCGATCGGGTTCGAGACCTTTCCGACCGCACCCAATCTGACCAATGGTCTGTGGCCCGGCGGGTGTGTGGATAACGCCGTGAGTTCCGACACGTGCTACGGTTGGTGGGACGATCCATTCCCGCAAGGGCGGATCACGTACCCGCCGATTATCGAGCCGACAGTGGCCAATGGCACGGTACCGCTGGGCGTCAGCAAAGAGGGTCTCACGCTGCCTCGATACCAGAACTGGTCCCTCACCTGGCAGCGCCAGCTCAGCCCGAACACAATGTTGGACCTCTCCTACGTGGCCAACCACGGCACGCGCCTCATCATGGCCCGAGGTTCCGTCCCCTATCCGCTCCGGAACAATAACCATCCCGATGTTCTGCAGTACGGGTCGGCGCTGCTCCAGAAGACGGACTTCACCGATCCGGATGTGGTAGCGGCGGGCATCACCAAACCATATGACACTTTCACGGGCAACGTGGCCCAGGCCCTGCGGCCCTTCCCGCAGTACCAGGTTATCAACTGGCGCAACCTGAATACCGGAAACAGTATCTACCATTCCCTCCAGGCGAAGTTGGAGAGGCGGTTCGCTAACGGGCTGCAATTCCGGGCCGCTTACGTCTGGTCGAAACACATCGTGGGCGGTCTCGGTGAAAGCGGCAACGCCGCGGACTCCGGTTGCGGCAGCGGTAACAATACCTGTGCAGGCCTGCAGAATCCGATCAATATGCAGGCCGAAAGGTCCGTGGTTACGGACGATGTTCCTCACACCCTGATCCTCGCTTACACGTACCAACTCCCCTTCGGACGAGGCAGGAAGTATGGGGCCAACCTCAATCCTGTCCTGGACAAATTCGTCGGAGGCTGGGGCCTCGGAGCCGTGCAACGCTACGATGCCGGGCGTCCGATCAGTATCGTCATGGCCAACGATTTGGGCGGATTATTGTTCAACGCGGGAAAGCGGCCCAACAAGCTGGCCGATGGCGGTTGGAAGGGAGGCAAGTTCGACCCAGCTACAGACACTTATCTTGACAAGGCTGCCTGGGCCGATCCTGGTCCGCTCAAATTTGGCAATGCCCCCCGAACCGACGACCACGTCCGCTACTTCGGGCTTTACAACGAGGACGTCAACCTGATCAAGGACACCTACTTCCGGGGTGAGAAGTACAGGGTGCGGCTTGAGGCGCAATTCGGGAATGTCCTCAACCGCGTTTTCTTCTGCAACCCCGTCAGCAACTGGAGCGCCGGGAACTTCGGGCGGGTTTCCGCACAGTGCAACATTCCTCGGCGCATCCAGCTTGGTCTGCGGTTTGACTTCTGATCGGTGCTTCTTGCACCGGCAGATTCATAGTGGCCGGGCCCGAGGGCCCGGCCACTTCTTTTTTCTGGCATCTGCGCGAAGGGAGCGGGGGTGGGAGCTTGCAGAAAAGGCTTACTGCTCTTGCCATCCTGAGCCAAGCGAGGGATCTCATTGTTCAATGAAGGAAGCTCTTCTCCGCGCAAGCGAAGGAAGCGCAGAAACGGTTCGGAACGCTGGGCATGCCAGATACTGCCTCTCCGGCTACGGGGATCTGCGCCGGCCAGCTCGCCGGGTGAGCGCCTCGAGACTGCGCCGCGCCTCAGGGTAGTTAGGGGAGAGGTCCAAAGCCTTGCGGAAAGCCGCCAAGGCTGCCTGCGATTCGCCTTTCCGGGCCAGCGCCTTGCCAAGGTGGTTAAACGCCTTCGCAAAAGAAGGGTGAAGCCGAATAGCTGCCTCGAACATGGCCACAGCCGCGTCCAGATCCTTCTTTTGGAGCAAAGCCAATCCCAGGGTGTGGTAAGCCTCGAAGTGGTTTGGCTGAAGTTCGAGCGACCTGTTGAGGGCAGCGATGGCACCCTGCACGTTGCCGCCCGCCAGCAAAGCGACGCCCAGTCGGCGGTGAGCGTTAGCCCAATCGGGTCTCAGCCGGGTGGCTTGGGTGAAGTGTGTGATGGCTTGTTGGATCTGGCCGTGCTTCAGCTCGACCTCGGCTTGGCCAGCTTTCTTGCTCGCCAACTCATGGCGTTCTGCCACGGAGATGAGTTCTCTGGCCCGTTTCAGCTCAGCCTCGGCCTCCTCACGCTTCCCCGCCCGGGACAAGGCTAGTCCCAATTGATGGTGAGCCTCTCCGTAGTTGGGATCGAGCTCCACAGCCGCCTTCAGGTTAGCGATAGCCTCCTGGATCGATCCCTTCCTGAGATATGCCTTCCCCAGCGAAAAAAGCGCCTGAGTATGCTTGGGATCGAGCGCCAACACTCTGCCCAACTGTTCAATAAATCGCTCGAGGTCGAATCTGGTCTCATAGAGCATCGCCAGATTGTAATGAGCCTGGACATAGTCGGGTCGGAGGTCTATGGCCTCGAGCACCTCCCGAATCGCCTCGTCGATACGGGTGGACGCCAACGCCCTGCCCAGATTGAGGTGGGCCTCCGGATAGTCAAGCCTGTAGTTGAGAGCTTCGCGGAACTGGCGGATCGCTTGGTTCATATCGCCGCGCTCGAGCAAAGCGAGGCCGAGAGCGTTGTATGCCTGTGCGAAATCAGGCCGGAATTCAATAGCCCGCTCGAACTCCGCGATGACCTCCTCCGCATCCGCCCCCTGCCGGCCGAGCAAACGACCCAGCGCATAATGCGTCTCAGCCGTACCCTGCTTCTGTGAGATGATGCGGCTGACCTCTCGGACGGCTTCGGTGACGTCTGTACTGCCCTCAGCCAACTTCGGGTCAAGCTGAAGAGCCAGATCAAACTGAAGCAACCCATCCGAGATTCTGTCCATCCTGAGAAGGACAATGCCCAGATCGATGTATGCCGGGAATAAGTTGGGGGCCAAGGCCACGGCACGTTGACAACTGCGGAGGGCGAGAGCGAGTTCGCCGCTTTCGCGGGCGGCCATGCCCAGGAACAGGTAGCCGTGCACAGAAGTGGGGTCGAGTCGGACTGCCTCCTTCAGTTCGGCGAGCGCCTTCTCCCGCTGCCCGTTGAACCAGAGTGCCGCCCCCAGGTTGTAGTGAGCGGGGGCAAATCCCGGGTTCAACTGGATCGCACGATTGAAATGGTCGAGCGCCCCGGCAAGGTCTTTGCTCTGCCCCAAGACGTAGCCTAGGAGATTGTGGGCTTCGACGTGGTCGGGATGGCTCGCCAGGGCTCTCAGGAGATCTGCCCGGGCGCCTGCCAAATCTCCTTGAGCCAGCTTCGCGACCGCCTGCCTGAATGGCTCCTCCGCCCCCGGAGCCCCGCCAGGAGGGGTGGACGGCGCGCGGCGCGAAGCCGTAGCCATCTGCTTCAGTGTGAGCCCGAGACTGTAGTAGGCCTCCTGGAGGTCCGGCCTGATTTCCAAGGCGGTTTCAAAGGCAGAAACCGCCCCTTGGAGGTCCCCCTTCTGCCGCAAGACCTCGCCCAGATAGTGTTGGGCCTGGGCGTTGGCCGGCTGTTGCCGGACAACCAGGTTCAGGCGACGCAACGCTCCATCTGGATCCCCCTTCATGCGCAAGGCCATCGCCAGATTCATGTTCAGCGAGGGGTCTTCGGGCAGCAGCTCAAGCGCCTTCTCGCACAACGCCGATACCTTCTCTACATCTCCTATCCGCAGGTAGGCAGACCCGAGGTTATCGTAAGCAGGGACGAAATCCGGACGCAGGGCAATCGCCTTCTCAAACTCCCCGATGGCTTCGCGCGGCTGGTCCTTCTGCTGAAGGGCTACTCCGAGCCAATTATGAGCTTCTGCGGAGCGCGGATTGAGCTTGAGCACTTGCCTGTAAGCGTCTATCGCTTTATCGATATCCCCCGCGCGATGCCAGAGCAAGCCAAGCGCCAGGTAAGCCTCGGCGTAGTCGGGCATGAGCCGGAAGGCCTTGTCCAATTCCTTGATCGCCGCTTGAAGATTCCTGATTTCAGCCGGGCCCATGCGTAGGTTGTAGTGGGCTTCCCGCGAATAGGGGTCGATCTGAAGGGCGCGGCGAAAAGCTGCCAGGGAGCCTGCAAGATCCCCCTTTTTCCCAAGTGCAATGCCCAGCAGGGTGTGAGCTTCCTTGCAGCGAGGGTCAATCTTGATAGCCTGGCTGAATTCCTCGGCGGCAGATTGCCAGTTATCATCCTTTACGAAGCGCATTCCCTGATCGAAGTGCCGGGCAGCGGGGTCCAAGGGCTGTTGCCGAGCCGCTATCATGCAAGACGAAAGCAGCACCACGGAAACGAGGAGCCGGCAACGTACCAACAACCCTCGCCCGAGACTTAAAGTCCCCCGCCTTTGCCGGACATCGAGTGCCGGCTCATTGCATCTGAGCTGGCTGCACTCTAGTCGCCTGCCCATGATTCACGATTCGTGCCTTCCGGTGGCCCAGCTTGAGAGTCCCGAGGTGGCCGTCATCGTTTTCGGCCTGGCCGCGCTAGTGCGGAGTCAACAGATACAGTTCCGTTTTCCGCTTCCTCTTCTCCTCGTCCTCCAGCCGTTGCGCCATCTGCCTGTGCTTTTCCGCTTCCTCCTTCTGGCCCAGTCGCCCCAGCAGCATACTCATCTGATAGTGACCCCTCAGAGAAGTGGGGTCGAGCCTGAGCACCTTGTCAAGTATCTGGCGGGCCTCGTCGTACTTCCTGTTCTTCACCAGGATCATGCCAAGCTGCTCCAAGCTGGGGATGTGATCAGGATAGCGCTGCAGCAATTCCCTGAAGATTGCAGCCGCCTCATCCTCACGGCCTGTCTTCAGGACGGCCACGGCGAGATAGTAGTAAGCACTGAGCTGCTCAGGCTGCAAGCTGATGCTTTTCCTCAGGTACTTCTCGGCCTCCGCGTAGTCCCTCCCCTCGGTACAGAGGACGGAGCCCAAGGAATAATTCAGAACCGGGTCTTCAGGTTTCTTTTTGACCAAACGACCGAAAAGCTCAAGGGATTCTTTGAAGCGCAGTTTCATGCCGTATGCTGAAGCCAGCACGAAGGCGTACCGGTCGTCGTCGGGCTTGGACTGGAACGCCTTTTCGAGGGCAGGTATGGCGTCTCGGAAAAGGTTCCTCCTCAGGCAGACCCTTCCAAACACGAACAGCACCTCTGGATTGTCGGGCTCGAGCCGCTTGGCTCGGATGAGATAGGCGAGGGCTTTTTCCGTGTCGCCTTCACGCTCCGCGATTCTGCCGAGTTGCACATAGCATGCCGTGCAGGAAGAATTAAGGTCGATGGCGCGCGCATAGTTTGCAGCGGCCTCCTTCAAGTCCCCCAACCTCAGGTAGGCGTCCCCGAAACCCGCGGCCACCTCGAAGGAAGGCGGGGCGTCAGTTCTGGCCTTCGCGAGCACCTCGGCAGCTTCCTGCTTCAGGTCATGGCTCAACAAAAGCTGGGCAAAGCTGACCGCCAGCTCCACCGGAACAGAGGGCTGGCGCCTCCAGTCGGTCAGCAGCGCCCGGGCCATTTCCCTCTGGCCCAGACCCAGATAGCCTGTGGCCAGCAGGTGCAATCCTTCGGGGGAATTCCGGAGCAAGGCGGCAACGGGTTTAGCCGTTTCCACCGAGGCCGCGAAATTACCCGTGTCGGCTTCCAGTTGCGCGAGGCTCATCCGCGCATTGAAGTTGTCGGGATCGGTTTGGAGAGCCAGCCGATACATCTCTCGCGCCCGCTCGGGCTTGCTCTCCAGCACATACACATGTCCCAGATTGAGCCGCGCCCCCAGCAGGTGGGGATTCAACTCGAGCGCTTTTTCGAGGAATCTCCTTCCTTCCTTGATTCTGTTTTGCTGGATGCGGATTCCCCCCAGCACAGAGTAGGCGGCCGGGCGCGCGGCCGGGGCATTCAAAGCGAGCCTAGCTTCTTTTTCCGCAGCCTCCAGGGCTCCGGTCGCAAGGAGTTCGGCCGCACGCTGGAGGTGTTGATCGGCACGCTCGGCAGCGACCCCCCACCCCAGTGCCAGGCAGAAGAACACCAGGAGGCACCACACCCCATGCGAACAGCCGAACCGGCGCTTGCTGGGATGTTCGCTTGCAAGTTGCAGAAGATCAGTTTTTGGCTCCGGACCTGGTTTGGAGGACGAGTCGCTCGGAACCAATTCATTACGGACACCCATAGTTACCCGCTCTCCCTTCAGACGAGCAACGTTAGCATGCGCCATGCGGCGAAGTCGAGGGAGGTGAGGCAGCAGGGCCCATACAGCTCTCTGTAAGGGAGTTTCTCAGAATAGAGTCACGTACTCGTCCCGACTTGTGGCGATCTGCGACCCGAGCTTTCGGCTCCGTCGCTGCCTTTCAACCCTTTGCCGAGGGTTTTGAAATGGGTTCAGGCGCCATCAGGATGTGACAGGCGATGCGATCCTCCGGAAGGCGGAAGAGGAGTGGATCGATGCGTTTGACAACGCGCGCGGCGCGCTGCGACTCAGACCGAGGAGTCGAATTCGGGAAACGCCGGCGGGGGTCAAGAATGCTCCGTAGCGGGGTGCGGGACGGAGGAAGGAGAGGCAGCATAAGGTGGGCCGCCACGCGCCGGGTGGAGAGCCGCTCATGGAGAGCACCCCGCACCAAGGATGACGGAGATCCCTTGCGGGTGCAGCTCGGCAGCGACCCGCCATCGCCACTGCCGGTAGGCCGCGATGGTCGCTAACGGGAAGCAGCTCTGTTCGGCGGGCCCCGCGGAGGTCTCCGAAAGCCCCAAGCCCGGTCCGAATCTTGCCCATCATGAAGAACTGAACCCCAGCCAACCGCTTGCATTCCGCAAAGACGTAGGGTATATTGGGCGTTCTATGAGTCGGGCTTACGCCAGCTATTTCGGCTTTAGCTACCGCTTCTGGGGCTTTGCCCTGGAGCGGTAGAGTGGCGTTGGCCTGACGACAAACTAGAAAGAAATCCAGAGCCAGCCCACTCGAAGTGAGTGGGCTTTTTTGTTAGGGAGGCTGCCAGCCATGATTATCTCAATGCGAAAACACGCCAGCCGGGAAGAGATCGAACACGTCTGCGAACGCATCCGCGAGTTCGGCTTCAAAGTCCACTCGATCGTCGGCGAGGAGCGAGTCGTGATCGGGGCGGTGGGCATCGGCGACGTTACGCCGTGTCTCGAAATGCTCGAGGCGACCCCCGGCGTCGAAAGGGCGGTGCGCATCTCCGCGCCTTACAAGTTCGTGAGCCGCGAATTCAAGCCCGAACGTACCCGCATTCGCGTCGATGGCGCCGAGGTGGGCGGCGACGACTTCATTGTCATGGCCGGACCGTGCTCGGTCGAGAGCGAAAAGCAGATCATGGAAACCGCCGAGGCCGTCGCCCGCGCCGGCGCCAGGATCCTGCGGGGCGGGGCGTTCAAACCGCGCACCTCGCCCTACGAATTCCAGGGGCTCGAGCTGGAAGGCCTGAAGCTCCTCGCCAAAGCGCGGGAGGCTACGGGGCTTTCCATCGTGACGGAAGTCCTGAGCGAGCGCGATGTCGAGATGGTGGCCGACTACGCCAACATTATGCAGGTGGGCGCGCGCAACATGCAGAACTATGCCCTGCTCAAGGCCCTGGGGCGCTGCACGCGACCCATACTGCTCAAGCGAGGCATGAGCTCGAGCATCAAGGAGCTGCTCATGTCGGCGGAATACCTCCTCGCACACGGCAACCCCAACGTCATGCTCTGCGAGCGGGGCATCCGCACCTTCGAGACCGCCACGCGCAACACTTGCGACATCACGGCCGTCAGCGTGCTCAACGAGTTGACGCACCTGCCGGTGATCCTCGATCCGAGCCACGCGACGGGCAGACGCAGCCTGGTGCCCCCGCTCGCGCGCGCGGCCGTGGCCATCGGCGCCGACGGCTTGATGGTCGAAGTGCATCCCAACCCCGAGAAGGCTTACAGCGACGGCGCGCAGTCGCTCACCTTCGAGATGTTCCGCACCCTGATGCAGGACCTGAAGCCCTATATCGCGCTCTGGAAAGACGCCCGCGTCGCCGCCCCCGCCGCGGTGTGAGACTGGGCCGTCGCGCACGGCCGACATCCCGATGCACGTGATCTCGGCGCGAGCCACGGGAATTTCGGTTGAAATGCCCCTGGGCCCCTTTCACAGTCCTGCGACGGACCTTGGGTATCCCAGCCACACGCCGGTGGTGATAGCCATGACGCCTCCAGGGCAAGCCACCCGTCACGAATTCCTCATAGCAGCGGTCCCTCCAGCGCATTTCCTGGACTCGATTTCCTGGCGACGAAAACACCCGGGTGCCGCCCCAGCTATCGAATCTTTTCCAAAGGTTGCGTGGGGAACCGGCTGTTGAAGAACCGCCTGGTACTCTCGGCGACGGCCGAAAACGCCTGGCATAGGAACGAGATGGTTGAGGAAGGGATGAACCTCTATCGAAACCTGGCGACCGGGGGCGTCGGATTCATGATTACGGGATACATGCCTGCCATCCAGGAGGGTGGGGCGTACCGGCAGTGGGCCTCCCCGCCGACCGGTTGCCATAGTACGCTTCAGCCCTCCCGCTTCGCAAATCGCAATTTCGCTGCGAAGGAGCGATCCACGAATTCAGGCGGGGGTTCAGCAGGCGAGGTCGGCGCGGGTGATGTTAAGGTTGTTCCGCGGGCCGAGGATGGTGAGGGCGATACGGTCGGTCGAGATCAGTTCGCGCGCCACGTCCTGCACTTGCTCGGCGGTGACGGAGTCCACGCCGGCGCTGATCTCGTCCAGCGTGACGTGCCGGCCGAAGTAGGCTTCCTGGCGCGCCAGGTGCGCCATGCGGCTGGTGGTGGATTCCAGGCTGAGCAGCAGGCTGCCCTTCATGTAGTCCTTGGCGTGCTGGAGCTCTTCTGGCGTGAGCAGCGTCTCCTTCAAGCGGCGCAATTCCCCAACGATCAGCTCGACGACCTGGCGCACCTTGTCGGTGGCTGTTCCGGCGTAGATGTTCAGGCAGCCCGCATCGTGAAAGGCATTAAGGCTGGAAAAGACGGCGTAGGCCAGGCCGTGTTTCTCGCGGATGTTCTGGAACAGGCGCGAGCTCATGCCGCCGCCCAGGACCGAATTCAGGATGTAGGCGGGAAAGCGGCGTGCGTGGGTCTGAGGAAACCCAGGCGTGCCCATGCAGATATGCACCTGCTCGAGGTCTTTCTTCTTGCGGTGCTTGATGTGCGGATTGGCCACGGGCGGCGGGCTGGGCTGGATGGGCCGTCCGGCAGGAACGCCGCCGAATTCTTTCGTCGTGAGCTCGACGACGCGCGCGTGCTCAACGTTCCCGGCGGCTGCGACAATCAAGTTGTTGGGAGCGTAGTAGCGCCGGAAGTAACTCAGCAGCGCGCGGCGCTCGAAGTGCCTGACCGTCTGGCGCGTACCCAGGATAGGGCGGCCCAGCCCGTGCCCACGCCAGTAAGTCTGGGTGAAGATCTCGTGCACCAGGTCGTCCGGCATGTCCTCGACCATCTTGATCTCTTCCTGGATGACCTGGCGCTCCTTCGAGATGTGCTCAGGATCGAAGAGGGGATTCTGCACGAGGTCGCCCAGAATCTCGAAAGCGCGCGGCAAGTGCTCGTCGAGGACCTTGATGGAAAAACTCGTGGCCTCTTTCGAGGTGAAGGCGTCGAGATGCCCGCCGATGGCGTCGGCCGAGCGCGCGATCTCCTCCGCCGTCCGGTGCTTCGTGCCCTTGAACAGCATGTGCTCGATGAAGTGCGAGATGCCGCTCTCTTCCTCGCGCTCCTGGCGCGAGCCGGTGCGAAGCCAGACGCCCACCGACACCGATCGCACGGCGGGCATCTGCTCAGTCACGATGGTCAGGCCGTTTGGGAGAACGTCCTTTTGGACACGCTCGATCATCGCTGCTCTCAACAAGTAATCAGACGCCTGGCAGGCCGCACGCCTGCTCGTCAGGAACCCTTCCCCTAATTATTGTTTCTACCACAAGGGCTACGAAAAGACCACCTCAACACGGTCGCCTCATCGCGCCGCGGCATTTTGCTTGGCTTGCGTTGCCCGGTGGGTTTGGCTATTCTCGACATTTGCCCTATGGCAACCCCATGCAAAAAATGCGGGGCGGAGAAGACAGAAAGCGTTCACCACGGGGTTCTGTACGCACTGGCCAAGGTCTTTGGCTATCGGTTGCGGATGTGCTCGCGTTGTCACCGCTTGCGGTTCATCCCCCGGCGCAGCAGCCGCCCACGAGGAAATGATACGGCGAGTGTGGCGGCTCCGCGCCCCGTCAGAGGCGCCTGCCCGAACTGCGGGAAAGTGGACTACCGTCGTTCTCGCCGACTGTGGTGGGAACATTTGATTCTGCGCGGCCCCATGGTGCGCTGCCGCGCCTGCCGTGCCCGCTTTCCTCTGCCCCGCCCCGTCGACCTCATGCAATGATCCGGCGCGGCGATTCACACCCCGCCTAGGCAAAGCCCCTACAGTCGTGATACACCTTCGCCGATGCACTTCCGTGCTCTTCATCGCATGGCGCTTTCGGCCGGCATCGTCATGGCGGGCGTGCTCTTGAGCCGCATCCTGGGGTTCTTGCGCGATTGGATTGTCGCCCGTCAGGTGGGATCGAACGCCGTCACCGACGCTTACTATGCGGCCTTCACCCTGCCGGACTTTCTGAATCATCTCGTGCTGGGCGGCTCGCTGAGCCTCACCTTCATTCCCGTCTTTTCCAAGTACCTGGCCGAACATCGGGAGGAGGAAGGCTGGCGTGTCTTCTCGACCGTCGTCACCGTTATGGGATCGATGGTGCTGGTTCTCGTTGCGCTGGGGGAATTGTTCGCGCCCCAACTGGTGCCGCTGCTCGCTCCGGGCTTCGACCCCGAACAGAAAGCTCGGGTGGTGTTCCTGACGCGGCTGATGCTGCCGGCGCAGGTATGCTTCTATCTGGGCAGCATCCTGAGCGCCGTGCAATACGCCAAGGGGCAGTTCCTCGTCCCGTCGCTGGCGCCGGTCATCTACAACCTCGGCATCATTCTGGGCGGCATCCTGCTCGCGCCGCGTTACGGCATTACGGGCTTTGCCGTGGGCGTTCTGGGGGGGGCGCTGGCCGGGAACTTGTTGTTGCAGTGGTATGGTGCGACGCGGGCCGGGGTGCGCTTCCATCCCAATGTCGACGTCCTCCACCCCGGCTTCAAGCTTTTCATCAAGCTTTCCCTCCCCATCATGCTTGCGCTCTCGCTGGTCTTTGCCGACGATTGGGTCCTCCGCGGGTTCGGATCCTACCTTGCACCGGCTTCGATCACCTGGATGAGCTACGCGAAGACCTTGATGCGCGTGCCGCTCGGCGTGGTAGGCCAGGCCATTGGCGTGGCCTCGTTTCCTGTCCTGGCCCAGTTCTATTCCGAGAAGAAGCTGGGTGAGATGAACCATGCCCTGAACGCGACGCTCAAGGGCACCGTCCTGTTGCTGGTGCCAATCGGCGCGCTCACCATGGCCCAGAGCCGGCCGCTTGTGCACCTCATCTTCTCCCACACGCGCCTGACGGGGCCTGATCTGGACGCTGTCGCCGCGACCCTGGTCTGTTTCTCGCTCGGCATGTTCGCCTGGGGCGTGCAGAACATCCTGGCCCGCGCCTTTTACGCCATGCGCGACACGGTGACGCCCGCCGTGACGGGCACCGCTCTTATGCTCCTCAACCTGCCGGTTTACTGGTGGCTGGTGCGCGAGGGCCGGCACCTGGGGCTGGCGCTCGCGAGTTCGATAGGCATCGTGGCCTACATGGTTGTGCTCTTTGCGTTGCTCGTCCGGCGGACAGGAAACCCCGAGGCCGGCCACCTGGCTGCTTTCTTCCTGAGGGTGAGCGCCTCTTCGGCCGTCGCCGCCGTCGCCACTTACGCGCTGGTGAACTGGCTCGAACCCCGCCTTGGCTGGTACACGCTCTCCTCCGCGTTCCTGACCCTCGTGATCGCCAGCTCGGTCGGCTTCGTGCTGACTGCGGCGGTGGCCAAGCTCATGCGCGTGCGGGAATTCGAGACCTACGCGGCAAGAATTCTCGGCCGGACATCTTGACCGCCGCGGCTTGGCCCGCCTCCCGGGACTTCCTTGACTTGCCTCCCACGGGCGGCCATAATCCGTCAGCCGGGGAGGGAGATGAGTTATGCGTGAAGCCGTGATTATTGCCGCTTGCCGCATCGCGATCGGCAAGTTCCAGGGTTCCCTTTCGCCCTTCTCCGCCGTGGATCTCGGGGCGTTTACGGTGAGAGAGGCGGTGCGCCGGGCGGGTATAGAACCTAGCCAGATTGACGAGATCATCATGGGCAACGTGGTGCAGGCAGGCCTCGGGCAGAACCCGGCGCGCCAGGCGGGCCTGAAGGGCGGCCTTGCAAATCACGTTGCCGCGATGACCATCAATAAAGTTTGCGGCTCAGGTTTGAAAGCTGTGGCGCTCGCGGCGCAGGCGATTCAAACCGACAACGCCGAAGTCGTCGTGGCGGGTGGCATGGAGTCCATGACCAACGCGCCGTACCTTCTGCCGCAACTGCGGGCGGGCTTGCGGCTCGGCCACGGCAAAATCCTCGACGCCATGATTCAGGACGGCCTCTGGGACGCTTATGAGGACTTCCATATGGGCATGACCGCCGAACTCGTGGCCGAGAAATACCAAATCTCCCGCCAACGGCAGGACGCCTACGCGCTCGAGAGCCATCGCCGCGCCGTGGATGCCACCAAGAGCTGCCGGTTCCAAGACGAGATTGTTCCGGTCAGCATCCCGCAGAAGAAAGGCGAGCCGATTCAGTTCACCAAAGACGAATCGCCGCGTGAGGACACTTCGCTGGAGGCCCTGGCCAAACTCCGGCCTGCATTCAAGCCGGATGGGACGGTGACCGCTGGGAACGCTCCGGGCACGAACGACGGCGCGGCAGCGCTCGTCGTGACCTCCGCCGAAAAGGCCACTGAACTGGGCAAGAAGCCGATGGCGCGCATCGTCGGCCAGGCAGTGAGCGGCGTCGAGCCGAAGTGGGTGATGATGGCGCCGGTGAGCGCCGTACAACTGCTCTTGAATAAGGTCGGATGGAAACGCGGGGACGTTGACCTGTTCGAATTGAACGAGGCCTTCGCCGTGCAGGCCCTCGCCGTGATTCAGGAATTGGATCTCGATCCCGCCCGCACCAACGTCAACGGCGGCGCCGTCGCGCTCGGGCATCCCATCGGCGCCTCCGGCGCGCGCATCCTCGTCACCCTGCTCTATGAAATGGCTCGCCGCAACGCCCGGCGCGGCATCGCGGCCCTCTGCCTCGGCGGCGGGAACGCGGTGGCACTCGCAGTCGAACGGTAGCGCGGGGGCGCATCTGCGCCCGAACCTGCAAGTGAGGACTTTTTTCAAAGTTAATAGGCCAGGGCTAGAGCTTCCCCAGGGTCGGTCTCATGGGCAAACGGATCATTTGGCTTATCGTCGTGACGATAATTTGGGTGTTCATGGCGGCTGTTCTCGCCAACACGTTCTTATGGCCGAGGGACGCGACCAGCCCCGGAGGAATTAGTTTCTGGATGTGGATTGTGCTGGGACTCTTCTGGTGGGCAGTAATTGGCTTAACCTCGGTAAAGAAAGCTGAGCCCGGAAGTGCAAAGGAGTCTGGGGACGGATGGCCGAATCACAAGGTGGATCAATCCGGACTGTGGGCTTAGTCGGTGCCGGGACAATGGGCGGTGGGATTGCCCAGGTGCTGGTGCGCAACGGGTATTCGGTAATCCTGAATGACGTGGCGCAGCAGTATCTCGATCGCGCGGGGGCTAGGATTGCGAACGGCCTTGCCCGGGATGTCGAGAAGGGCCGCATGAAGGCGGAGGAGCGCGTGCAGGCGCTCGGGCGGCTGAAGACGACAACTGACCTCGCTGCGATGGTGACGGCCGACTTCGTTATTGAAGCTATCATCGAAAACTTCGAAGCAAAGGCCGGGGTCTTCCAAGCGCTCGAATCTTATGCCCGGCCGGAAGTCATCTTCGCCAGCAACACGTCCTCGATTTCCATCTCCAAACTCGCGGCGCAAACGAAGCGCCCGGCGCAATTCATCGGCCTGCACTTCTTCAATCCCGTGCCGGTGATGAAGCTAGTAGAAGTCGTACCTGGACTCGACACCTCGCCGGCGACGATTGACGCCGCGATGCAACTCGCTACCTCCCTCGGCAAAACCCCCATCCGGGTGAATGATTATCCCGGCTTCGTCTCCAACCGTGTCCTGATGCCGATGATCAATGAAGCCATCTTCTGCGTGATGGAAGGCGTGGGGGAGGCGGCGGCCGTCGATGGCGTGATGAAGCTTGGCATGAACCATCCCATGGGCCCGTTGGAGCTGGCGGACCTGATTGGCCTGGACGTTTGTTTGGATATAATGCGAGAGCTTTACGAGGGGTTCCACGACTCGAAGTACCGCCCCTGCCCGCTACTCGCAAAGATGGTCGCGGCCGGCCGCCTGGGCCGCAAGACAGGAAAAGGCTTCTATGAATACCCCTTGGAGAAGTAGAATCGAGGCAGCCTAGTCCAGGTCAGGGCCCCGAGTTGGATGCTCCCTGACCTAAGCGTTGTTAGAAAAGAGGACTCATTCCGTGCCCGAAGAGCGAACCGAAAAAACCAAAGCGATTGACCTGGCGTTGACGCAAATCGAGAAGCAGTTTGGTAAAGGCTCGATCATGCGCCTGGGCTCGAAGGAGGCGCTGGTGCCAGTCGAGGTGATTCCGACCGGCGCGGCTTCCTTCGACGCTGCGCTGGGCGTGGGTGGGATGCCGCGCGGGCGGGTGATCGAAATTTTCGGCCCCGAGTCCAGCGGCAAGACGACGATCGCACTGCACGTGGTGGCGGAAGCGCAGAAGCGCGGCGGCATGGCGGCATTCGTTGATGCCGAGCACGCGCTCGACGCATCCTATGCCAAGAGGCTGGGGGTTGATGTGGACAACCTGTTGGTCTCGCAGCCCGACTACGGGGAGCAGGCGCTGGAAATTGCCGAGGCGCTCGTGCGCTCGAACGCCATCGATGTGCTGGTCGTTGACTCCGTAGCCGCGCTTGTCCCCAAAGCCGAACTCGACGGCGAAATGGGCGATTCGTTGCCCGGCCTGCAAGCGCGGCTGATGTCCCAGGCGCTGCGCAAACTCGCCGGCATCGTGGCCAAGTCGAAGACGTGCCTCATCTTCATCAATCAGATTCGTGAAAAGATCGGTATCATGTTCGGAAATCCGGAAACCACCACGGGAGGGCGCGCCCTGAAGTTCTATGCCACGGTGCGCGTGGATATCCGGCGCATCGCCTCGATCAAGGACGGGGACCGGGTCGTGGGCAGCCGAACCAAGGTAAAAATTGTAAAAAACAAAATTGCCGCTCCCTTTCGGGAGGCAGAATTTGATATCCTATACGGCGAGGGGATCTCGAAGGAAGGCGACCTGATTGACGTCGCTGCCGAGCGGGGGATCTTGGAGAAGAGCGGCGCCTGGTTTTCCTTTGGGGGTGAACGCATCGGCCAGGGCCGGGAAAACGCTCGGCAATTCCTTCGCGAGAACGCCGACATCCGGGAGAAACTGGAAATCGAAGTCCGGAAGGCCCTGAACCTTCCGGTTCCCGCGCAGCTCGCAAGTCAACAAACCGCCGCCGGCGCGGCCCGCGGGAAGAGATAGGCTCTGCCGCGAGCCATCCGTTTTCCTGGCTCCCAACGATCCGCGCCAGACCTGTTGGGAGTGTTCGCACGCGGTCCAATCGGAGGAGGCCCGAGTCTTACCTTGGGGAAGAAGATTTTCATAGTGATGGTGGCCCTTCTGTTTTGGCAAACGGGAGCGGAATCCTCTCCTGCCGTGGCGTCCCATTCTGCTCGGCGGTCCTCGTTCGCCATGACGCGAACCACCCCGCAGCCCACCTCTCGAGCCACCTTCGGCCTGAAGTCCAGCAAGAAAAAGGCGGTCCGCCAGTCGAAAAGGCGGCGCCTCCGCCCCAGACGATGGTGGCCCAGTTCGTACGGTGACCCCACCGCGGGCGATAATCCAGCGGGTGAAGACCCCGATGTTCGCCAGGCGGCCGTCGAGGCGCTGGGCAACTGGAATGGCAGCGTCGTCGTCGCGGATCCCCACAACGGGCGGATTCTCTCCATCGTCAACCAGCAACTCGCCCTGTCGAATGGGTTCACGCCTTGCTCCACCTTCAAGCCGATCGTGGGATTGGCGGCGCTGAAGGAAGGAATCATCACACCGGAGACCAAAGTGCGCGTGGGGCGTCGCACGCGCCTGAACCTGACCGAAGCCCTGGCAGAGTCCAACAATCGGTTTTTCGCCAAGCTCGGAAAGCAACTGGGCTTCGGCCGCCTGTACGAAATGGGCCGCCGCTTCGGTCTGGGTGAGAAGGCGGGTCTCAACATCCCGGGAGAGTCACCCGGCCGATTTCCCGAAGGGGTTCCTAAAGAAGGCGACGTCGGGTTGATGTCCAGCCACGGTAAGGCCATCGCCGTCACGCCGCTCCAAATGGCGGCGGCCATGGCGGCGATTGCCAATGGCGGGACGCTTTACCAGTTGCAGTATCCGCGCACTCCCGAGGAGATCACGAACTTGCAGCCGCGGGTCCGCGAGCGCCTAGACGATCTTGCGGAACACTTGCCCCAGATCAAGCATGGCTTGGCCGCCACCGTGCTCTACGGCACCGGCCGGCAAGCCTATGATCCGGAAGAACAGATCTTTGGCAAGACCGGTACGTGCAGCGAAAACGGCGCGCGCCTGGGATGGTTTGTTTCCTATTCGAGCGAACCTGACCCGAGGTACGTGGTGGTGGTTCTCCTGCGCGGCGGCCGGTTGGTGTACGGCCCCCACGCGGCGGAAATCGCCGGCCGGCTCTATCGGGGCTTGCGCCTGCGCGAGCAATTCCCTGCGCACGCCCTCACGCCTCCTCCAGTACCCAAGGGCCTGCTCAACCTGAGTTTCTGATTCTCCAATCCCTCTCCCTGCTTGGGCGCTCTACGCCCATCACCCTGCTGTCAGCCCGAAGACACTTTCTGTATGGAGCTGGCTGTGTCGGTGATTCAGCTCGAGCGGGCGCGCGACCACCGCGCCCTTTTCGTGGGCAATTTCGAGCACAAGAAACCCCTGATAGCTTTCGCAGCGCAAGTGGTCGGCGATCGGACCGTAGTCTTGGTCGCCGTCGGCGAAGTCTTCGAACCCCACGCCGCCTTTCGAGTTGCGGAGGGGGGTGTTATTGAGGGGATCCCCGACTTCGCGCGGGCGCGCCTTGAGGCCCTCGTTGCCCGTCTGGCCGCTTCGGTCGCCGGACGTGACGCTGCTTCATTGAGTGGCTAAAGCCGGGACCATGCCCGGCCCTGGCCCGGCATCCCGGGCTTACCAAAGCCGCCGGTAACATTTGGCCCGGAGTTGGCATATAATTCCGCCCCAAGGGGGAAGAAAGTCTCGCGTTACGGGCGATCGCCAGGGCGGGAGGCGGGAAGTGCCCTCAAGGCAGGCGAAGGACGACCGCCCCGCCGCCAATGAGAGGAGTAGGCGTTGAGCGTACGGATTTGCGTGCTGGGCAGCGGCAGTCGCGGCAACTCCACCCTGATTGCCACCGGGAAGACTCGCCTGCTCATCGACGCAGGCTTCAGCAAGCGCGAAACCTACGCACGCCTCGCAGCGGTGGGGGAACGCAGCAACCGCTTCGACGCCATCGTCATCTCGCACGAGCACTCCGACCACATCCGGGGATTGGCAACGCTGGCGATCGATTCCGGCGCGCCCGTCTACATCAACGCCGCCACGCGCGACGTGATCCCGTGGCACCGCTGCGTGAAGGCCTTTGAGATCTTCCGCGCCGGCGAGACATTCACCGTCGGCAACATCGAAGTCACGCCCTTTTCCGTTCCGCACGATGCCGCCGACCCGGTCGCCTTTCGCATCGATACGCAGGGCATTCGCATCGGCGTGGTTACCGACCTCGGTTGCATTCCGGCGCTCGTCAAGCGCCAGATTCGAGGCTGCCACTGCCTGGTCTTCGAATCGAACCACGATTTGGAAATGCTCAGGATGGGACCCTACCCGTGGCACGTCAAGCAGCGCGTGATGAGCCGCCACGGGCACCTCTCAAACCTTGCCACCGCCGAGTTCCTGCGCGACGATTTCGACGGCGCCGCACAGGTACTGGTGCTCGCGCACCTCAGCGAAAACAACAATGACCCCGAAATCGTGCGCATGACCGCCACCGCGGCACTCGAGCAACGTGTCGGCGGCTGTAATGGCCTCGATTTGCACCTCGCCAGCCAGATTGCACCTACCCCTGTCTTTCAATTCTGACCGCTCTGCTTCGCCCTGCGCCCCGGCCCTTCTGGCTTCCGCGTCCCTCCTTTTGGCTTCTGACCCCGGCTCCTTCCTTGTGATAGGATTTCACCTTCGATCCCGACCCCGGAATCGAAAATTCAAGACCCGAAACCTAGGATCGTCATGATTTCTCGTTATACGCGAAAGGAAATGGGCCGCATCTGGAGCGACCAGAATAAGTTCCAGAGGTGGTTGGATGTGGAGATCGCTACGGCCGAGGCGGAAGCCGAAATGGGCATGATCCCGGCGGAAGCCGCGCCGGCCATTCGTGAAAAGGGCCGATTCAACGTCGAGCGGATTCTCGAAATTGAGAAGAAGGTGAAGCACGACGTCATCGCCTTCACCACCAGCGTCGCCGAGAGCGTGGGCGCGGAAGCGCGTTACCTGCACTACGGCCTGACCTCGAATGACGTCGTGGACACCGCCCAGGCGCTGCAGATCCGCGAGGCCTCGGAGATCCTGATAAGGGGCCTCGAAAAACTGAGCGAGGTCCTCAAGAAACGCGCCCATGAATTCAAGCACACGCCGATGATGGGACGCACGCATGGGGTGCACGCCGAGCCCATCACGTTTGGTTGCAAGATTGCGATCTGGTACGCGGAGTGCCTGCGGAATCTGGAGCGGATGAAATATGCCGCCGAGCAGATGCGGGTGGGAAAGATTTCCGGCGCGGTCGGCATGTACGGCCACTTGACGCCGCAACTCGAAGAGCGTATCTGCCTGAAGCTCGGCCTTGCGCCCGCGCCCATCACGAATCAGGTGATCCAGCGCGACCGGCACGCCTTCTACGTCTGCACCCTGGCGGTGATCGCGGCGTCGCTTGAAAAGATCGCCCTCGAAGTGCGCGGCCTGCAACGCACGGAAGTGCGCGAAGCGGAAGAATACTTTTCGCCCGAGCAAAAAGGCTCCTCGGCGATGCCGCACAAGCGGAATCCGGTGACCTCAGAGCAAATCTGCGGGCTGGCGCGCGTGGTGCGGGCGAACGCGCAGGCGGCGCTCGAGAACGTCGCGCTCTGGCACGAGCGCGACATCTCGCATTCCTCGGTCGAGCGCGTCATCCTGCCGGATTCGACCATCCTGGTCGATTACCTGCTCGACCGGACCACCCAACTGGTCGAGACAATGTTCGTCTATCCCGAGCGCATGATCGAAAACCTGAACATGATGAAGGGGCTCATCTATTCCGGCCAGTTGCTGCTCGATCTCGCCGCCAAGGGCGCGGCGCGCGAGGACGCCTATCGCTGGGTGCAGCGCAACGCCATGCAGGTCTGGGAGACACGGGAGGATTTTAGGACGCTCGTGGAGCGCGATGAGGATATCCGCAAGTATCTCACGCTGGAAGAAATCGCCGCCGTGTTCAACGTGGAGCGTTACCTCAGCCACGTGGACACGATCTTCGCAAGGGTATTCGGATCGTAGGGGCGGTGCGCAACCCGCCCCGGGCAATGTTCGCCCTTGGTGGAGGAATGTGTCATGAAGAAAACCGTCTGGTTCGTGTTGGGGCTACTGATTTGCGGCGCTCTGGCGCTGGATGCGCAGGAGCAAAAATCAACCTACAACGGCCTTAACCTCGGCATGGGGAACCTGTCGCGCTTGTCGCGCGCGAAGTCGCGGTCGATCAGCCCGGAGAATTTTACGGGTGAAAAGGGCAAAGGCGGGATGTCCACGGACGGCCCGGCCCTCAGGGCCGCGCGCGACCTCGGCCAGGGCTGGAAAGTTTCGCCCTACATCCACATCGAACCCCAGCAGACCTTTACGCTCGCCGAGATTCAAGGTCCCGGCGCCATCCAGCACATCTGGATGACCCCTACCGGACACTTCCGGTATTCGATTCTGCGCATTTATTGGGATGGCGAAACCACGCCCTCGGTTGAAGCTCCCGTGGGCGATTTCTTCGCCTGCGGCTGGGGGAAGTACGCGCAGATTTCCTCGCTCGCCGTCTGCGTCAACCCTGGCAGCGCGTTCAATTGCTATTGGGAAATGCCTTTCCGCAAATCCGCCAAGCTCACCATGGAGAATTTGGGTGAGGAGCGGATGACCCTCTACTACCAGATCGACTACACACTTACCGACGTTCCGGCCGACGCGGCGTACTTTCACGCCCAGTTCCGGCGCGCCAATCCTCTGCCCTACAAAAGCGTTTACACCCTCCTCGACGGCGTCAAGGGCTGGGGCCACTACGTGGGAACTTACATGGCCTGGGGGGTCAACAACACAGGGTGGTGGGGCGAGGGCGAAATCAAATTCTATCTCGATGGCGACGATAAGTTCGCCACCATCGTGGGCACGGGCACGGAAGACTACTTCTGCGGGTCATACAATTTCGAGAACCGCGAGACGAAGCAATACCAGGAATTTACGACGCCCTACTCAGGTCTCGCCCAGGTGATCCGCCCCGATGGCGTCTATGAGTCGCAGCAGCGCTTCGGGCTTTATCGCTGGCACATCATGGACCCGATCCGCTTCGAGCAGGATTTGAGGGTCACCATCCAGGCGCTCGGCTGGCGCTCCGGCGGCCGCTACCTGCCGCTCCAGGACGATATCGCCTCCGTCGCCTACTGGTACCAGACCGAACCCCATGCGCCCTTCCCGAAATTGCCGGACAAGGATTACCTGGAGGTCCGGTAGGGGCGCATGGCTATATGCAAAGATTCAGCAGATTGGTGTATGCGGAACTCATGGCGCGCACCAACCCTGACCTCAACGACTGCTTGATCCCCGCGCGCGAAAGCTCGCCGGCTTGCGGACCAAGAAGGCAGTTGTCCACCGCACGCTCGAACACCTTATCCGCGCCGAAGCCCACAAAGGCGTCCTGAAATTCTAAGGACTTTGCGCGCCTGGCGCTCTGGGTACACTTGGAACTCCTAGCTATGACCTGGTGCCGCCCGACTCCGAAAGAGTGGGACAAGGCCGACTCGCACAGAGCGTTCAGGACGCCCGCCGCTACTTCGATGTTTTGCTGAACTAAGATGCTTCTGCCGCCCGCGTAAGGAGGCGCTGCTATGAAGGGCTGGATCTTCCAAGGGAACCCAACCAAGTTCAAGGTTGATCAGTACCTTCTGTCGAAGAACGAGATACTTTGGTTGGTGCGACCCGCGAAATATGCGAACAGGATCGAACCAGGCGATCTTGCGTTCATCTGGCGCTCGGATGGCTCAAAAAAGGGCACGGCGGAGTTGTTGCTCGTGGCGAAGTCCTCGACGCCCCGACAGTGATCGAAGACAACGCGCCTGATCTGTGGATCAAGCCGATAACGTCCCCGCGCGCACTTCGAGTGAGGATAAGGATTTTGGAAATGAGGTTATCCCAAGACACCGGCATGCTGTTGCGTACAGACTTACAGGAGCACCCTTCGCTGAAGGAACTCTGGGTACTCAAATGGCGTTCCCAAACAGCCTACCCGATTACAGACACACAACTGCGTGACCTGGTTTCCTTGTGGGAAGCATCTAGCTCATTGCTGAAATAGGCAGGCTGCAACGGTTTATCGCAGACACCGAATACCCCCTAGAGACTCGACGCCTTGATGTTGTATGGCGGCGCGTACAACGCTCAGTCCCCAGTTACACCTTCGAAATACAGGTGGGAGGGAATCTTACGGAGGGCATTGCAAAGCTGAAGCGTGCTTACGAACTCTGGAACAGCCACCTATTCCTGGTAGGCCAGGAAGAACACCGACGACCCGCCAATGAATTGGTTTCAGCGACATTCCGGGAGATTCACGACCGTTTTCGGTTCATCGAGATTGGGCAAGTGAGGGAGCTCTACGAGGCGAAAAGGGCTTACCGTGAAATGGAGAACGCTCTGGGCATTCTCCCTTACCGTTAGCTTGCGCCATGTCGCCTACACAAAATCCAGCGCCAGCATGCGAAAGGTTTCAACGCGCGTGACGGTGAATTCGATCGCATCACCCGCGATACGATAAGCTAACGTTTTCTCTTCGGGGAGTACGAGCAGCCGCCGAGGCGGACTTTGATCGTGATGCCTTCCACGGGGATATTGGGAAGCTGTTCCTGGAAATTCACGCAGTTGATAAGCAGACGATTCCTATCGTCCTGGCGGAAGGCGGAGATCTCCACCGATGGGGGTAGGGTAGCCTCGAAGGTGAACTCGTTGTAAAGATGCCGCAGCAGGTTCCCCAGAAGATCGAGATAAAGATCGCTGCCTTCGAACTCAACCGCGATGTAGGTCGCTTTCCCTTTGCCATACGGATTGAGCACGGCGGCGGGCTGGTCGGTGTAGATGCTGTTGGGATTGGAGTGAATAGACGAGAAGCGGTCGGGTTCGTCGGGATCGGAGTAGGGAAGGACGAGCGTGCCGGAGACCTGCGCGCCGGGATGGATGCGGAGCTTCATTTGCGCGGCGTCCAGGCCCACGGGATACCGGCGACGAGGATTCGGAGAAGAGGCCTGCGAACTTCTCTGCCGGCGAGATGTAGGTGTAGCGCTCCTTGGTCTCGCGGTCCCACGAGCAACCGAAGACATCGGAGAGCATGAAGTTGGGCTTGCGCACGCCGCGCATCAGCTCTGTCTGTTCCACTGGTTTCGCTTGCTGGAAGACCTGACGCCGGCGCTGGACCAGGCCCGACGACGCAAGTTTCGCCGCGAGTTCTGGTGGATCTGGGAGGCCGACGACGAATCGCAATTGCGACGCTGGGCGGCGAGCTTCTGCCGCCGCTGGCGCTTCTGGGCGCCCCAGATGGTGGAGAAATTCCAGGCTGAGCTCCACCGCGTCTTGGCCTACTTGCGCTGGCGGCATCGCTTGCGCACCACCAACTTGGCTGAAGGCTTCTTCCGCCATCTGCGCCGTTACCTCGGTCGCTTCCCCGGCTGCGTCGACCCGGCGCAGAGTGAGCACATCCTTGGCTGCTTTATCCTGGCTTGTGAACAGGCTCATGCCTGAGGAGTTCAACGTGATCCGGAGCACCCTCAACCCGACTTTCAACAGAATTGCTGGACAGTGCCTTGGCTCAACCCAGGCTTGACCTTGGGTGAAGCCCCGGCTAGCATACCCGCTTCGCGCCGACGGCTGCGCGGTTTGTTATGGCCCAAGCGCGATTGTTGGGGACGCCAGTTCTCATCCTGGGCGCTGTCCTTTTTGCCCCAGTTTGTTCGACGCGCCCCGACCCCTACGTGCTCCTATTGTTGCCCTTGCTGGAAACCCTGCCAAGAGACGATGGGGAAGCACCTGGCACATAAGAGGATCATCGGGCGCAGGGTGGCGATGCCGCGCATCGAACGGTCGGCGCCGGGCCTGAAGCGCGTTGCGCCGCGGCAGCGAAATGGATGGCTGGGATCATAGATTCGGGCCCGACCCCCGGGCAGGCATTGGGAAACGCGGCCACCCGAAGGTCGGAGCGAGCGGAGGTTTCACCCCCTTTTGGCTGAAATCAGCGCAGTGACACTTATCACGCTCGGTTTGGTGTTGGCCGCCGAGTTCGTCAACGGCTGGACGGACGCGCCCAATGCCATTGCCACCGTCGTTTCGACGCGCGTGCTGCGGCCGCACACGGCGGTGGTGATGGCCACCGGGCTTAACATCCTGGGAGCCTTTTCCGGCACGGCGGTGGCTCAAACGCTCGGCAGGGGAATTGTGAGGCCAGAGATCATCAACCTGGAAACCATCGCCGCCGCCATGGTGGGCATCGTCGTCTGGAGCACCCTGGCATGGTGGCGCGGCCTGCCCACCAGCGAAAGCCACGCCCTGGTTTCGGGTCTGGCTGGGGCGGGGCTGGCGACGGCAGGACCCAAGGTGCTGATTTGGAGCGGATGGAGCAAGGTTCTGTTGGGATTGGTGTTTTCTACCTTCCTTGGGTTTCTGGGGGCGCTGGGACTCACGGCGCTGATATTTCGTCTCTTTTTCAAGGCCCGCCCCGGCACGGTGCGGCAGATTTTCGGCAAGGCGCAGATTCTCTCGGCCGCCTTCATGGCCTACAGTCACGGCAGCAACGACGGGCAGAAGTTTATCGGCGTGTTCGCGCTCGCATTGTTTCTCGGCGGGCTGTCGCCGGTGTTCGCCATTCCGGGTTGGGTGATTTGGACATGTGCCCTCACGATGGGTCTGGGCACGGCGATCGGCGGCTGGAGGATCGTGCGCACGATGGGCTTGCGCCTCACCAAGTTGCAGCCGGTGGACGGGTTCTGCGCGGAGACGGGCGCGGCCGCCACGATTGAAATCGCCTCGCGCGTGGGGATTCCCCTCAGTACCACGCATACGATCAACATGGCGATTATGGGGGTGGGCTCCACGCGCCGCTTCTCCGCCGTGCGTTGGGGCGTGGGCGGCGAAATCGTGACCGCTTGGGTCCTTACCTTTCCGGTCTGTGGCTTCATCGCTTGGACGGTTGCTACAACGCTTGCCTGGCTGAAGTAAGGCCCGGTGGCGCCAACGCGCGCGGGGTCGCGGGGTATGCGATCAAGCCTAGGGATGCTTGATGTGCGGGCGGTGCTGGGTGTATTTTGGTACGCGCAAAACCCGCCGCTGGCAATTGAAGTACTGTTTGCCCGGTTGAAAAAGCATCGGAGGCGAGACCGGGGCGAGGGCAGCGGACTGAGCGGATGAGGCTGGAGGGAAAAGTCGCGCTGGTGACGGGTGCCGCGATGGGCATTGGCGCGGCCATTGCCGAACGGTTCGTCGAGGAGGGAGCTTCGGTCGCGCTATTCGACATCAAGGGGGAGGCCGTCGAGAAATTTGCGCAACAACTCAGCGCCCAAGGGGCGGCGCTGGCTCTCGTCGGGGATAATTCCCATGAAGACGCGGTTCGCGCCGCGGTGGAGCGCACGATTGCGCGTTTCGGCTCGCTGAGCATCCTGGTGAACAATGCCGGGATCGACTTCAGCAGCCCTGTCGCCGAGACGAGGAGTGAGTCTTGGGACCGGGTGCTCGGCGTCAATCTGAAAGGCGCATTCCTTTTCGCGAAGTACGCAATCCCGCACCTCGCGCGGCGCGGCGGCGCCATCATTAACATCTCTTCGGTGCGCGCATTTGTTTCCTATGCGGGCGGCGCGGCGTACGACTCCTCGAAGGCGGCGCTCATCGCCTTCACGCGCACCCTCGCCCTCGATCACGGTAAAGACGGAATCCGCGTGAACGCCATCTGCCCGGGCTATGTGGACACCCCGATGACCGAGGAGTGGCTGCGCACGGTGCCGGACCGGGAGGCGACGCTGCGGCAGGTGCGGGCAGCGCATCCCCTCGGGCGCATCGGCACGCCGCGCGAGATTGCGGAAGCCGCGTTGTTCCTGGCCTCGGATGCGGCGTCGTTCATCACGGGCACGTTTCTGGTGGTGGACGGCGGGATGTCCACGGCGGGGCACTGACACGCCTCGCCGGGCGCGGCCTGCGGGAAGATTGTGGCATTCACGACGCGACCGCAAGACACTCTCACGGGAGACTGCCCATGCCGGAATTCAAGGTGATCGCCGATTACGGAGATCTGTGCGGCGAGGGTCCGCTGTGGGACTTTCGCACCCATCAGCTCTATTGGACCGACATAACCGGGCGGCGATTCTATTGCCTGGACTGGGCGACGCAGCAGCACCGCATCGTGAAGGAGGGTTTCGAGGTCTGCGGATTCGCCTTTAACTCGCCGGGTGGATTTGTGGTCACGAATTCCACCGGCGTTTGGCTGTGGGAGGGTGACGGGAAGCCGCAGCTTGTCGCGGATCAGGCCGAGGGCTCGAAGTGCCAGTTGAATGACTGCATCGCGGACCCGGCGGGCCGCCTGTTGACGGCTTCATATTTCTATAACCCCACTGAGCAATATCCGCTCGGGGATCTCATCTCCGTGGATACGGACGGCCGGGCGCGCATCCTGGACCAGGGCTTCCATCTCTCGAACGGCCTGGGTTTCTCGCCCGACGGCCAGACGCTTTACTTCACCGATTCCGTTGCGCGCATCATCTATGCATACGACTACGACGTGGCCTCCGGAACGCCATCGAACCGACGCATTTTTGTGTCGGTCCCGCATACCTCCGGCCTGCCGGATGGCTTGACCGTGGACGCCGACGGGTTTGTCTGGTCGGCGGAATGGTATGGGAGCTGCCTTGTGCGCTACGATCCCGACGGGAAGGTCGAGCGCAAGATCGAGACGCCAGCCAAGCAGACTTCCTCGCTGGCCTTTGGCGGGCCGGACTTGACAGAGATTTTTGTGACCTCCGCGGGCAAATCCGAACCCATGCCCGTCATGCCCCCCGGCTACGATCCCCACACCGGGAACTTCGGCGGACCGCTCTATCACATCAACCTGGGGATTCGCGGAAAGAAGGAGTTCCTGGCAAATATCAGGTTGAAGCCCTGACCGGATCTTCTGCTGGAGCCGTCATCCGGAGAATGCGTGATCCCGTCAGGCCGACGCAGGATCCCCACCGGGTTTGAAGGGGAATAATCCTGTCATCTTACGACTGCCGGTCGGGCCGGAGCCGGCGACTGACGGCCGCCATCGCGGGCTGCCCGTAGGCCAAGATGGCACTTGGGGTCAGCGGACGAGTTTGTCCCAGAAACTGCGCCGGCCGTCCAGTGTCTTTGGCAGTTTCCGGATTGTTCACGCCCCATTCCGCCATCATATCCCCCCGGCCGATCGGGTCCGGCGAACGGTTCTGCGCGCGACGGAGTTTCTCCAAGGCGCTCCGGGCCAATTCCGCGTAGCGCTTCTCCGGGGCCTCCTCCGCCAGGACGGCCAGACCGAAGAGCGCGAGCGGAGTCTCACCATCGACCTTGAAGTCCTTTCCATCCCCAAAGAGGTAGGCAATGGCGCGATCCAACGCTTGCCGCACGGGCTTCTCCCGGCAAATCGCATAGTAGTCCGCCAGAGCCATGACCGCATGCTCGACGAATCCTTCGATGCGTGAACGCTCCATGTCGCCCATATAGGCGGGCCAGCTTCCGTTTGTGTTCTGGAATTCCAGGAATGCAGCGACGGCGGGCTGCGCCGCCTCCAGATATTGTTGTTTCCCGGTGTAGCGATAGAACTGGCACATCATGTGCAAAAACAGGGCGGCGGTTCGCGCGTCGGCCCTGGTAAAGTCAATTTTCAGCCGCACCAGTCGTTCGCCGCAGCGCGCGACCCAGTCCCAGGCTAGAGGATCGCCACTTACCCCCGCCCAGACCAGCAGCCCGAGCAGCCAGGAATGGTCGGGTTCGCCCCCTTCGCCGAGAGCAACGTAGCAGTGGCCGTAACTGTGGGTCCACATGCCCCAGTGTGGATAGTGGCGGATATCGACATCGAGCAGATGGCGCGCCACGATGCGGCTGCGCTCCCAGGCCGTGCCATCGGCGGTGCGGTAATAGTAAAGGAGCAAGCCCAGGAACGTGTCGCGCTCGTTGTTGTGCCAGTAGCCCTCGCGCGCCATCTCCCCCATCTCGCCCCACTTCGTGCCGGGATGACACAGGTAGGTGGTGGATGCGGTGAAGTACTTGAAGTCGCCGTAATCGAATTTCCCGTAGCATTTGCGTTGGTCTATGTGGCGGTTCAACCAACCGAAAGCTTCCTCGAATTGCTCCTCGAGGCGACGGAACCCTCCCGTCTCTCGCGGCGCGAGCGGTCCGAGCGCGCCGGTGGAGGCGACATAGTTGGGGTTGAGGTGGCCGCGCACCGGCTTCAGTGTCTGGCTCCACCATTTGCGCTCGAAGCTCGGCCCTGCACCGCGCCCCGCCCACAGGCTGACGACGACTTCTTGCGTCTTGGCGAGACCTTGACGCACGTCCAGGCATTTGTTTTGGGGATCAACAAAAGCCTGATAAGGGTGAGGCATGATGGGCCAATAGCGGGTCATCGAGTACCGCCCCTGGCCCTCGGGATGCGCGGCCAAGAGCGGCTTGCTGAGCAAATGATGCACGGCGCGCTCCGGCCAGAGCCCGAGGCTCAGCTTGCCGGGCTCGAGCGAAATTTCGTTGGGATATTCCTGCCAGAAATTTGGGACCCACAGGCCCAGGCACCGGCTCGCGTTTTGGACGTACAGCCAACCGGGCGCGCGCTCGCCGTTGCAGCCGCCGCTCGCGAGATTCTGAATTCGCCCGTCGGGATTGCGCGTCTTGGCCCAGTACTGGTTGTGATCCTCCTGGAGGATGTACACGGGCCAGTCCTTGAGGTACGGCCCGTCATAGACGCCGGTCTCGCAACCCAGCACCAGGCGGTTCGGCTCGAATTCGAATGGGAAGGTCAATCGCACATCACGAACCTGTTCGGATGGCTTGTCGGTGCAGTTTATCCAGGTGACAGTGACGGCTACCTCCGGTCGGCCGCGATAGACCACCAGGCGAAGGATGAAGTCGAAGAGCGCTTCACCATCCTCAGCGCGGCATTTGCCTTCCAGGCGGGCGGCGACGCGCATCGGGCCCCGCTCCTCGAGGACGACGCGCAACGTACCGCCGGCGAGCGAAGCGCGAAACAGCTTGCCATCGTGGCGCGTGAGTAGGAGGTCCGCGAGCTGGGCTGCACTCACCACATTCTGCGCCGTACCCGCGGCATCCCGGGCCGCCCACGACTCCATCCAGCGCGAGCCGCAGCGCGGGATCATCAGCACAAGTTCATCATTGTCCAGAATCAGGGTCTCGTTGTCGGACCTCACCAAATCGGCCGCCTCAGGAGGCGGCCCCTTCCTCAAGGCGTAGTTTCCCGGGCCGGCTTCAGCCTCGAAAACGACGGAAAGCCAGCGGACGCTGCCATCATCCCAATGGGCGGTCGGCCGCACCTGCGTGATGACCGGTTGGCCATTGGGGGCGACGACCGTCCACTCTCCGCGCCCACTCAACTGCCCTCGGGGGAAGGGCACGGCAGTCTCGACGGGCGCCCCAAGCGGCGGCGGACCGGCGGGCTTATCGGCGCGGATGACGATCCCGTTGCTCTCTGAATGAGCAGTCCCAACCGTCGCCACGGGGCGGGAGGAAAGCGGGGCGGCCAGAGACGCGGCAATGCCACTCCCGATCGTTTGGCGAAAGAATTTCCGGCGCGTAACTTTGCTGGGCAATCTACTCATCGAGGTCGCTTCGAGTGCCGAGATGGGGGCTGCCGCGCCGGCCTGGCGGGGATTGAACGGAGGTGAAGGGTCTGAACGCTTTGGGATGGGTCGCCATGCCTCGATTGTGCGCTCGTGGACTTGCGCCCGCAAGCGTCGACAACGCTTCTACTGCGGAACCTTCTCCCCGGGTTTGAGAAAGGTGACCTTCTTGCGAGACAATCCGGCCATGAAGAAGCGACCCTCGCGGCCCAGAACCTTGTCCGTTTCGTCTTTCTGCGTACCAATGACTTCGGGATACCAGCCGTTTTCGAGCTTCGTCCGTGACAGGGGGGCTCCCGATTGCGTCCGCTGGATCTCCGCGCGGTCCAATACCTTCCTCGGCCGGCTCCAGCCCGCCGGGCTTCCCACATCGGGATTGAAGCTGATGTAGATCCCGTCCTGCGTCAGCTTGGTATCGATGGCGTGGTTCAAGAACATCACGTAAGTGTGGAGATAGGTATTCCAGTGGATGGCGGGCCCCCAGAACATGGAACCATCCGGAAGGTGGTAGTCCCTGGAGGACGGGAAGACCGGCGTGATGTGTCCCCACAGCGCGGGTTCCGTCCATCCGCCCTTATACCATTTCATGACTTTGCCGGAGGGATTCTTACGGTCGGCGTAGCGCATGCGCGCGGCCCACACGCCCTGCTCCTCGGGGCTGGGGTCATAGCTGGTTCCGTAGAAGTAGAAGTATTCCTTCTTCTCGTCCAGATAGAAGACGAAGTCGCCCGTGCCGCCCACATCCCATGGACTCGCGGTATCGCAACGGACAGCGCAGGGACGCGCTTCGATAATGAAACCCAGATCTTCCCAGGTCGCCCCGTTGTCTTGCGAGCGCAGCCAGCCGATCTTGGGCATGGTGGGAAGATGATTGTTCGAGAAGCAGACAGCATCGAGTTCGTAGTGATAGGCGCCGTAGAGGACGCCGTCTGCTTCGTCCTTCCACGTGGCCTCGATCCAGATGTAGAGCTTGTCGTTCAACTCGCCCAGGCGCGTGGGGATTCGCTTCGTGAGGCTGAATAGATCTGGCCCCGAATTCTGATAGGGGTGGCCGTAGGAGTTGAACACGTAAAGCGTGTCACCATCCCAATGGGCCGGGCTGTTGCAGTCCACGCCGGTTATCAGAATCTCCGGCGCATCGCTGAACACCACGACAGGGAGATTATCGGCCGGGGCGGCGTCACGTCGATCCGCGCTGATCGAGGTACTGGTCACGACCAGTAGCAGCGTGATGGCTGCCTCGAATCTCAAATGATTGTGCATGACTCCTTCGCCGCTGTGCTCGAGCAGCGCCAGGCCTCGATCCCGCGCTATGGCTTCTCGCCCGGCTTCAGGAAAGTGATCTCCAGCAGTGACATGCCGGACAGGAAGAAACGGCACGTGCGTCCGCAGAGTTTATCTGTTTCTCCCTTTTCGGTGCCGATGACCTGGGGATACCAGCCGCTCGATACGGTGTCAGCGAGGACGGTCCCGTCCGGCGCGGGCCGCAGCTCACCGTAATAGACCCCGCGGGGGACGAGAAGCATCTCGTCCACAACTTTGCCCATCGTCGTCGCTTGCAGGATTGCCTCGCGATTGAGAATCATCTGCGGCCTGCTCCAACCCGTCGGATTGCCGATGTCACGGTTGTAGCTGATGTAGATGCCGTCCGCGGTCAATTTCGTATCGATGGCATGATTCAAAATCATGACATACATCCGCAGATAACTATTCCAATGGATCGTGGGGCCCCAGAACATGGAGCCTTCCGGACGGTGATAATCGCGCTCGGCCGGGAAGACGGGGGTGACGTGGCCCCAGATTCCCGGCTCATTCCAGCCCCCGTTGTGCCACTTCATCACTTTGCCCGCCGGACTGTCGCGGTCGGCATACTTCAGGCGGGCGGCGAAGATCCCCTGTTCGGCCAGATGGGGATCGTAGCTGGTCCCGTAGAAGTAGAAATACTCTTTCTTCTCGTCGAGAAAGAAAACGAAGTCGCCCGTGCCGCCCGAATTCCACGGGCTCTTGCTCAAGCAATTGATGCGGCATGGGTCGGCGGAGATGATAAAGCCCAGGTCATCCCAGGTGGCGCCGTTATTGATGGAGCGAATCCAGCCAATGCGCGGCGCGGTCAGGGCCGACGAATTCGAGAAGCAGATGGTGACCGGCTCGTAATGATAGGCACCGTAAAGCGTGCCGTCTTCATCCTTCCACGTGGCCTCGATCCAGAGGTTCATCTTGTTATTCTGGTAGCCGAGATCCACAAAGAGGCGTTTGCCCAGATGCTCGAGGTCCGGCCCGGAAGTTCGCCACGGATGGCCATAACTGTTGAACAGGTACAGAACGTCGCCATCCCAGTGCAGCGGACTGTTGGAGTCGGCTTTGTACGGAAGGCTGCCCTCCGGCATTCCGACACCGGGCATCTGAATGAGCGGAGCCGGGCGGAAGACGACGGAGGGAAGGTCATCCGGCGGCGCTGTTGCGGCGTCCGCCCGACCGCGTCGGCAAGGATGAAACAAAACCAGCAGGAGGGCCATCGCCGAGGCGGCTCCATGGACGAACCTCATGCTCCCACGCATGAATGTTCCTTCAGGAATTGATGGAATCGTCTCCGGGTCCCCACCAAGCTACGGGCAGGCCGACAAGCCCGCCCCTAGCCGTTACGGCACCCTGCCAGCCAGTCTCAAGCCCCCACGCTCGGCCGCTACCATTCAAACCGCAGCGAGAACTGCATGGCGCGAGGATCGGTCTGGACGTTCGTGATTTGACCGAACGAGCAACCGAAGACACGAACGTAATCGGTTTCCCCATTGGGTCCCGGCGGCAGGCACCAGTGGTTATCGGGGACCCCGAGATTCTGGTGGTTGAAAGCGTTGTAGACGTCCCAGCGGAAGGTGAAGCGCTTTGTTTCCGAAATCGTGAAATCCTTCCCGAGGGACAGGTCCGCGTTCCAGTATCCGGGGATGCGGCCGGAAGGCGGACGCAGCCCAGCGTTACCCAGTTGCCAGTATTCGTCGATGCTGTTGTAATCCACCGGGGTGCCATTCGCGTAGACGCCGTTCCAGAGGGCCGTAGTTAGAGTCTGATCACACCCCCACGGCGCACAGAGGGCGTTCGGGTCGTACCACTGCTGCTGCTTTTCCTGGTCTGTCTTCTTGAATCGCCCCGCGGAAAGGGGTGACACCACGTTTGGACGGCAGCTCAAGTAGCCGTAGGCGCCGTCGCACGCCCGCACGGTGTCGAAGAACATGGGCACGCCCGACTGGAAGTTCCAGTTCTGCGTCAGCTTCCATCCGCCGAACAATGCGTTGGCCCACCTTCCGACATTGTCAAAGCGCCGCCCCTTGCCAAAGGGAAGTTCCCAGGTGGCAGCGAAGTTGAAGATGTGCGGGGTGTCGTCCGGCGCCAGAGCATCGTAACGGCGGAGATCGTTCAAATCCTCCGCCCGGGTATGCCGGGAACCGTCCGCCACGCCGCCCCCCGCCGCTCCCGGAATCCACGAGATGCGGCCTACTCCCCGGTTGCTCTGTGTAATGGGGCCAAAAGTGTTCGCCGCCAGCGCCCCCAGACCGGCGCTGACAATGTTCTTCGAATAGGTATAGGCCGCGATGAAGTTCAAACCGTGCGAGTAGCGCTTTTCCACGCGCAACTGCCCGGCGTGGTACTTGTTGAAACCGTCAGGTGACAACAAGGGCTGCACGGACCACCAGTGGGGATAGGGGGCCAGCGCGTACCACCCCGAGCACTGCACGAGGTTGGGGTCGTACCACCGGCCGCAGTCGTAGATGCCATCCAGGGACGGGTCAACGGTGTAAGTGTAGAGGTCGATGTCGTAGCGGACCCGCTGCATATCGCTTTTGGATACCTCGTTGATATTTCGGATTTCGTCGCCAAGCAGATGGGAGCCATGGCTGCCCACATATCCCGCGCTGACCAGGATGTTCCCGGGGAGCTCGCGCTGGACAAACAGACTCCACTGTTGGACGTAGGGGTCGTGATCGGATTTCAGGAAGCCGAAGACATTGGATTGGCTGCCCACAAATTGATAGTTATTCCTCCGATTGGCGGTCAGGTCCGGGAAGGGGAGGGAGGGCGCCCCCTCACTCAAGACCCATGAAACCGTCTGGAAGGTATAGTCGGTGACCGGGGTACTCACGGCGACCCATGAGCCCAGGGTGCTGAAGGCCCCGTTCCCCTGGCCGAAGGCCGCGGAGAGACTGTTGCTGTAAATCATGCCGTAGCCGCCGCGGATGACCGTCCGGGTGCTGCCAGCGGGCGACCAGGCAAATCCGAACCTCGGACCAAAGCTGTTCTTGTTGGCCGGAAAGACGTTGCGGCCAGGATGGTCGGGAGTCCCCATGTAGACGATGCGCCCTTTGTAGTTGACCTCAGGATTCATGCTCTCCAGATCGAAATTGGCCAGCATGTCATGGCGCTCACGGATCCAGCCGTAGACGTCATAGCGCAGGCCGATGCTCAGGGTGAGATTCTTGCTCACCCGGAAGTCATCCTGAAAGTACGCCGCATAGTCGTCGTTCGTCTGCCAGGGTGAGTATTGAACGGCGGAGCTGCCTCCTCCCTGCCCCACAACACCCAGGAGGAATTCCGCCAGGCCGCTTCCGCCCGCCCAGGTATCGGGATTATTGCTGAGGTAACCGTGGAACCCGATATTGTAGCCCGCGGGCGAGCTGCCCCACAGGTTGTTCCGGCGAAATGAGAAACCCCCTTTGATCGTGTGCCTTCCCCAAATCTTGGTTAAACTCTCGCTGAGGGTGTAGGCCTGCTGGCCGAGGCTGGAGTTCTGGTAGGCGACCGGGCCGAACTGGAAGTAACTATTGA
>Ga0073934_10000998_pt1 | contig 72924 bp, 68 predicted proteins | sample LarsenN4metaG_FD_76834 | JGI IMG/M metagenome (GOLD analysis project Ga0073934, IMG submission 76834) | Hot spring sediment bacterial and archeal communities from British Columbia, Canada, to study Microbial Dark Matter (Phase II) - Larsen... ...
AGTGCGGGCATCCGAAGCAAAAAGGTCGCGTTCAGGCCCCGCAGTTCTAAATAAACGCCACTGGGGTGGCTCGGGCGGCGGCCTACGAGGCAGAGAACCATTGCCCGCTCTTGGAGCGAATCGTCACCTTAGCTTGCCTCATCGAATGCTCCACACAGCTCCGGCAAGCTAAGGGGCGACTACGAAATCCTTAATAATTGAATACGACGCTCGTAAACGTCACCGCCGAGCCGGTTTCAGCGGTGAACGCTTGCCCGTAGTGAAGCGCGTTTCCCCTGACGCCGTCGAGCAGATGGATCAAAGAATAGAGCGGCGAGAAGCCGCAGATCTTGCGCCGATCTTGATCTTTGGCGATATGGCTGAAAAACCCGGGCGCGTCGAGCAAGGTCAGGTGGTCGACCAGCTCACGGTCTTCAGCTTCCACCCACTTTAGGAATTGATCGGTTATCGGCTCGCTGTCGCCAAACTGCTTGCCCACATGGGCCAGATCGACCCCGGCGACGAAGCAGATTCGCCGCGAATCGCGTTCGACCATTTGCCGCAGGGCACGGAGAAATTTACCGACGGGTTCGGTCTGTTCCGGCGGCGTCCGGCGCATCATCAGCTCATGAAAGGATGAAACCAGAATCGGCACGATCTTGAACGGCTTTTCCGGTTGACCGCTCAGGGCAGCGCGTTTGTGCGCGGCATATTTCAAAAATAACACCTGAAACTCAACGGAGTGTTCGCCCCGGTGCAGGTACTCATCGGTGAAACAGTCCTCGGCACAGTTCTCTTGCAAACGGGTGACGAATTCGTCGTCGGTTTCAACCAGTCCGAGCGGCGTTTCGAATCCCTTACGCGTGAGAATGTACGGCGTCCTGCCGCCGCAATGAGACGTGCCTAAGATAACATAAAGATCGGCGCCGTCGCTTTCGAGCAAGGGTCTGTAGGCCCATGCGTAGGCCGGACCGCCGCGATGAAAATCGATATGCGGCGCCACGATGGCTCGCGGCGTTTCGGCTGTAGTTGTCCTGACGACCTCATCGGCCGGAAACCCGGGCCCTTTCGGTGCAAGGAAATAATCGTCGATCTGCGCCATCAGCGGGAGCGGTTCGCTTTGGTAGCCGCCGCCGGCATGAGCCGGCGCCCGATGCGGCTTGCGGCGAAACTCAGCGATTACGGCTTGCTGATAGTCACTGAACCGCTTGCTCTCCAAGTAGTAGTGCTGGTCGAGCATGCCGACGAATGCTTTAATATCTTCGCTCATCAGCAATCCGCCGAAATTTTGATTGTAGGCGGCTTGGATGTCGACGAAGGTATGACGGCCGTCGAGGTGCGCCAGCAGGAAATAGCCCATCGGGGAAAGGCCGATGGGAGGAGCAAAGTTAAGTGGGTCTTTGAGATAAATTAAGGTCTTGCCGTCCTGCTGGACCGGAAAGGCTTCGACCGGCCGGACTTTGGGCTTTTCATCCATGAACGAGTAGAGCGACAGATAATCTTCAGGTGGAAAGTAATCGGCGAACCGCCCTAACGCGAGCGCGCGCTCCTTGCAATACCAGTGCTGGCCGGAGAATCGCGCTCTATGGCAATCAAACGATGCCCAGGCGCTGCTTCGCCTCCTCACTGATCATGCTCGGATTCCACGGCGGCTCCCAAACCAGGTCAACGGTCGCGTCGCCCACGCCTTCGATGGCGAGGATTTTCTCCCGCGCGTCCGCGGCAATCATCCCGCCCATGCCGCAACCGGGTGCGGTCAGGGTCATCTTAACCGCTACTTTGTCGTCGTTTACTTCGACGTCATAAACCAGACCGAGATCGACGATGTTGACCGGAATCTCCGGATCGTAGCAATCCTGCAGCGCCTCATAGACTTGCTCTTTGGTTACCATGGCTCATTCTCCTGTCCGGCTTGCTATCTCGCCGCCGGCCACAATACAAATCCCTTTTCACTCGGTCGTGATGATCGCCGGACCGCCGCTTCTCCTGCCCCGTTCGGCGGCTATCGAAAGCTGGCCAGCCAATTTCGCCGCGATGTCGAGAAAACTCCGGCTCACCGGCGAGTCCGGCTGCTGAATCAAAATCGGCACGCCTTCGTCGCCTCCCTGGCGCAGCGCCGGCGTAATTGGAATCTCTCCTAGATAGGGAATTTGAAACTGCTCGGCTGCGCGCCGAGCCCCGCCGCGGGAAAAGATATCGTGTTGTTTGCCGCAACCGTCGCAGATGAAGTAACTCATGTTTTCGACCATGCCTACGATGGGAATCATCACTTTGTCGAACATGCTCTTGGCGCGAATGACGTCCGCGATGGCGACGTTTTGCGGTGTTGCGACCAACAATGCGCCGCTGACTTTCAGCTGCTGAGAAAAAGTGATCTGTACGTCTCCCGTGCCGGGCGGCATATCGACCACTAGATAGTCCAGCTCGCCCCAGTGCACATCGGCCATCAATTGATGCAGCGCCTTGCCAAGCATGGGCCCGCGCCAAATCACCGCCTGGTCTGGATCGAGAAAAAAGCCGATCGACATGATCGGAATGCCGTGGGCGAGCGCCGGAGCAATTTTTTGCATCCCCTCGACCTCAATTTTCTTCGGCTCTCCCTTGACCCCCATTATGATCGGCACCGACGGCCCGTATATGTCGGCATCGAGCAGGCCGGTCTTGGCGCCGTGCAGGCGCAAAGCCACGGCCAAGTTGGCAGCCACCGTCGATTTGCCCACCCCGCCCTTGCCCGCCGCTACCAAGACGACGTTTTTTACCGTCGGCAACAAGTCGGTTTGGCCCGCGCCGGCTTTGCTGCCGCGCACCTGAGCGCCGAAACTGATTTCCAGGGCTTTGATACCGGGAACGGAAGCCAGCGCTTTCTTGCAATCGTGCTCAATGGTCTCGCGGAGCGGACAAGCCGGCGTTGTCAACTCGACAGTAAAACTAACCTTACCGTCGCTGACGGCCAGGTCCTTAACCATTCCGAGACTAACGATGTCCCGGTGCAGCTCGGGATCCTGTACCCTGCTGAGCGCGCTCAGAACGCTTTCGTGTTTAGGCGTTTCCATAGTTTCCTTCGTCGAAAGAACATTAGACTTATAAGGTCTATGATGTCAACATGCCCCTAACTTTTTAGAGTTTTCTCTGTAAAGCGGCTGCAGGATTGACTTTGCAAGCCGAGCGCGCGCTAAAGCACCAAATCTTACCTTGCTGCTATTTCGCCCATTTGTTAAAATTTCGCCATCGCAAAATTGCTGTTCTCAAAGGGAGGTCTTATGAAGCGACTCATTTACGGGCTGATGATCGTTTTAGCGTCTAGCACGTTAGTTGCTTGCGCCGGCGGTAGTCTATCGACCCGTGAAAAAGGCGCAGGTATTGGCGCTCTCGGCGGCGCCGCCGTGGGAGGGATAATCGGAGCGGCGGTAGGAGCGCCGGGTGCCGGTGCTGCAATCGGCGGCGCGTTGGGTTTAGGTGCCGGTGCGCTCGTCGGCGATCAACTGCAAGGCCAGGAAAACAGGCAAGCTGAGCAGCAGCGGCAAATTGACGCCAATCAGTCGGAGCTTGACCGCCAAAGGCGCGAACTGGAACGGCTCCGCAAGCAGGGCGAATACTGAGGCCGCGCTGGTCGTAATAGTCTTTGCAGCCTACTCTATCGTGAGCGCAACTCGCCGGCTTCCCGAACGTCAAACCTAGGGACGGCTTGAGCGCGGTTGGGCTCGGGCTGCCGGAGGTTTTATGAAAGTAAGAAAATCCCATATCGCTTTGACCTTCGCCACCGCCTTGGCTCTGTCGGGATGCGCCGGCGGGGAGATCACGACACGCGAAAAAGGCGCCGGCATCGGCGCTCTGGGCGGCGCCGCGGCGGGCGGTATTATCGGTGCTGCGGTGGGCCATCCGGGAGCGGGAGCGGCGATCGGCGGCGCCCTGGGACTGGGGACCGGCGCCTTGATCGGGGATCAACTGCAGGGTCAGGAAAATCGTCAAAAAGAGCAGCAAAGAGCGCTCGATCAACAGCGCGCGGAAATCGACCAAAATCGCGCTTTGATCGAGGAATTGAAGCGGCGAAACATCGATGCGCGCGAGACCAGCCGCGGCGTCATGGTGAATTTGCCGAGCGTCAATTTCGAGTTCGACAGCGCCGATCTTACGCGTGAGGGGCGGAGCAAGGTCGACCAGATCGCCAGCATCATCCGCCGCGATGCCGCGAACCGGCGCATTACCGTCGAAGGGCACGCCAGCCGGGAGAGCGCCGCTCAAGAAGCCTACAACCAACGTTTGTCTGAGCGACGCGCCAATACCGTTGCCGACGCGCTCGAACGTCAAGGCGTAAATGGCCGCAGCATTTCAGCCCAGGGACTGGGCACGCGCGTGCCGGTTGCTAGCAACGACACTGAAAGCGGCCGTCAACAAAACCGCCGGGTTGAAGTCATCATCGAGAACTAAGCAGCACAACGCGCGGCTCGGGTTTTCGGCAAGCTAAGCGGCGAGTCGTGGAAAGCGCGGGCATCCGAAGCGACAGGTCGCGTTCAGGCCCGCCACCTCTAAATAAACGCCACCGGCGCGGCTCGGGCGCGGCCTACGAGGCAGAGAACCATTGCCCGCGCTTGGAGCGAGTCGTCCCTTAGCTTGCCTTATCGAATCAAGCTAAGGGGTGAGTCGTGGAAAGCGCGGGCATCCGAAGCGACAGGTCGCGTTCAGGCCCGCCACGTCTAAATAAACGCCACCGGCGCGGCCGGGCGGCGGCCTACGAGGCAGAGAACCACTGCCCGCGCTTGGAGCGAGTCGTCCTCAGCTCTTGCCAACCCTAATGCTCGCCGAAGCGAGGCTCGGTACCGGCGCGCAGCCGCGCGATGTTATCGTGATGGCGCATCACGATTAGACCAGCATAGAAAAAACCGAGCCCAATCACGGGCGGCGGCTGATAAAAAAGCCAGAGTACAAATGGTGCTGCAAGCGCCGCGGTCATGGCGCTCAGGGAAACAATCCTGCTGGTAAACGCCACCAGCCCAAACAGCGTCGCCAAGACCAGCGTGGCGAGCGGAGCGAGAGCCAACAAGGCTCCCAAAGCGGTCGCGACGCCTTTTCCTCCCCTGAACTTTAAAAACAGCGGATAAATGTGGCCGACAAAAGCGGCGGCGGCGATGCCGGCCAGTGCGGCCGGCTCAAAATCCAGATGAATCCCGGCCAAAACCGGCAGGAACCCCTTCGCGGCGTCAGCAATCAATGTGACAATCCCCTGCCGCTTACCGATCGCACGCGCCACGTTGGTCGCGCCGATGTTGCCGCTGCCGACCCTTCGTACGTCTATGCCGACGGCTTTACCGAGCAGGTACCCGCTCGGCACCGAACCCAGCAGATATGCCAGGATGATCAAAACCACCATTACAGTCATGGTGCAATGAAGAGCGTTTAGAAGCGCAGCTTGTAGCGCGATTTGCGTTCGCGCCTGGCGTAGTAGCTACTGCCGCATAGCCAACCCAGCAAAAAGGCGATCGCCGCTACGATCAGACCGATTTGGATCTCGGTCTCTCGACCCTCAACCATTTGCAGGATCGATCGCGATTTTCCTTCGATACCCTCCAACGCCTTGGGCTGGGTTGGCGCCGGTGTTTCGGACGCCTTTGGCGCTGCTGAAGCTGGTGAAGATTGCTGACCGTCCGCGGCTGGCGTGGCTTGGACTAGGGCTCCCGACGCCGCTGCCACCGCATGAAACGGATTCGCCAAGGCGGCGGCAGAAGCCCTCGCGTTTAGCTCGGTCGCAGCGCCGTTTTGCCCACTGATGCAGATCCAGAAAATAACGACGATGTTGCCCCGACCGTTTCGCCACTGGCCGATCATCGACACAATCTAACACAGCGCCTTGTGGACTCTCAATAAAATTTCCGCACCCGACGAAACCAAAAAAAAGCCCCGCCACGGCAATCACCGTGCGGGGCTCCGAAGCGGTTTTAAGCCGAACTAAGCGGGCCGCCGGTAAAAATCTGGATTCATCTTGGATGTCGTGCCGGACTTTGCCAATTCTTCCTCGAACATTTTACGGATCCACGGCGCCTCATCATAATACTCGATCTGATTGCCGCCTTGTTTGACGTCTTTATCGACCTTCGTGATATCGCCGAATCCCTCACCCAGGCTGTACTTGATTCCGCCCAGTCGCGGCGGCAAGTACCGCGCCCCCGTCGGTCCGGTGTTGAAATGCTGGTGGAACATCATTGCCGGAGGGGTAAAAACGCTGCCGTCCTGCCAATCATAACGCTTTGGTTCTTCGCCCTCGCGCCAAAATAGCGAAAACCCCTTGCCCTTGATGATGATCACGTTGAAGCCGGGCCCATGACGATGCGCCTTTTTGTAGGTACCGACCGGAAACTCGGAGATGTGCGCCGCCATCGAGCCATTGGCCAGTTCCAACATGACATTTTTCCCTGCAGCGCCCCTCTCTTTCCAATCTTCCAAGGCAAAATTTCGCGCGTCGGCGATGAAATTGGTGTCCCAAACTCGGCCCGGATGCGCTTTCCCCTTGCCGCTGAAATATTCCGGATCGCCGTCGAAGCGATCGGTGAAATCCCGCGGCGTATTGAAGATGAAATCCTCGTTATGGAAAAGATTGAAGACGATCGGCATGCTGTTGACTGAGAAAAATCGCGCCGGCTCATCGCCGGAGCCGTTGAAATGCTGGTAAGTGCAATTAAGCGGCAGAGCGAATAAGCTACCCTCGTGCCATTCGAAGGTCTGCTTGGCGCCTTTATCATTCCAGATCGTCGTTGCACCCCGCCCCTTCAAGACAAAATGCAAATCCTCGTACAGATGTCTCATCGGGTTCAGTTTCTTGCCCGGTGCAATCTCACTAATGTACGCGCCGGTGGCGCCTTCGGCGCCTTCCATGTTGATGAACGCGCCGTTGCCGCCCGTCCGTGCCCAGGGTTTGAGTTCGACTTTCTTCAGGTCCTGGACGAAAAAGGTTTTTATGATAGGGATCCCTTCGCCCAACTGCCATTTGTCATAAAAGGGGATGTTATCCATCACTTCAGCCAATTGCGTCGCAGGTTTCGCCATGTTTTCCTCCGAAAAACTAGCAGGTTTCTAACTTATTCACCCGGCAAAAGCAAGATTCCCGCCAAGCTGTTTTGCGCTTCCCTCGCCAGGATGGAAGAGCGCTCGAAAAAGCGCTTCACTACAAAGCTTATAGCATTGACTTTACAAGGGAAACTCTTCTAAATGGCGGCTAAACAATCTTCCGGATAGAGGAGTAACGCCTTGGCGACAACCGTTGAAGCCCCGATGGTCGGAAAAATACTCAAGATCGAAAAAAACGTCGGCGATCATGTGGATGAGGACGAAGTGGTCATCGTCATGGAAGCGATGAAAATGGAGATTCCCATTGTCGCCCCCGCCTCAGGCACTCTGAAGGAAGTGAAGGTCACCGTCGGGCAAGCGGTCGAAGCAGAACAAGCGCTCGCGATTATCGATTAGCGCAGAGGCTCTTCAGCGAGTCGATTCGTCATTGAGGACTTCCCAATGGAATTGGACAAGTGGACCTTTGGCTGGACCCTGGCGCTGGTCGGCATGGGCGGCACGATGCTGGTTTTGTGGCTAATGAGTCTGATTATTCTGCTGATGAGGAAAGTATTCCCCAACAAGTCCGAGCAATCGGCAGCCAGGAAAGGCTAGCTTTGCATGGGATCGGCGCTCACTTTTGGTCTGCAAGGTTTGTTTCTCGGCGTGGCCAATATCGAAATTGGCCATGTCATCATGATTTTGATCGGCTCCGCTCTGTTGTTTCTAGCCATCAAGAAAGGATATGAGCCGCTGCTCCTCGTGCCGATCGGATTTGGCGCGATTTTGGTGAACATTCCGCTTTCTGAGATGATGGCGGACGACGGTTTCATCCGTTTTTTCTACGATATCGGCGTGCGCACGGAAATCTTCCCTTTGCTGATCTTCTTGGGGATCGGCGCGATGACCGACTTTCAACCTCTTCTGCAAAATCCAAAAATCATTTTACTCGGGGCGGCCGGTCAATTCGGTATTTTCCTTACCCTCCTTCTGGCGCTGGCGCTCGGATTTGACAAGCTCGATGCGGTCGCGGTCGCCATTATCGGCGCTTGTGACGGCCCCACCGCAATCTATGTAAGCTCGAAATTCGCTCCGCATATGTTGGGGCCGGTATCGGTCGCGGCGTACTCCTACATGTCATTGGTGCCGCTGATTCAGCCGCCGATCATGCGCGCCCTCACCACCCAACGGGAACGCGCCATCGTGATGGGCACCGGCAAATTGGAGCCGATCTCCAAAACCACCAAAATCGTTTTTCCGATCGCGGTGACAATCTTCGCCTCCATTCTGGCCCCCAAAGGCGCTCCTTTGATCGGCACGGTCATGCTCGGCAACTTGCTCCGCGAATGCGGCGTCGTTGAACGGCTGAAAAGCGCATGCGAGAACGAGATCGCCAATATCGTCACCCTGCTTCTCGGCTTGTGCATCGGCGCCACCATGGCCGCAGACAAGTTTCTGCAGCCTCAGACCCTGGTGATTTTGGCGCTCGGCTTCATCGCGATCAGCCTCGATACCGCCGTCGGCGTATTGTTCGGCAAACTGATGTGCTTGCTTACCGGCGGAAAGATCAATCCGCTGATCGGCGCAGCAGGCATTTCGGCTTTTCCTATGTCGGCGCGGGTCGTGCAAGCCGAGGGCCAAAAATACAATAAGAAAAGCTATCTGTTGATGCACGCGATGAGCGCCAACGCGGGGGGCCAAATCGGTTCGGTCATTGCCGCCGCGGTGATGCTCTCGGTACTGCAGGGCATGGGCATCGTCGGCGGCTAGATGAAATTCCACATTCACGATTCCAGATTCCAAATATCTCCGCATCTGGAATCTGGAATCTGTAATTCCGAGCGTTAGCGAGGACACGCCATGGCGCCAACTCGTGAAGAGCTAGAAAAGAGACTAGCGGGGCTAGAAAACAAGGCCGTCGCCGGCGATCCCAAAACGGTTGCCAAGCTGCACGAGCAGGGCAATCTCACCGCGCGAGAACGCGTCGACAAGCTTTTGGATCCGGGAACCTTCGTCGAAGAATTCATGCTGGCAGAAACCCAGTGCACCGAGTTCGGCATGGCGGAAAGGCGGCTGCCGTCCGACGGCGTCGTCACCGGCTTTGGCAAGATCGACGGCCGGCCGGTGTACGTTTATTCTCAAGACCGCTCGGTGCTCGCCGGCAGCGTCGGCAGCGCCCACGCCGAAAAGATCGCCTATGTCATCCAGACCGCGCGTAAGCTCGGCGTGCCGGTGATCGGCCTCAACGACTCGGCCGGCGCCCGGATCCAGGAAGGGCTGTCGGTAACTTCCGCTATCGGTAAAATCTTTTTTGAAAACAGTATCGCTTCGGGGTGCATTCCCCAGATCTCGGCCATCATGGGGCCATGCATCGGCGTCGGCTCCTACTCGCCGGCTCTCACCGATTTTATTTTACAAGTGCAAAATTCCAGTCAGATGTTCATTACCGGCCCGGCGGTGATTAAAGAGGTGCTGGGCGAAACCGTGACCATGGAAGAGTTAGGCGGCGCAAAGATTCATTCGGAAGTCTCCGGGGTTACCGATTTGGTCGCCAAAAACGACGACGAATGCCTGGCCCTCATTCGCAAATTGATTGGATTTTTGCCCGCCAATTTTGAATCTTTGCCGCCGCGTCGAGAACCCAAAGATGAACCGACCCGTCTGCTCGAGAGCCTCGCCCAGCTCGTCCCGGAAGACACCAAGCGTGCTTACAATATCGTCCAAGTGATCAAGGCGGTCGCCGACGATGGCGATTTTCTCGAGTTAAAACCGAAGTTCGCGCGCAATCTCGTCATCGGTTTTGCCCGCCTCGATGGCCATCCGGTCGGCTTCGTTGCCAATCAGCCGATGTTTCTCGCCGGCAGTCTGGACGTTGACGCGTCGGATAAGGCGGCGCGCTTCATTCGCTTCTGCGACGCCTTCAACATTCCCATCGTCACGCTTATGGATGTGCCGGGTTTTTTTCCCGGCAAACAGCAAGAGGAAAAAGGAATCATTCGCCACGGCGCCAAAATGCTCTACGCCTATGCCGAGGCGACCGTGCCCAAAATCACGGTTGTTTTGCGCAAAGGCTACGGCGGCGCCAAGCAAGCCCTATGCACGCGCGAAATGGGCGCCGATCAGCTCCTGGTTTGGCCCGGTGTCGAACTCGCGGTCATGGGCGGCGGAGGCGCGGTCAACGTCCTCTATAAACGCGAAATCGAACAATCGGCGGATCCGGAGAAAACTCGCGCCGAAAAAATCGCCGAGTATCAACAGCGCTTTAATGGCCCGTTTGAGGCCTTGGCCAAACAGTTCGCGCACGCCGCGATCCGTCCGGCGGAAACTCGCAAGCGCTTGATCCAATCGCTGGAAATACTGCGCGACAAAAAAGAAGAGCGGCCGAGAAAAAAACACGGCCTGATGCCGGTCTAGACCCGCTCGTCGTTGGTCGCTCGACTCGCCTGTCGTTGCTGGCTCACATCCGGCTGCGAAACCCCGTTAGGGGGCAAAGTGAAATAGAACGCACTGCCGCGCCCGACCTCGCTTTCGACCCAGAGGGAGCCGCCATGAGCTTCAATGATCTTCTTGCAAATGGCGAGCCCCAACCCCGTGCCGCGATGATACGATTCCTGACCGCTCTGGCTTTGCCGGTACATCTCAAAAATATATTCGAGCTCTTCCACCGCGATTCCGACGCCGGAGTCTTTGACCCAGATCATCAGATCGCCATTATCGCGCTTCCCCGCGCCGATCTCGATTGCGCCCCCGGCCTCAGTGAATTTGAGCGCGTTGCTCAACAAATTACCGAGCACCTGGTTGATGCGCCGTTCGTCGATCGGGCAGGAACTCACGCCGGGCTCGATCTGTGTGATCAACGAGATACGCCGCTTGTCGGCTTCGATGGCGTATTCTTGGGCGCAGTCTTCGACCAAGGCGGCCATATCGGCGGGCGCCTTCACGAGTTGCAGTTGGCCGGCGTTGAATTTCGACAGGTCGAGAAAATCGCTCACGTGCTGAATCAAGCTCCGGCAGTTGGTTTGAATCTTCCACAGCCATTTTTCCTGGAGCGCCGTCACGGGACCGAATAGGCCTTCGCGCACAGAGTCGACGATAGAAACCACGTTCGAGAGCGGCGAACGTAGATCATGCGCCACCATAGCGGTAAAATCGGCCAGCACCTTTTGGGCGTGCTTGCGCTGATCGATCTCGCGCCGCAGTTTCTCGTTGGCCGCCATCGTGCCGGAATAAAGCCAGGCGTTTTCCAACGCCAAAGTAATCTGCCGTGAGACGGCTTGGAGAAACTGCGTGTCCTCGGGGCCAAACGTTCGCTCGCTGCCGTTCACCAGCACCAGCGCGGCTTTGAACTGATCGCCTCGGCCGAGCGGCAGCACTGCAACGGATCCGCGCGCGCCCGCGGCCGCCGCCTGGCCGAATTCCGCCGCCGCAGCGATGCTTTCCACGTACCAAGGATTGCGGCATTGCCAGAGACGCTGCGCGAAGTCATCGCCCAGTGCGCGCCAAGCCGCGTCGAGTTCCGCCTTTGAAACCGGCGCTCGGGTCGCGGCGAAGCATTCTTGGCCGTCGACGGCGGCGGCCAATCGAGCGAAGGCCCAATCGAATCCTCCTTCAGCAACCAAACGTTTGAGGGCGCGCGAGAGCACCTCGTCTATGGCGAGGCTGCCGGCAACATCTTCGGCGATACCGTGGAGAGTCTCCAAGCGCGCCGCGTGAGCGCTCAGCTGCTCCTCGCGCTTGCGCAAAAGCGTCGTATCCCGCGCAATCATCGAAGCGCCCACCACGCTGCCGAAATGGTCGCGAATGGGCGACAGCGAAGCGGAAACGTAGAGACGGCTGCCGTCTTTGCGAATGCGTTCGCTTTCGTAACGGTTTACCCCTCTACCGAGACTGACGATGCCGAGGAGCTCCGGGATTTCATCGACACGGTCGCCGGGCATGAGACGGCAGACCGATTTTCCCGTCACCTCTTCGGCGCGGTAACCGAAGATCCATTCCGCGCCATTGTTCCAGGTGCTGATCGTACCGTCGAGCGACATACCGACGATCGCGTCTTCGGACGATTGAACGATGGCGGCAAGCTGTTCCCTCAAGGCATTGGTTTCGGCGCGAATCCGGACGAACTCGATGACAAATTTGCTGCCGATCAGCGAGGCGATGCTGATCGCCACCGCCGACACCAACAAGAGCAGCATCAGGTTGCGTGCCAGTGCATCATGCGCCGGACCGAAGGCCACTTCTTTAGGAACACCGACCATGACATAGATCTGGCCGACGGCCCCCGCCAAAGAGAGCGGTTTGAACGCATAGATTCGATCGATGCCGTCCAGGCCGACCAGATCCTTCGATTGCTGGCTGCGGAGCGCCAGTACTTCGAACAGCGCGGCATCGGGAATATGCTTGCCGAGCCATTTCTCGGGCTCGGGGAAACGCGCCAGAATCGTCCCCTTGCTGTCCAAAATCGACAGGGCGACGCCGGGAGGCAAATTGTTTTCCGCCGCCAGCTGGGCGATCCAGGCTGTATCGAGGGCGGCAAAAATCAGCGCATTGACCGAGCCGTCTCGGCCGACCACGGGGTATGCGAAACTGACGCTGCTCCGGCCCTCGGGCCCGTGCCGTTGATAATCGCCGATGGCGAAGCTTTTGGCCTTAATGGCGGCGTGAAAATGGCTGGTCTTGGGCGTTTTGCTTAGTGCCGAGTCCGTCTCCCCTATGCGGCAGCGCACCCTGCCTTCGGCGTCGGCCATTCCCAGCTCGACGTAGCCGCGATTGTGCGCGACCAGCGGTTTGAGAAAACGCTGGCAGCTGGCCGGATCGCCGCCGGTGAGATCGCTAACGTCGGCTAACAGCGTGAGGAGCTGCTTGGCCGAATCGATGAAGCGCGCCTCGCGAATCGCGACGCTCTCGACCAACCCCCAGGCGTCTTCCAGCGCCTCCCCTAGCTGAACATCGCGCGCCAGTTTGGCTTGATAGAGGATCATGCCAAAGATCGGAATGACCGCCAGTAAAATGATCAACAGCAACCGCTTGCGCAGTTCGCGCAAGAAAGATTCGGTTACCAGTCGATTTTGTTTTTCGAATTTCTGCACGGCTCATGGTTCCGCGCAACGCGACATGGACCCGGGCCAAATTAGAATTGCCTGTTCGCGTCGGCGAAGATCAATCGACCGACTTGCGGTCGGATGGCTGTCGTCGCTCCCGGCCCTGAATCCATTCGGCCAGTTGACTTTCCCGTAGCCGCCATTGTCCGCCGACCTTGAGGGCCGGCAAATCGCGGCTGCGGATCATGCGTTGCAGAGTCCGAGTCGAGACGTGTAATAGGTTCGCGGCCTCGGCCAAAGTGAGCAGACGAATTTGCTCGAAATTTCGATCCACAGCGTAAGGTGCTCCGGCGAATTTTCCCCCGCAATGCGGATGCCAGCACCGTCCTAAAATCAACTATTGGATTTAGTTGGGAATTTGGCGATTGAAGCAGGCGGCTTGAGTACACAAATGGACAATTAAAGACGCTTCGGCGCAGCCAAGGGCTAAGCCGCGCGCGCCTTCCGCGGGGTCGCGGCCAATGCCCGCCGTCGCAATCCTCCCGAAAAGTCCCTAGAATTCCCCAGCGCCGATGCGCCGGAGACTGCGGCAAACCCTGGGAACGATGCAGACAATTCAGTTGCGGTAAAGGACAGTGCCCGCGCGCCTGGCATCATATCCTCCGAGGGCTTCCACGGCGCGCCTAAAATCCGCTGATGCCATAACTGCTGCGATCTGCGCGCCCCGCGCCGATTCATAGAAGGCGCGCTGCATCAGCAAATCGTACTGCTCGCTGGCGACCGGAATGAAGTCAAGGTCGAGGGCTTGAGCCGCCGCCCGCACTGCCAAACCAGCGTCGGCGAGACCGCTCGCGATCGCCACCCCGACGGCCATGTGAGTGAACTCCTCGCGCTCGTATCCGGCAATCGATGCGGCGCTGATGCCGAGTTTTTTTAGTTGGAAATCGAGCAAGAGGCGAGTGCCCGAACCCGCTTGGCGATTGACGAAGCGAATACCGCTTTGAGCGAGGTCTCTCAATCCGCGAATCGATTTGGGGTTGCCGCGGGCGACTAGGATCCCTTGCTCGCGCTGTGCCAAATGGACCAACACGACTGAAATCTTGGGAATTGTCCGCTCGATGTCTGGAATATTGTAAACGCCGCTGGCGGGATCGAGCAGATGTGTTCCCGCCATGTGGGTTTCGCCACGCTGCAAGGCCAGCAATCCGCCCAGACTGCCGACGTTGGCGGCGGCGATCTTGAGCTCCGGATGGCGCAGCTTCAGCTGATCTTCCAACACACCTATCGCCAGGTCGTGGCTGCCGGTACAAAGCACGGTATTTTCCACTTCCGCGAGCGGGCGCAACAGTTCAACCTCAGCGTCCTCGCCGGCGTTAACGCCTTCCACCAAACTCGGAATCCGCATTAAACCGTCGGCATGAACCATGGTCGTGATCACGCCGGCGCCGCGCGCCAACGGCACCGCAACGAGCTTTCCGCCGACGCGGCCGAGCGTCACTCGGATAAATTCTTCCAAACCCAAGTGCGAGGCGATCTTTTTCGGTACGACGGCGCGCACCACACCGAAGTTTGGCGCCCGCGCTGTGAGAAACTTCTCCAGCGCCGGCCGCAGCATTTCGCGCGCGATGACAATCGCCGACACCGGATAGCCGGGGACGCCGAGCACCGGCTTTCCGCGGGCAGCCCCCAGCACGGCCGGCTTTCCAGGCATGACATCGACGCCGTGCGCGAGCAATTCGCCGCTATCGGCGACGACTTCCGCCGTGAGATCGTGCTCGCCGGCGGACGATCCGGCAATAATCGCCACCGCGTCGCATTCATCGAGCGCGTGGCGCAACGCCGAGGCGATCTCGGCGGCATCATCGCGCGCGCGCGGATACTTCACGGGCGCGCCGCCCCACTCGCGAACAAAAGAAGCAAGCACCGTGGAATTGAAGTCGATAACCGCTCCCGGCTTGGCTTCTTGACCGGGCTGAATCAGTTCGTCGCCGGTGGGAATGATGCCGACCTTGGGGCGCGCCTTGACGCGCACGGTCGTGTGGCCCGCGGCCTGCAACGCCCCTAGGTCGTACGGCCGCAAGCGGTGGCAGCGCGGCAGCAGCAGTTCGGTAGCGACGACGTCCTCGCCGACCAGGCGCACATGATTCCACGGCGGCACCGACTCGAAAATCTCCACGTTGCGTTCATCGAGCTGGCGCACCTTCTCGATCATGATCACGGCGTTGGCCCAAGCCGGCAGCGCGTGCCCCGTGTCGACATAACGAAACGCGCCCGGCTCGGGCGAATCGGCGTCCGCCAAGCGGAGCTTTTTGCCGGCAAATTCGGTGGCGCCGAAAGTGTCCTCGGCACGTACGCAAATGCCGTCCATGGCCGAGGCGTGATAATGCGGCGAGGAGATCTTCGCGAACACCGGCTCGGCGGTAATCCGATCGAGCGCCTCGTCGATGGCGATCTCTTCGACGCCAAGTTGCGCCGGATCGACCGCCGCAAGAAAGAGTTCGCGCGCCTCGTTCAGCGCGGTCTTCTTGAGGTAACGTTTGCGCGCCATGATCAATGAATCGCTACGCGTTGAGATTTGTCCCCGCTAACCCGCAACTCGAAACCCGGAATCCGAAACTAAAAAAGAATCACCTCCACCTCTTCCCCTTGTTCCAAGCCGTCCTGATTCATTTCTATGCGCACCATGCCGTCCGCCTTCACCAGCGTGAAAATGGCTCCTGACTTGCTCGGCAGCGGCGTCGCCCTGAACGCGCCGGCCGCTTGCTCGAGGGTCACTCTGACGTAATCCTCGCGGCCGATCTGCGAAGCGACATTGGTGGTCAAGCGCGCGCGCAGAGTTCGCCGCTGCTGGTGCGCTCCGGCGCTATTTTCGCCCCCCAAGCGGCGCAACATCGGCGCGCCGAACAGATCGAAGATAACCAAAGCGGAAACCGGGTAGCCGGGCAAACCCAGAATCGGCTTGCCGCAAGCCTTGGCAAAGATCGTCGGCTTGCCGGGCGCGATCGAAATGCCGTGAAAGATGAATTCCGAATCGGCAAACGACAGGATGGTTTCCAGCGCGATATCTTTCGCGCCCATCGAGCTGCCGCCCGACAGCAGCACGAGATCCGCCCAAGCCAAGGCTTGCTCGAGCGCCTGGCTCAACTGGGCGCGATCGTCGCGAATCACGCCCCAATCTCTCAAGCTGCCTCCCGCTTCTTCGATCATGCCCGCGAGCGAGTGCTGGTTGATGTTACGGACTTGGCCGGGACGCGGCTCGGTATCGGCATCGACGATTTCGTCTCCGGTGGAGATCAGTCCAACGCGCGGCTGCTGGTAGACGGCAATCGACGAGATGCCGACACCGGTGAGCGCGCCCAAGTCATGGGCGCGCAGGCGCCGCCCCTTGGCAAAGACCAGTTCGCCTTGCTTGATATCGTCGCCGATCTGGATGACGTTTTGCCACGGCGAAACGCCGCGATGAATCTCCACCAGCCCGGCGTCGGTCTCGTCGGTATACTCCACCATCACGACGGCATCGGCTTGCGGCGGCATCATGCCGCCGGTGGAAATTCGCATCGCCTCGCCCTTGTTCAAGGCCTGAGTCGCTTCTTTGCCCATCTCGATGACGCCGGCGAGTTTCAGGTAGGCCGGCAAACTCTGCGTTGCACCAAAGGTATCCGCAGCTCTGACCGCATAGCCGTCCATTGCGGCGCGATGAAAATGCGGCAGGTCCACCGCCGAATGAAGGTCTTCCGCAAGCACGCGGCGCCTCGCCCGCACCGAGGGAATCCGTTCCGTGCCGACCGGTTCCACGGCGAGCAGCAATCGCAGCGCCTCGCGGGGCTCGAGTACTTTGAAGAACGACTGTGCCATCTCTCAGCGGATCTTAAACAGAAGCGATTGTTTGAATCAATCGCAGCCGGCGAGCGCTTGACTGCGTGAACGCTTCGGATAACAATCACGCCCGCCATTGAAGGTAAGCGGCGGCACGAATGAGCGGGAGGCAAGGATTAGAACAGCCGAGCATCCTCGACTCCATCCTCGGCCCGTATCATTGAACGATTCGCCGCCGCGCGACAACATGCAAGCGCCGGTCAAACTCTCCATCGCGGCGACTTCGAAGCGAGTCGATATCGCCAATGTCGTCGGCTTTACGTTCTTTAACAATGTTGACCTGCCGCGCCGATCCCAGCTTGATATCGCCATGGGCTGGCGCGACTCCGAACTGGGAGGCACCGGGCCGGCGCTTTTGGTCGGCAAAAAGGCGTACTCTTTCGGCTTCGGCAATCCGGCCGGCTTGTCGGCCATGGCCTATTGGGGTCGTGGTTTTTACCGGCGGAAAATTCCCTTGCGCGCCATCGGCGTGTTTCCAACGTGGGATCGCCTGATCTTCGCCGTTCGCCCCGGCCTCGGCATCGAATCCCTGGAGGACATCAAGCAACAGAAATATCCGCTGCGCATCTCCACCCGCCGGCGCGGCAAACTGGCGACTACGATCTACGCCATCGAAGAGGTGCTCAGGGCCTACGGCACGAGCTATCGTGAAATCGAGAAATGGGGCGGCAAGATCATCGAAGCGCCCAATCCGAGCGGGCCGGAGCGGCGCCATGCGATCCTTTCCGGCCAAGCCGACGCCGTGTTCGACGAAGGAGTAAAGAGCTGGGGCTCGGTGGCGCTCAAGGCGGGCATGCGTTTTCTTCCGATCGACGATAAGGCGATACGGCACATGGCGCGCATCGGTTTTCCCGACGCTCAGCTGACGCGCGAACATTATCCCGAGTTGCCTGCGAGCATTCGCTGCATCGATTTCAGCGGCTGGACATTTTTCTGTCACGCCGATTTACCCGCGCGGCTCGCCTATGAAATGGCCCGAGCGGTCGACCTGTGCCACGAACAAATACCGGTCGATCATTTCGACAAGCGGCCGATGACCATGACGGAGTTCTGCCGCGGCGGAGAAGCGGGCCAATTGACCATTCCGCTCCACCCCGGCGCGAAAAAATATTTTCGCGAGAAGGGCTACCTGTAGCTAAGAACAAAAGATGCCGCGCCAGCCCAAAGCGATCTCGCATTCAAAATTTGCCATTGAGATTTGAGCTGGTGCTGCGCTTGCGATAGGACAGAACCGTCTGAACAGATTAAGAAGGGAAATCAGCCAATGTCGCTATCCACACCGCGCATCACCTTGGGCCTTCCCGATCACCCGCGCTGCCGCGCGATCATCGACGGGACGATCGGCATCGAGGGCTACCGGCTCGAGGTCGATCCGAATTTCACTTCCTCCGGCGAACGCCACTACAAATACCTCCATGGTCAATGGGACGTCGGTGAAGTCTCGGCAGCAAGCCTTTTGCGCGCCATCGAAAAGGGCCAGGAACTGGTCGCGATCCCGGTTTTTTTCGAGCGCGGGCCGCGCCAGCGTAACATTTACCACTGCGTCAAACACCTCAAACATCCGTCCGAGCTCAAGGGCAAAAAATTCGGCTGTTTCCGTTACGGCGCGACCGCCGTGGTGTGGGCGCGCGGTTACTTGCTGGACGCGCACGGGATCAGGACCACCGACATGCAATGGTTCGTCTCGGGCCGCGAAGTTTTCATCGGCCATGAGCTGCCGGTGAAAGTCCAGCGCATCGAGCCGCCGCCGCCCTTCGGCGGTGAAAAGCTTGTGCTGTCGAAAATGCTCCACGACGGCGAACTGCACGGCGCCGTGGTGCCCGGCGACAACGGCTACGCCGGATTTTTCGGCGGCGGCGAGACCCCGCCCATGATGGCCGCCTACGAAGGGGTGAAACCGCTTTTCGAAGACACTCGAGAAATCATCGACTATGTCAAAAAGACCGGCATCAATCCGATCATGCACGTGCTCTCGATTCGCAAAGAAGTCGTCGCGCGCCATGCCGACTTGCCGGCAAAGCTGACCCGCGCCTTCATGGAAGCGCGCGACGCCGCGGGTCAATACATGGCGCCTGACGAGATCGAGGGTTACTCCAGAGAGCGCGAGGTTCTCGGCGAAGATCCCTATGCCTATGTCATGGGCGCCAACGAAAAACGCACGCTCGCGGCGATGAACCGCTACCAGATCGAACAGGGATTGATGAAAACCATGCTGCCGATCGACGATCTCTTCGTCGGACATGTGCGATCATAGCAGGTTTCGGGTCTCGGGTTACGAGTTTCGGGTTTAACGCGAAACCCTAAACCCGGAACTCGAGACAGTAAAGCATTGCTGAATTGGACGCGCGGGAGAAAGATCTTCAACAAGATGCACTTATTTCCAGTAGAGCGGACCACCCCCCTCCCCGGCGGTTACATGGGAAAAATTCTTCGCGTCAACCTGACGACGGGGAAATTGGCCGACGAGAACCTGCCCGAGGAACCGGTGTTGAGGAAGTTTATCGGCGGCCAGGCGCTCGGCCTATACATCCTGATGCACGAGCTTCCCCTCGACGCCAAACCATTCGGCTGCGAAAACAAGATCGTCATGATGACCGGGCCGATGACCGGCAATGGCTTCACTCCCGGCGGCACCAAGATGACCGCGGTTTATTTAAGCCCGCTCACGGCAAGAACTCTTGGCCGGGGCGCCACCAGCGGCTATTGGGCGACCTCCCTCAAGGCCGCCGGCTACGACGGCATCATCGTCGAGGGTGCCGCATCCCGACCGCTCTATCTCTATATAAAAGATGGCTGCGCGGAGTTGCGCGATGCCGCGCAGGTGTGGGGTTTGGGGACGCGGCGAACCGAAGACCGCTTGCGTGAGCTGACCGCCAACCGCGATGCCCGGGTGCTGTGCATCGGCCCCGCCGGCGAGAATCTCAACCGCGCCGCCATGCTCGCCAACGACTACAATCATTTCGCCGCCCACAGTGGCGGCGCGGTGCTCGGCTCCAAAAAATTAAAAGCGATCGTCGTCAGCGGCTCCCGGCGCCCGAGTTATCGAGATAAGGCCAAACTCGTCGATGCGGGCGCGCGCTGGCGCAGCGTTTTGCAGCAACATGACGTCCAGAAAAAGAAAACCAAGTACGGCCACGGCGACGCCTGGGGCGCGCTCAATAACTTGAATTGGCGCAGCACCGATTTGCAGCCGGCACATATTCAAGGCTTCGATCAAAACGAGGTCGTGCTCCGCCCTTGTTTTCAGTGCGCCCGCATGTGCCCATGGGACGCCACGCTGGGCGAAGGCCCCTTCAAAGGCACCGCCGTGCATTTCAACGCCGGCGGCGAATGGCTCGATAGTTTTTTCAATCTCGGCATCAAAGGCAACGCCGTGCTTTACCTCGCCGAAAAAATCAACGACCTCGGCATCGAATGCAGCCATTTTTCCTGCGGCGCGGGGGTTGCCTTCGAAGCGTGGGAGAAAGGTCTGCTCGGCCCGGACCGCACCGGCGGAATCCGGCTCGAATGGGGCAGTGTCGAGGCGGTCGACAAACTGCTCGACATGGCCGCGCGGCGCGAAGGCTGGCTCGGCGATCTACTCGCCGAAGGCCCCAAGCAATTGGCCGAAGCTCTCGGCGGCGACGCTCCCAAGTGGGCAGTGCATACCAAAGGCGGCACGCCGGCGATGCACGAGTGGCGCCCTCTGCTCGGACAGATGCTTAGAGAGCTGGTCGCCAGCGGCGGCATGAAACCGCAGGGCGGCGGCTCGAAAAACCCGCCGCCCGATTTGCGCCACACGGAAAAATGGGGCCCGCTCGCGATGGACGATCCTGAAGGTTGGGTTTGGTCACACGTCTTGTCCGAACAGTACCGCCAATTCACCGGCATCTTCGGCGCCTGCTGGTTCGCTCAAGAAGCGCACAAAAAGGATGGATTGAACTCCATCGTCGACGGCTTCAACGCCATCACCGGCTGGCATTTCTCCATGGCAGAAGCGCTGGCCGCGGGCCATCGCAGCATGATTCTGCAAAGCCTGTTCGCCACGCAGCGCGGCTGGATCGCCGACTTCGACTGGCAGGACGTTGGCGCAAGATTCCTCGAACCGATCCCGGACGGCAAATACAAGGGGTTCACCATCGCCAAATGGCTGCCCGACATGATCTGGGACTACTATAAACTAACCGGCAGACACGAACGTTCGGGAAGACCTTTCAAGGACACGCTGGAAAAACTCGGCCTGGAAGAATTCATGAAATGGTCCCAGCTCGATTAGCGTTATCGCTGCACGAATCCGATTCTCTCCCTTTGACGGGCGCGGGTCGGCGATGGCGTTACAAGGTTCTTCGCGCTCACGGCAACTCTTCCAGCAGCCGGCTCTGCCCTTTAAGGGGATGCTTCACTCGCAATAATTTTTGCACCATCCACAGGCGGGCGGCGACGGGATGCACCACGGGCACGCCGAGATCGTTTTCGGCGGTCACGATGTCTTTGATCCCCCAGGCGCCCGAGCCGAGCAGATAGATCCCTTGCGCGCTCGGATGTTTGTTGAACGAGTTTTTCAGATGCTGATAAATCGTCTCGCTCGAAATTTTGTCCGCCTCATCGGGCGACGTATCCATGCCTTCCATGCCCAGCACTTCGAAACCGGAGTCGGTAAAGTAGCGGGTGAAGATATCGTTCATCCGCTGATCGCGATAGTAGGTGCAGCCGACAAATTTTCGCACGCCGAGCGCGCGCAGCGCCTGGGCCTGCGATTGTCCCGAAGTGAAGATCGGGATTTTATATTTCGTCTCCCATGCGCCGACGATCTCCTGTTCGGCCTTATGACCGCGCACCATAAACGGCGGGCCGCCTTCGGGATGCATGATGTCGACGCCGATCCTCGCCAACTCCTCCACTTTGGCTTGATAGGTCTCCATCGCGTCGAGATAACCGCGCTCCGAATGCTCGCGAATGCCCGCGTACATCGGAATGCAGCCAACCCCTTCGGGCAAAAGCCGGATGAACTCCACCAACGATCCCGACCCGTACGTCGGCTTGATCACGCCGACGACCCCGCGCCACGTTCCAGATGCCATAGTCTTCTCCTTTCGTTGAAGCTGCTTTAGCTGTGTCCGATGTTATTCAATGTGCACCGGTAATTACAACCACGCTCCTGTGATTGGATCGAAAATTTTCAATTTCCATTTTCAATTTTCAATTACTTGCAGTTGACGCAAGCAAAAAGGAAGTGATACACCGGCGCTGGAGCAAATCGGAAAGGGCTTTCATGGCAATAAAACCGACGGACACGCTGGTTCAGGAATACGGCGCTCTCGTTCCCACCGGCCGTTTATTGGACGGCCGGCCGCGCAGCATTTTGTTCGATGCGACCCGATGCATCGGCTGCCGCCACTGCGTACAGGCTTGTAAGGACTGGAACGATCACGATCGCACCAGCCTTTACGAACTTTCCGCCACCAACTGGATCACGATCGAGCCGCCCGTGCTTGAAGGCACGGCGCCGCTCTGGGCGCGCAACAGCTGCATGCACTGCAACTTCGCCGCCTGCGCGGCGGTGTGCCCGGTGGAAGCGATCACCAAGTATGAAGAAGGTCCGGTCGTCATCAACAAAGACGCCTGCATCGGCTGCGAGTACTGCATTCATGCCTGTCCCTGGGAAGTCATCACCAGGAACGATATCACCGGCAAGGCCTGCAAGTGCACCATGTGCAGCGACCGGATCAGCGAAGACAAGCAGCCCTTTTGCGTGCAAGCCTGCCCGGTGAATGCCCTCGAGTTCGGCCTGGCGGAAGAAATCGCCGATAAAGCCAGGTCGGCGGCCCAAGCGGTTGGCGGCTACACCTATGGGGATAGGGAAGCCGGCGGCGGCAGCGTCGTTTACGTGCTCAAGGAAAGCCAAGAGAAATACGGCGTGCGCAATGTCGGCGCGGAAAAATTTCCCAAGCACAAGATTCCCCTCGGGCTGATGCTGAAGGATCTTTTTACGCCGCGCTGCGGCATCGCCGGCAAGCTGCGCGCCTTGGGGCTGGCGATCATTCATCCAAGACGGCTTTTCTACCGGTATTTTTCGTAATGAGATTGCAAAACGCCCTGCAGTCAATCCTTGTCCGCTTTCATTTTGTTTGCCTTCCCCTTCGGCGGGGGATTGCCAGGATGGGGGCGGCACGCATTTTAGCGGGCACTCCCGCCTTTATCCTCTCGGTGTTCGCGCTTTCGTTGATTCTCGCCACAATCGCTGCGGCTCCCGGCCACGCCGAAAAAATCCGCACGGCGATTCCCCAGGCCAATCTCAATTATCTTTCAATCTTCGTTGCCGACGCGCGCGGCTTTTTCAAAGACGAAGGTCTCGACAATGAAACCGTGGTCATCTCGGGGCCGCTCGCCACTGCGGCGCTGCTCAGCGGCGATGTCGATTACAGCGGCGGCGGGGGCAGCGGCATGCGCGCGGCGCTCAAGGGGGCGCCGGTGAAAGGGATCTATTTTCAGACCGAGAAGGTCACTTTCTATCTGGTCGCCGACCCTAGCATCAAGAGCGCTGCCGACCTGCGCGGCAAGCGCATCGCCGTCGGCAGCCCGGGCGACACGCAGGATCGGATCATGACGATGTTCGCCGAACGCGGCGGCGTTTCCGCTCGAGAAATCACCCGCATTTCGATGGGATCCGATACCAATACCAGAATTATGGCGATCAAGTCCGGCGCCGCCCACGCCGCCATCGTCGATCCCGGAGGTCTGGTGTTTGCGCAGCGCGAAGGGCTTCTCTCCCTTGGCTTCATGGGCGATCTTTTTCCGATGCCTTTTCAGGGCTTCGTCACTTCGGAAAGAACCATCCGCGAGCAGCCGGCGCAGATCAAGCGCTGGCTCAAAGGCGCCATCCGCGGTCTGATGTTTGTTCGCGAGCGGCCCGAGGATGCCGTTGATTCGGCGATCAAAAGGCTTCAGCTCGGCAAAGCGTCGCGCGCGATGATCGTCGAAGGCGTGAGAAATTACATCCGCGCTCTGCCGCAGGGCGTGCCGGGTATGCCGAGCGCCGAGGGCATCAAAAACTTTCTCGAGTATGACATCAAGATCCCTCTCGGCATCAAGGAAGATATCGCCCCCGACCGCCTGCTCCACTTGCAGCTGGTCGATGAAGTGAAAAAGGAATTGGAAAGCGCGCAAAGGAGACCGGTGAAATGACACCCGAAAAAGATCTGCGCGAGCAACTCGCGCTATGCACGCGCATCTTGGCCATGCAAGGGCTGATCGGCGTGTTCGGCCATGTGAGCGTCTATCAACCCGAAACCAAAACCGTTTTCATTACTCCCGGCATGGGCTCGGATAAAGGCAGCCTGCAGCCCGACGACATGGTGGCCACGGATTTGAACGGCAAACCGCTGGCGGGAAAGGAAGGGCCGCCAGTCGAATGGCCGATCCATACCGCGCTTCATGGCGCGCGCGCCGATGCGCTGGCGGTGGCGCATCTGCACACGCCGCACGCCACTTTGTTCGCCATCGCCAAACGGAAGTTCGAGCCGGTGACCCTTCAGGGCGCCATTTTTGCCGACGGCGTGCCCCTTTATCCCGAAGCGCAGCTGATCACCAGCCCGCAGCGCGGCGATGCGCTGCTGAAAGTCATCGGCAACAAACGAGCCGCGCTCTTGCGCGGCCACGGCATTGTCGTGGCCGGAGTCAACTTGCAGGAAGTGCTCTACTGCGCCTTGGTGTTGGAAGACGACGCAAAAAAGACCTTGCAGGCCGCTTCCCTCGGCGAAGTCGGCACCCTCAGTGCCGAGGAGTGTAAGGCCTTCGGCGCCGAGATCGCGCTCGAACGGCGCGCCGGCCGAGCGTGGAACTATTTTCGCAGCCTGGAGTCCCGTTGGGACCGCCAGCCGTCGACCGGACGGAGCGAATTGTTTCCGTAAGAACACCGTTCCAATAGTTCGAAACGTTCCACGTGTTTCAAGGGTCCCAACGAATGGAACTTCTGAAACCACTGGAACAATTGGAACTCATAAGGACATCATGGCAAACCCCGATTACGGCAATTTTTTTCCACAAGTACGAAAAACCCGTCTCCCTGGCGGCTACATGGGAAAAATCCTGCGGGTCGATATGACATCCGGCAAGCTCACCGATCTCAATCTGCCGGAGGAGCCTCTGCTCCGAAAGCTTTGGGGCGGGCAGCTCTTTGCCGAATACGTCCTGCTGAACGAGCTGCCCCGCGAAATCGACCCGTTCGATCCGAGAAGCATCATCGTCGGCATGACGGGGCCAATCACCGGCACCGGCTTCACGCCGGGCGGCACCAAAATGTGTTTCGTCTATCTCAGTCCCGCCACTCGATACACGCTCGGCCGCGGCGCCACGAGCGGCTATTTCGGCACCTCGCTCAAGGCCGCCGGTTATGACGGCATCATCGTCAGCGGCGCCGCCCAATCGCCCAAATATCTCTATATCGGCGAAGACAAGGCCGAGTTGCGCGACGCGAGCCATGTGTGGGGCAAAGGCATTCGCGACACCGAGAAGATCCTGCGCCAAGACTCCGGCCACCAGGACGCCCGCGTCGGCGCCATCGGTCCGGCGGGAGAGAATCTGATCCGCACCGCCATGCTTGTCAACGATTACAATCACACCGCCGCCCATGGCTTGGGCGCGGTGATGGGCTCCAAGAAGCTCAAGGCGTTCGTCGCCTGGGGCACCCAACGGCCGCGCTTGCACGACAAGCGTAGGCTCATCGATGCCGGCGTGCGCTGGGCCAAAGCGCTCTCACCGCGCAAGACCACGGTCAAAAAACGGCTCACGAGCGTCGGTCACGGTGAGGATTGGGGTGCCATCACGAAATTGAATTGGCGCAGCACGATCATCACCGACGAGGCCAAGGGCTTGGATCAAAACCGCGTCACCTTGCGTCCCTGTTTTCAGTGCCCGCGCATGTGCCCTTGGGACGTAGAGATCGGCGAAGGCCGCTTCAAAGGGAAGATCGGCCACTTCAACGCGGGCAGCGAATGGATGGATACGTTTTACAATCTCGGCTTCAAAGGCAACGACGTGCTCTATCTCTCGGAACGCATCAACGATTTGGGCATCGAATGCAGCCACTACGCTTGCGGCGCGGGACTCGCCTTCGAGGCCTGGGAAAAAGGCATCCTCGGCCCCGACAAGACCGACGGCTTGAAGTTGGAATGGGGCAATCTGGAAGCGGTCGAAACTTTGCTCGAGCGTTGCGCCCGGCGCGAGACCTGGCTCGGCAATATTCTTGCCGACGGGCCGAAGGAGTTGGCCGAAGAGCTCGGCGGCGAAGCCAAGAACTGGGTCGTGCACACCAAAGGCGGCACCCCGGCGCAGCACGAATGGCGTCCTATGCTCGGCCAAATGCTGCGCGAACTGGTCGCGAGCGGCGGCATGAAACCGCAAGGCGCAGGCGGTACCGAGCCGCCTGCGGATCTCAAGTATCGCGAAAAATGGGGCCCCCTCGATCCCAACCAAGCGGACGGCTGGGCAAACTCCCATCTGATCACGGAAAAGATTCGCCAAGCCTGCGGCCTCATGGGCGGCTGCTGGTTTGCTCTCAACGACAAACCGCCCGACGGCGTGCAGAGCATGCTCGACGCTTTGAACGCGACGACGGGCTGGAATGTGACCATGGACGAACTCGTTGATGCGGGCCACCGGGCGATTATCCTGCAAAGCTTGTTTGGCACTCAGCGCGGCTGGATTGCCGAACACGACTGGCAAGACGTCGGCCCGAGATTCTTGGAGCCGATTCCCGACGGCAAGTACAAGGGGTTCACCATCGCCAAATGGTTGCCCGGTCTGGTCTATGAGTACTATCGTATTTCGGGCCGCCACGAACACAGCGGCCGTCCGTTCATGGACACCTTGCAAAAACTCGGCTTGGAAGAGTTCAAAGAATGGAGCCAGTTGGACTAGACCCGCACCAGCGTTCGGCTTTGATAGTTACCGTTCGCTCCCGCGGCGCGGGAACCCGGGTGGATTTTTAACTTGGCCGCCGCTTTCGCGGCAGTGACGACGGGGGGAGTCGCAGATGATAAAACCACGCCAGGTCTCATCAGGTCTTTTTCTCGTCGCTTTACTCGCGGCGCATTTTCTTTTCACCGCTATCGCCGATGCCCAGTCGTTTAAAAAAATCCGCATGGGCAGTTCCTCGACCAATGTTTCTTTTCTCGCCATCTACACCGCCCTCCATCGCGGCTTCTACCGAGACGAAGGCATCGATCTGGAAATCATTCAGATGGCGGCCAATTTGACCAGCGCGGCGGTTTTGGCCGGGGATCTCGATTACAGCGCCGCCGTGACCGGCCTGATCGGCGGCGCGGTGCGCGGCCAGCCCATGAAGGTGCTGCTGTTTACCGTGGAACGGCCGCTCTTGTTTCTCATGAGCAAGAAAGAGATCAGAGAGCCAAAGCAGCTCAAAGGGAAAAAAATCGCCGGCAGTTCTCCGGGAGGGTCGGCCACGCTCTTGGGCTACAGGGTCTTGCGGCATTTCGGCCTTGAGCCGGGAAGGGACGTGTCAGTCCTGCCGATGGGCGGCACCGCCGCGGGCAGGTTTGCCGTGTTGGAGTCGGGCGTCGTCGACGCCTCGCTTTTGTCGGTGCCCGAAAACATCATCGCCCTGGAAAAAGGATACAACGAACTGATTTTTCTCGGCGACATCGTGCAATTCGCCCAAAATGGTTTTGGCGCCTCGGAAAAGAAAATCAAGGAAAATCCAGATGAGGTTTACCGCATGGTGCGGGCGACGCTACGCGGTTTGCAATTCGTTTGGGACAAAAACAACCAGGACGCGGTCACCGAAGTGATGATGAAGCAGTGGCGAGTGAACGATCGGAGAATGGCCGCGGAAATGGCCAAGCAAGTCTCGCGCGTCTTAACCAAAGATGCCAGGGTCAACCCAGAGTCCGTCCAAGAGCTCATCGATTCGCAGCGGGAGAACGCCAAGGTGGCCAAACCTTTCTCCGTTTCAGACGTGGTCGACTATAGCTTTTTAGACAAAGCCCGCCGGGAGTTGGGGCTTACCAGATAGTTTCGAGTTACGGGTGTAGTGTTTCGGGTTCAATTTCTGACCCGCAACCCGTAACTCTTAACCCCTTTCTAACTCGTAACTCGCAACCCGCAACCCGTAACTCTTAACCCGTAACCCTTAACAGCCGAAAGAGATTCACAGCATCGGATCAATAATCACCTTGATGGAATCCTGGCCGCTCGCGGTCAACTGAAACCCGAAGCCGGTCTGCGCCAGCGGCAAGCGATGCGTCACCATTTCGGCGACCCGCACTTTGCGATCGCGGATCAATCCGAGGGATTCCTTCAGGTCATCGCCGCTGCCCGCATAGGATGTCACCACGCTGATCTCATCGCGCCAGAACTTGAAGAGCGGAATCGGCACGTCGACGCCGGCCGGCGTCGGCGCGAAAAAAAGCAGCGTGCCGCCGCGGTCGACGCACTGGGTAGCCTGCCGCGCCGCGGCCAGCGCGCCGGCACAGACAATCACCCGGTCCGCGAGCCTGCCGCCGTTGGATTGGAGGAGTTTTGCCGGGACGTCTTCGGCGCCATGCAGTATTTGATCGGCGCCGAACCGCTTCGCCGCATTCAAGCGAAAGTCACTCATATCGGTGGCGATGATCCGCTCCGCGCCGCGTGCCCGAGCGAGTTGAATATGAAGCAGACCCGAGATGCCGCTGCCGATCACCAGCACCGTTTGTCCCGCGCCGATCGCAGCAAAACGCTGCGCGCGCACGACGCAGGCTAAAGGCTCGATGAACGAGCCCTCGTCGAAGCTCATCGAATCCGGGATGCGCAGCGTTCCCAACGATACGTTGAGCTTCGGCACGCGGATATATTCGGCGAACCCGCCCGGCTCGAAATGGGTCGTGCGCAAGAGATCGCACACCGACTGATGGCCGGCCAGACAATAGCGGCAGTCGCCGCAGGGCACATGATGCGTGGAAAACACCCGATCGCCGACGGAGAAATCGCGCACCCCTTGGCCAACCTCGACCACTTCGGCGCTGATCTCATGGCCCAACACGAGCGGCACCTTATCGATCCGGTACCACTCCATGAGATCGCTGCCGCAAATGCCGCTCGCCCGGGTGCGCAACAGCAACTCGCCCGGACCAATCCTTGGAACCGGCATCTCCTCGAGCCGAACGTCCCGGTTATTGTAGTACATGGCGACGCGCATGAGTTTTCTCGTTTGGCGTCTAGAGTCCAGCGTCTAGCGTTTTCGGAATTCGGACTTAAGGTTAGCGTCTGTATTTTGCGCCTTTAATGGTGGATTGTTGCAGATACTTCATCAACCCGCCGATTAAGTTGCTCGTCCGCTCGGCTAACTCGTTCAGGCGTTCAAACTCAGAATGACTGATATATCCTTGGTCCAAAGCAACATAGACATGTGAACTCACTTCACATGCAGAGCCCTTGGCGATCGAAAGAAATTGAATAAATTCGCCAGAACCGCTTCGGCCAAAACCTTCCGCGATGTTCGCCATGATCGATATGCTGGCGCGGCGAATTTGGTCCCGCAAACCATAGTCTTTCGCAAAGGCACTGTTCCCGGTTGCTACATAAACCAGCTTCGTAAGCTCACGGCCCGATTTCCAAGCATCTAGGTCGGCAAAAGCTCGAATACTGGCCATACCGTAAGTAACCGCAATCCGGTTCTTCTAACGCCAGACGCCAGACCTTAGACGCTAAACGCTCCTAACCCGCCTTCCTCGCCCTCGCCCCCTTTTCGCTCTCGTAAATCCTGAACGCCTCTTTGACTGACACGTTCTCGTGCACGATGGCGCGCACGGCTTTGATCATGCCGACGGGCGAATCGGACTGGAAAATATTCCGCCCCATATCGACGCCGACGGCGCCGCCTTGGACGGCGTTGTGAGTCAATTCGAGCGCTTCCATCTCGGCGGTCTTTTTGCCGCCGGCGACGATCACCGGTATCGGACAGCTTTGAATCAGCTCCTCGAACTTGTCGCAATAGTAAGTCTTGACGATATGCGCGCCCAGTTCGGCGGCGATGCGGCAGGACAAGCCGAGATAGCGGACGTCGCGCGCCATGTCCTTGCCCACCGCGGTGACGGCCAAAACGGGAATGCCGTATTTCTCGCCTTCATCGACGAGCTTGGCCAGGCTCACGAGCGTCTCCTTTTCGAACTCCGAGCCGACGAAGATCGAGAGCGCCATCGCCGAAACGTTCAGCCGAATGCAGTCGTCGATCGACACGGTAATGTCCTCGTTGGACAGTTCTTTGAGAATGCTGGTCCCGCCCGACACGCGCAGCACCACGGGTTTGTCGGCCGCGGCGTCCACCGACGTGCGCAGCACGCCGCGCGTCAACATGATCGAATCGGCGTGCGGCAGCAACGGTTCGATGGTCTTGCGCGGCTCTTCCAAGCCGCTCGTCGGGCCAAGAAAGTAGCCGTGATCGACCGCCAGCATGACGGCGCGGCCGTCGGACTTGATGATTCGCGCCAAACGATTTTGCATTCCCCAACTCATGGACATAGGGCCTCCTCGGTGGAAAAATAAATTGCCCAAAAACTATCACAAATGGCGCGCCGATGTGAATCCAAATACGCCAGCGAATTTGACAGGGGCGTCGTCCGGTTATACGCTACCAGCGAACCCGATCGAGGAGGAATCATGCCCATCGAAATCATCGATATGGTCAAGCTGGCGAAGGACGAAGGTAAACGGAAACGAATTTTTAACACCCAGCGCTTTCATGCCTGGCTCCACGTTTATCCCAAGCCGGGCGATCAGGACGACATGCACTGCCATAATGCCGATCAAACCTTCTACGTCATCGACGGCGAGTGCACGATGCATTTTCCCGACGGCGGCAAAGCCGTGATGAAGCCGGGCATGGTGGCGACCATCACCGGCGGCTCCTTTTATCAACTGGAGAATACCGGCACCGGCCCGATGGTCTTGATGGGCAATCGCTCCGGACCCTCCGAAGCGATCCAGCACATCAATTACGAATTGCGCAAAGACGTGCGGACCATGTCCCGCGAAGAACGCGAAAAAATCAGGAACGCCGGCAATATCTCGATCTAATTTGCCGTTTACAGCCGAACGTGCAGCGTCTGGAGTCTAGCGTTTTGCGTTGCTAACTCTAGACGCGAGACCCTAGACGCTAAACGTCTTTTTCGGCATCGGCCAGAGATAGCGCACCGCCAGGCCGCCGAGAATAATAGCCCCTCCCGCCAGCGTCGCCGGCGCGGGTATCTCGCCGACCGTGAGCGCCACCCACAGGGGATTCAGCACCGGCTCGATCAGCGCGATCAGCGATGCCTCCTGCAAGGGCACCGTCCGGAGCCCTTTGGAAAACAGGAAATAAGGCATGCCGAGCTGCACACCGCCCATCACCGCGAGGATGATCGTTTGATCGAGCGTCAACCCGAGCCGCCACCAGACCGCCGGCAACAGCAACAGCGCGCAGGTTAAATTGTTGCTCCAGGTAAGAAAAACCGGCGCCACTGCCGCGGTGCCGCGAAGATTGATCATGTAGATGGCGAAAAGCACGCCGCTCAGGAGCGCCAAAACGACGCCGCTCATTTCCGGCGCGCCGGCGCTGTCGCTGCCGATGATCGTTACGCCTAACATGGCGACGGCCAGCGCAAAGGCGTTATGCCGGGCAATCCTTTCGCCCCAAAACCACTTCGCAAATAAGAAAACGAACACCGGCGCGGTGTATTGAAGCACGATGGCGTTGGCCGCGGTGGTCAATTTGTTAGCCGCGACAAAGGCGCTGATCGCGGCGGTGTAACTCAGCACCGAAACGACAATGGCCGTGTTGAATTGCAGCTGGCTCGGCCGAACCAGCGGCGCAAACACGAGCGAGGCAAACAGGCTCCGATAGAAAACGATCGTCAGGGCGTGCAGGTCAAGAAATTTGATGAAGACGCCGGCCAGGCTCCACAGAAACGCCGCCGCGAAAATCAGCCAGCGGCCGCGCTGAATCTCGCGGCTCAGAACCGGATTCGGAGCTGGAGCCGTCATCGCCGTGAAAGCGCTTGAGCCGAGGGATCCTCACGACGGCGCTGGGTCCGCGCGTGAGCAACAAAAATGGGATGGAAACGCCGCGTGGCCTTCCATCCCATCGAATGGACCAATAACTGGCGACGGTGAATGACTTTTAATTGGACAACCGGTCCTAGCTGTCCGAAACCACCGAGACCTTGAGCGGCACGGTCAGGTCCGCCGATAAACGCACCGGCACTTCGTACTCGCCGGCGCTCTTGATCGGCTCGGCCAGTTGAATCTTGCGCCTGTCGACGTTGAGCCCCTTGGCTTTGAGCGCCTTCTCGATATGAATGTTGGTCACCGAGCCGAACAGCCGGCCCTCCTCGCCGACCTTCATCGCGATCACCAGCGAGACGCCGTTCAGTTGATCCCCCACCGACTTCGCTTGGCGCAGGATTTTTTGTTTTTGATCGCCGACGAGCTTCTTTTGATGCTCGAAGGTGCGCAGGTTTTTTTTATTGGCTTCCAGCACCAGGCCGCGCGGCAATAGATAATTCCGCGCGTAACCGTCGCGCACGCGGACGATATCGCCGATTTTGCCGAGGTTGGCGATATCCTCCTTCAGAATGACTTCCATGGTCCCTCCATCAAGCTGCTTGGCTCGGCGCGGCGTTGTCTTTGCCCAACCGGCGAAAATCCCCCCACAGGTCGAAAAGCCCGAGGCCGACCACCAGCAGTGTAAAAATTTGTTGAAAAACGATCAGGACATAGGTGAGAGCGCGCAGGAATTGCGGCACGTTGTTCTTGTGAAAGAAAAAGCCGATGACCGCCAGACCCTGGGCGAAATAGTAGGCGCCGATCACCGCTAAGAAATTCAAGGCGATCACGCGCAGCGTTCCCAGGGCAGGCACGAACAGAGCGAAACCGCACAGGATCAGTCCCCAGACCAGCGCCTCAGGGCTCTTCCATTCGCGCAGGTGCTCGAGGGCAAACCACTCGGCGCGCCGCTCCGGAAAACGCCGGCGGAGGTAGAGCAGATTGACGAGCACGATGAAGGCAAAGCTCAACAGCAGCAGCGCCGGCAGGAGCTGCAGGATCATATCGACGATTTCCCCGGTCCGTTCTTTGAGCAGCGTCACGCTCTCTTGTCCGAATCCCAGCTTTTCCTGCATCTGCACTGCCGCTTCCAACTGGCGCGTCATGCTTTGGCGAAAATCGCCATACATCGCCGCCCAGGAGCCGAAGAAATAGTACGAGACGCCGGCCGTCGCGGCGAGCATGACGGCCGCGACCGCGGCAACGAGATGGTCGATGGCGCGCACTCTCCCGAGCAAGCGCAACACCATGGCCGTCATGATCGCGAAAATACCGTAAAGCAATCCGAGTTCCTCGCCGGCAAAAATCATCAGCGCCAAGGTCGCCACCGTGAGCACGGCCATCCCGCCGGCAACGCCATACTTCAAGCCAAACATCAGTACGGGCTGCGGCACAAAAGGCAACAAAATCACGCCGAGGGGCGGCAGGCTGATGCCGCTCATGAACAGCAGCACACTCGCCAGCGAAGCCAAGAGAAATTTGCTGATGACTTCAAGCCGCTGCATGGCGCGAGGGCAGAAAGAGGTTGTTAATTGTTGGCGGTCGTAAAAGGCAGCAGCGCCACGCTGCGCGCCCGTTTGACGGCGGTGGTCAAGAGGCGCTGGTGGCGCGCGCAATTGCCCGTGATTCGGCTCGGCGTCATCTTGCCGCGCTCGGTGACAAACTGGGTGATCGTGCGGAGATCCTTATAGTCGATTCTGAGCGTCTTATCTGCGCAGAAGCGGCAAACCTTGCGCCGGAACATCGGCCGTCGCCGCGAACCGCCTTTATCCTCATCGCTTCGTTCGCGGCTCGGCCGTGCGCTCCGTTCAAACTGTGCCATAGATCAAGCTACCTTTCTGCAATTGCCCATCCGTAAGAGCGGCGTTCCAAAGGGGGACTACTGCTGGAACCGAGCTTCTGTTTACCGAATTGACATTGGCGATGAATCGGGCGTCGGTTTCCCCTTTTTGACTGTATTAACTTGTCGGTTCGCTTTTTGGGCTCTCGTCGTCAGCGCCGCCGCGCCGCGGCTCATCCGGGTGCGGTCGCGGCGCCGAAGGACTGATCGTCGGCGTATCGGGATCGGCGCGAACCGTCAAGTAACGCAAGATGCCGTCGGTCAATTTGAGATTACGCTCAAGCTCATTGACCGCTTTGCCGGTGGCGTTATAGCGCAGCAGCGTGTAATAACCCCTGGCCTGTTTCTCGATTCGGTACGCGAGATCCCGCGCGCCCCATTCATCGACGTGGGTCACCGAACCGTCCTGGGATTCGATGACTTTTTTAAACCTGTCGATGAACTCTTTGACTCTCCCGCCCTTTTCCGGGTGAATCACGAACAGCGTTTCGTATAAGGTCACTTCTTAAAGTCCTCCACGACAAATTGTCTTCTCTAGCACAGCGACTCGCGCTTTACAATTACGCTCGAGCTCACGGCGCCCGATTGAACCGATTCATGGCTCGCTCGACCCCCTCATCGAGAATGCATTCGACCGAAGCCGCAGCCCGCTCGATGACCTCGCGTAAGCCGTCCTGCTCGGCGGCATTGAACGGTTCCAGGACGTAATCGGTCGCCTCCATGCCTTCAGGGGGCCGTCCGATGCCGACCCGGACGCGGCAGAAGGGCGCGTCGGGCAGATGTTCCTGTATCGAGAGAATGCCTCGGTGGCCGGCCGCGCCGCCCCGAGGGCGAATACGGATACGGCCGAACGGCAAGTCCAGATCATCGAAGACCACCACAAGATCGTCGGCCGTAACCTGGTAATGGTCGAGAAGATCTTTGACCGCCATCCCGCTTCGGTTCATGAAGCTCTGCGGTTTCGCGAGCACGAGCAATGTGCCGCCGCAGCGCCACTCTCCGACCAGCGCGCCGCAGCGCTCCTCGTCAAGGGCAATCCGGTTTTGCCGCGCCAGCTCGTCGATGACCAAGAAGCCAACGTTGTGTCGGGTAGCCTGATACCTCTTCCCCGGATTGCCGAGCCCGACGATCAATTTCACCGATCAAGGGACCCACTCTGCGGCGCCTGACGTTTGTCGCGCGCGACCGGTCACGAAGCTTCGCCTTCCTTCTTGGGCTCCGCCGCCGGTGCGGCCACTGCGCCCTCTACTGGCGCGGCCGCAGGAGTCGGCGCTTCTTCAACGGTCGGCGTCACCACCGTCACCACGGCGAGATCGGCCTCGGATACTGCGGTCACGCCCTCCGGCATCACCAACTCGGACACGTGCACCGAGTCGCCGATATCGAGAGCGCTGACATCGACATCGAAAAACTGCGGAATGTCCAGGGGCAGACATTCGACCTCGATTTCGCGCACGATCGGCTGGAGAATACCGCCGCGGGTAACGCCGGCCGCCCGGCCCACGAAATGAAGCGGCACTCGCACCTGAATCCGCGCGCTCAGATCCACTTCGTAGAGATCGGCGTGCATCACGTCGCCGCTGATCGGATGGTATTGCATGTCCTTCACCAAGGCGACCTTCTCCGCGAGCGCGTTGGACGGCGACTTCAGACGCACCAGATGAGAACCTTCCATGCCAGCTACGCGGCTGATGAATTCCCGTTTATCCAGCTCCAGTGCCACCGCCTGAGTCTTCGGCCCGTAAAGCACCCCGGGGATCTTGCCGTTCTTGCGAAGCCGTTTGGCATCCCGTTTCTTTTTGACGTCGCGGGCATCCGCTTTGATTTCGAGAGTCTCCAAGCAAACTACCTCCTGCTAAACAAATAGCGAACTGATCGATTCTTCCTCATGGGTGCGGCGGATCGCTTCGCCGATCAAATGAGCCACTGACAAGGTCTTGATTTTTCGGCAGGCCTGCGCTTCCCGGCTGAGCGGTATCGTGTTCGTGACGATGAGTTCCTCGAGCGGGCATTCCTCAATACGCTTGATCGCCGGTCCGGACAACACCGCATGAGTGCAACAGCCGATGATTCTCCGGGCCCTTTCCTTCTTCAGCGCTTCCGCCGCCATCGCCAGTGTTCCCGCCGTATCGACCATATCGTCGATGAGAATGGCGACGCGATCTTGAACTTCGCCGATGATGTTCATTTCCGCCACTACGTTCGGCCCGACTCGGCGCTTGTCGATGATCGCCAGCGACGCGTCCAATCGGGTCGCAATCGCGCGCGCTCGCTCGACGCCGCCTGCATCAGGCGAGACGATCGTGACCTCGTGATGATTGAGCTGTTTTTTTAAATGGTCGAGCAGCACCGGAGTGGCGTAGACATTGTCGACAGGAATATCGAAAAATCCTTGAATCTGACCCGAGTGAAGATCCATCGTGAGCATGCGCGATGCGCCCGCAGTGGTGATCAGATCGGCCACCAGCTTGGCGCTGATCGGCACGCGCGGGACGACCTTGCGGTCCTGGCGCGCATAGCCGTAGTAGGGCATCACCGCGGTGATGCGCATGGCCGAGGCGCGCTTGAAGGCGTCGAGCATGAGCAGCAATTCCATCAGATGGTTGTTCCCGGGTGAACAGGTGGATTGCAGCACAAAGACATCGGCGCCGCGCACATTTTCCTTGATTTCCACCTTGCTTTCGCCGTCGCTGAAGGTCTCCACAGTGGCTTTGCCGAGCGGTACTCTCAGATAATTGCTGATCTCGGCCGCCAGGGGAGGATTCGAGTTGCCCGCGAAGATTTTCATTTCGACCGTGTGCTGTACCATGGTTGCCAAAGGGAGCGCCCGACGACGCAATGTGACCACAAATAACAAGCGCCGCTCAGCGATCAACGGCGCGCAGTCAGACCCAATAAGAATTCGACCCTAGCTCATTCGCGCTGAACTGGCTGGGCGGGAAGGATTCGAACCTTCGATACCGGATCCAAAGTCCGGGGCCTTACCGCTTGGCGACCGCCCAATCCCCGAACTTCTCGATGAGAAGTTCATCCGGCCTCGCCGATTACCGGCTCAGTCTTCCTCGACGGCTTTCGCCGCCCCTCCATCGGCGAGCACCTTGTGATATTCCGCGATTATTTTCTCCTCGATCATCCGGCGCGTTTCGTTGTTGATCGGATGCGCAATATCTTTGTAAGTTCCATCTTTGCGCTTCTTGCTCGGCATAGAAACAAAGAACCCCGTGGCACTGTGAATGATCTTCAAATCGCGAATCACAAAACAATGATCGAGCGTGATGGTGACATAAGCCTTAAGCTTATCCTCATCGACAGGAAAGACCCTAACTTCTGTAACCTGCATAGGGACCCCCATTTGAGAAGAGTCAGATGTCGTTTCGCGGTTACTCTAGGCTTTCTCGATAGATTATTGATTCACCACATGTACCAAAAAGGTTTGCAACTCCTCCTCTTGCCGCAGGCGGCGAAAGGCGTCGCGCGCCTTTCGCTTCGATTCAAATACGCCAAATACCGATGAGCCACTGCCAGACATCAAACTGCCGAGCGCCCCTGCTCGCATTAGTTCGCCTTTGAGTAAACCGATCTTGCGGTACTTACCGAGGGTAACGCTCTCGAGATCGTTTATCAGCATCTCCGCGGGGTCGCCGGAGCCCGTCAGCGAGGACGCAATGCTAGTATTTACGCGGGGTTTTGTCAACTTTGACGCGAGGTTCCGATAGACCCATGCGGTCGAGACCGCAAAGCGCGGATAGACGATTACAAGCCAGTATGGCAGTACCCAATGAAGCGCCTTCAAGCGCTCGCCGATGCCGCGGGCGCGGGCCGGCCGGGCGCGAATGAAAAACGGTACGTCCGCCCCCAGCCTGAGCGCCAATCGCTCCAGCTGACGGGCCGAAAAGCCTAAGTTCAAAAGCCGGTTCAATCCGACCAGCGTGGCCGCCGCATCCGTACTCCCGCCGCCCAGACCGGCGCCGATCGGAATCCGCTTTCGAATGCGGATTTCCACCGACTGCGTACTTTTAGCCTTGTTCAAAATTAAACGCGCCGCCCGGTACGCCAGGTTTTCTTCACCCTTGGGTACTTGCGGATCCGCGCAGCGTAATTGGATCACCGGCGCGCCGGAATTTTGTCGCCCGGCGGCGCCGCCGAGTTTGCGAATTTCCACTTCGTCATAAAGGGACACCGGCAGCATGATGGTGTCGAGCAGGTGGTAGCCGTCGGCGCGGCGGCCGACGACCCGCAACGTCCAGTTGATTTTCGCCGGCGCTCGAATCCTCACGCGCCATTAGCTAGCATAGCCCTGATTTAAATTATAGGTTGTCAAAAGGACACCGCTAATAAACGAACCGGCCGAACCCTTTTAGCGATTTTCGTGGATTACGTGGTTGCTCCCCACGATGAAAAAAGAAATCGATGAATGCCTCAGCGTCGCCTGGAAAGCGGCTGTTACTGCCGGAGCAATGATCCGGGACAACTGGCGGCGGCCAAAAAATATCGACTTCAAAGGCGCCATCGACCTGGTCACCTCGGTAGATCGAGAGTGTGAACGTAAGATAGTCGAAACCATCCGCAACCATTTCCCGAACCACTCGATTCTTGCCGAAGAAGAAACCGATGTGGAAGGCACACAGCACGAATCGCGCTGGATCGTCGATCCCCTCGACGGCACCACCAACTTCGCCCACGGTTATCCGCAGTTTTGTGTTTCGATAGCGCTCGAACGAAACCGGCAGATGCTTCTAGCGTTGGTCTACGATCCGCTCCGGGAAGAGTGTTTTCGCGCTGTTGCGGGTGAAGGCGCGACCCTCAACGGCGAGCGCATCGGAGTGTCTGCTATTGATCAATTGGACAAAGCCTTGCTGGCAACCGGCTTTCCCTACGATCATCGAGAGAATGCTGATTTTTATTTGAGCTACTTCCGGGCATTTACAAAGCGTTGTCAGGGCATACGCCGCGGCGGCTCCGCGGCGCTCGATCTATGCTATGTCGCGTGCGGCCGCCTGGATGGTTTCTGGGAAATGAAGCTCAAGCCCTGGGACACCGCCGCCGGCGCGCTGATCGTCGCCGAAGCCGGCGGTCGACTCAGCGATTTTTCCGGCGAGCTGTTTTCAATCTGGGGCAACGAAACGCTGGCATCCAACCACTTCATCCACTCGGAGATGCTGGATACGTTGCGAACGATCCGTCCCACAGGCTGAACCCGCCATCCTCCTTCGTCCGTTGTCCCTCCTCGTGGATGAACCACGACGCGCGTTGACTGGCCAGTGAGCGAGTGATAGAAAACTGCCTTGCGTTTTCAATTTTTAATTTAATTGGCTTACGCGCCCGTAGTGAAAAGGAAATCACGAGGGTCTCCGGAACCCTAAGTACAGGTTCGATTCCTGTCGGGCGCGCCAATATTTTCCGCTACTTAGAACCGTCCCCCGAAAAGGTTTCGGTAAAGGTTCCGGTTTTGTCTCAGCTACCGCTGCTTCCTTAACAGCGCGTCGCCATCGTCGCGGATAAACTTGCCGTAGTGTTCCTGAATCATTGCGATGCTGGTTCCGGTCTGCTCTGCGATCCATTTTTGATTGCAGCCCAGTGTCAAGGCGATGCTGATGTAAGTGGCGCGTGTTGTAGAAGGGACGCGGGCGAATCTTCAGGACTCGCAGCACGGATTGAAATCCACGGGCGAACTCGGATTGGTCTATGGGTTTGCCTTGACCGTCGGTAAAAACGTAGCTGTTGGGCTCTATACGCAGCGTGTTATTTCAGCAGGTTACGTCGTAGGAAGCGAAACCGAAGTCAAGCAAACGTCGGAATGAAGGTGACCAACTGAAGTCAAAGCCTGTAGTCCACGGGAGCACAGTTACTACAGCGGCCAATGAAATTCCCTCCGCCGTTGCAAATCAAAGAAGTGAGGCGTCTAAGTCTTACTTGGCATCTCGCGGAAATATTTCTCGCTTAACAATGCGTACTCTAGCCATCGCAGAGTTAAAAGAAGAAGCTTCTTAAGGTCTTGGATATCGTGATTTTGCCATTCACGAGAGTAGTGCGTTTCGTCGTTGCCAAGCCAAGCGGCCCTCCGAGCACATTCCCTGAGGTAGTCTTCCTTCATGTACTCGTTTATGCACATAGCAACCGGTTTTTTCTTGATAGTCTCTGCATCCTCTGGATAGTGCAAAATCGCATAATCTTTAACTAGAAATTCGAGAGCTTTTCTAAAACCGAGTCCGGTCAACTGTGATAGATTCATTGTTTCCGCTATTAAAGCCTGCTTATAAATCGACGCGAATTTCGGTGATAAACTTTCGATCTCTGGACTTATTTCTTTCGCGGGAAGCTCGCGGGGAACGGTTACAAGCAAATTCTCTAGCTCGTAATTCGTTGTGTTACCTAGCTCGGCTCTCAATTTGTATACGGCGATATTAAGTCGGCTACATGTGCCGGTGCACTGGTATCCTTGATAAACAGTCTCAAAGTTTATTTTTACTTTATCGTTGGAATCAGAAAGGGCGACCGGGTACGGTAAAAGACGAGAACCACAGAGAACGCAATTTTCAGGTACAGGCAGAAATCCAGGGGCCTCCCGGCCTGACAATCCGTGAATCGTAAACTGCTTTGAGTTCATCTGCGTACAATGTTTAGATTTTAAGTTTAGGATTATATCGCAGTAGAGATTAAGCCGTCTACTGCATTGCTTAGATGTCAACCGCCTGCGTTGCAGGCTTGGCGTGCGCGGGAGCATTGAGCCCCCACCTTACGCACCGTCGCTACCGACGGGCCTGCTGAATGAAAGGATTCTACAATCGGACTGCCTTGAGCACTTCAATCATCTGGCGAGTAGCACTCCTGAGTTCTGTGGCGGTACTTGCAATGCCGGGCCTAGTTGTAAAAGCGCGTCGCGCGACCGATGCCTAACCCGAGAGACCTTAGCAAACACATTGATTACATAAAAAGTCAGCGATAGGTCAACGCATCAAGAATGATTGCGACGGCTAGGTTTCCAATAATATTCTTATTGTTTCTTATTCTGGGAACAAATTCACCGTCATGTGCGGCGGATAACGATCCATCCAAAAATTGGTGGAAAGCAGGTCTTACGGTTAGCTGATGTGTGGCGGATGATCCCCCTTCCTCGTTACACTATCTGCGTAACGCAAACAGCGTAATCGGCTGGCCGATACGTCAAATCACTCGTCCTGCCCGAATCCAGAGACGGAAGAACCGGTCGGTGATGAGAAACGAGCCATTGTCTCGATCAATAATGTCCCTCGGCAATAAACCGTCTACCGCACGCTGCACGTTCGAAGCTGAACCGATTCCGTACCGCTGCACAAACTCGCCGCCAAAGACCTTCACGCCAGCCGACTCAACGGCCAGACCGTTCAAGAATCGCTTCTGGGGAATGGTCAGCGACTCCCAGAGCGCAGTGTAGGCGTAGTTCTCCCGCTCCAACAACACCCGCACGGCATTCTGGATCATCTTGTCCGTCACCTCGTTTTTGGCTTCACACAGTTCCCAGAGCACATGACAGAGATGCTGGGTATAAAACGGATGCCCGTGTGTCAACGCGCACACGTCTTGGATGTGCTGCCTGCTAATGCCCTTGTCGGCGTCGGCGAACCGTTTGCGGATGAACGGCTGCCAGTGCTCCTCAGCAATGGGCCCGAGCGGATAATGCCCGCCTGCCCGATAAAGGGGACGGGAGCGATCGAGGAACATTTTCTGGATAAGATGCTTGCGGCTGCCGAGAAAGATGTAGCTCACATGCCGATGATTTTGGATCACGCTCCGCAGCTTCCGCTCCACCTGGTCGTTGCCGTATTCGAGAATCTGTTGAAACTCGTCGAACACCACCACCACGTTCAACTTGCCTTTCGCCGCAATCTTGGCCGGGGTTTCCAGCACTTCATTCAACGCCGGGCCGAGTTTGGCGTGAGGGCTGATTCCGAACGTCAGCACCGGCTTGCCCTCCTCGTCGATCGTCACACTGGGAGCAAGGCTGCCGAAGAACCTCTTCGCTGTCTCCAGCACCTTGTCCACGGAAGCGCTCGTGGACTCGGCAATTGCTTTGGCCATAGCGGTGACGAACGTGGCTTCGCTGTCGGTCGGCCACAAATCCACATAGGAGTGAACGCAGCTCTTTTTCGGCAACTTGGCAAGCGCCGTGCGCACCAGCGAAGTCTTTCCGTAGCGCCGCTCCGAGAACACGAACAGCTTCTCGTTGTTCTCTATCGCGCGCAGCAGATCGGCGACTTCTTTTTCCCGATCGCAGAATGCGTTCCCGCTGACCACACCGCCGTATTCAAAGGGATTCTTCATACTACGCAATTTGCGTTACGCAATTTGCGTAATACCATAGCTTACTCCGCCAGTAAAGCAATTCCGGGCTGTGGGTAGCTATCTTGAAAAGGAATTTGGCGTGAAGTTTAACGAAATACTTGAGTCATCTGGGGGCCTTTTACGACCACAAAAAGACGCGGCACCGGCTGGGGCTTATGATTGTGCGGCAGATTGTTGCGGACCATAGGGGGAAACATCACTTATTCGAGCCAACACGGCAAAGGCACCACTTTCCGCTTGACCTTGCCTACCGTGTTCGGGGCGATTCGCTATGCCCCCTAATGCCTCCGGCCAGAGATCATCCTTCGCCGTCGCCCTTCTGTGCTTCTCACTTACGGGCCGGATGGCAGATGGCATTTGTCTGTTTCGTTTGCATGTTCAGCTTCTTGCTGACATTCTGCACCACATTTTTTGTTCGACGGTGTTGCCCGTTTGTTAAGTGTTTACCCCTGCAGCGAGCGGTGAGCGAGGCGAGCCGCTTGAGTGCCGTAAGAAGATATCCGTTTGATTCAAAAAAATTCATAAAGTTTTCTCCATCCTGCTAGCTGATCTCGCGGGAAGCGTGCCAGTAAGACAGTTTACCAGCGAAAGGTTTATCGGAGGCGTTGCGACCGTGGAAATGCCGGCAGAGCCAAACAAAACTATTCGGGGTTTTTATCTTTTCAGTGGCAACCGCCCCCGGTTCTTTCTTTCGTTTGAGAAAAATTTAGGTCCCTAATCCGCAAGCCTGCAAAAATTTTTCTCCCTTTGACCTCCTCGGTCTCTCCACCTCACGGAAAACTGCGCCCTTTCCTCCTCTAGAAATCGTCACGTCTTTTACTCTCTCAATTTAAGCCGTGGCTTTTTGTTATGTTTGGCATTCTCATTGCTCCAGCAAATAGCGTAACCCTTTTTACCGTCCTCTCATCGGGTTTAATCTTCTCGGAACACTGGCCGGCAGTAGTGACGCCTCTGCGGTAATGGAGGTGGGCCATGCGCTTCATATCATTTCTCTTCTCAATCCTGCTCGCCGGCTGCACGCTGCCTCCGCTTCAGATGCCGAAGACGGATCTGCCCCAGCAGCAACTTCCAAAACAAGAAGCGCCCCAGCCTGAGATCCAAACCAAAGCCTCATCCCTGACGCCTGGAATGGTCGTAAAACATATTCAGAAAGGGAAAACCACCCAAGCGGAAATCATGGAGACCTTCGGCCCTCCCGACATGGTAACGAGATCAGGAAAGGGGGAAATGTGGGGCTACGATAAGGTCTCCCGGGAGGTCGCCGAAGCCGCCACTGGAGCCTCTATCGGTGCCACAACGGGAGCCACTGCCGGCGCGGGTGCAACCGTCAGAGGCGGCGGAGCAGGTTTAGCCGGCGGTGGCGGAGGTGGCGCGGTCGGTGGGATTTTGGGCGGGATCGGCGGAGCGGTTGGCCAGTTCGCGGGTCAAAGCCAGCAACAAAGCTCACGCCAAAGCCAGGAGCAGAGCCGCCGCACTGAAACCACCACAACCGTCTTCCTGCTCGTTTATTTCGATGAAAAAGGCGTCGTCACTGATTACCGCCTGAGTGCCACGAAATTTTAGGAGACTTCCATGCAATATGCGAGGCTTGCACTAGCTTTACTCGTTCTCGGGGGCTGTACCGCCATTACCTCTTCGACAACACGGGATCGCCAAGCAGCCAGCACCCAAAATCCGACTGCTCAAGACCCCACCCAGCTAGGGACCCGGCAACTTGAGGTTCGCATTCTCGATGTGCCTTTCGATACGGCCTATCGAGCAGCGACCCAAGCTTTTTTCAGCATAGGATATTCGATCACCCACTCGGACAAGGCGTCGGGGATACTGACAGGTACGAGGACGGTCGGCGTCACCGAGATGAGGCGAGAAGTGCAAAAAGCTAGAGAGGAAGCCAGGCAGTATCAGGAACAGGCGCAACAAGAGCAGATAGGAAGGTCAATCCTCGGTCTGATCCCATATGTAGGCTTGGGAGCGGTCCTATTGCCCGGAAGTCAGCCACCACCGGAAAGAGAAATAACAGAGCCCAGCACCTTTGTAGTCACCATGCTGCTTCAACCCGGCGGTGAAAAGCAGACCCAAATCCGTTTCAAGATGCAGAAAGACGGCGAGCCCGTTTGGGACCAGGTTACGATTGATCGCCTTTGGGTGACTACTCAAAGAGAGGCCATGATGGAAGAAGGTGAGCCTCCCTCTGTCGATCCAAGCGTGCAAAAATCAACTCAGCCGACACAAGAGAAGGTCGCGCCTAAGCCAAAACCGACTCCGGCTAAAACACAGGGCAAAAAGTGATGTGTTGAGGCAAAAGAAAAGGAGTTTCCACAGTGAAGGCTTTAAGGTTTTTCTTGTTAACGGTTATCTCCGTCCTGTCCTTGTGCTCAGCGGCACATCCAGGTGAGCCCTTCGAAATTATCAATAATCTTGGGGTGGCTACACCGAGCACGACAATTGAAGAGGATTCTATCCTTTCACAGTTTAATACTCTTTCTAACGATTCGGTTCGCCTCTTATTGAAAAGGCGAAAACATCCTTGAGGGAACTTTAGATTTTGCGCACTATCGGGGTACGGGCATAATTTGCGCCGGCACCGGCTTATCCTTGAAAAGAGCCGCCGTGGACCATCTCTGGGCCGAGGATAGTTGCCAAAACACCGTCGCCTATGATCTTGATCGGATCGTACTTTGATCCTTTCAGTGCAGCGCAAAGATGCTATTGAAGAGTTTAATCAATTCGACCTGCTTGTCGTCCCATTCCGCGCCGGCGATCTGCATTTTCTTGTCCTTCACATCGGCGAAGTAGTCGGCATCCTTTCGGCTCGTCCAGCGGCCTTGGCTGGCGAGCAAGTCCTGTCCCGGCTTGGAAAGCAGGAAATCGACGAACAGCGCCGCCGCGTGCGGATGCGGCGCGGCGGCCGATATCGAGACGGTCGTCGGCGTCTTCACCGGCACGAACGGCTCGGAAAAGACAAACTCCGCAGGCGCCTTGGCGTTTTTCATCTGCAGCGCCTCTTCCGGAAAGGCATCGATAACGATGGGAAACTCGCCGGCCACCGCAAGCTGCGCCAAGAGCGTCGGTCCGCGGCGGAAATTGAGCTGTTGCTTGGCCAATTTGCCGGCATACTCCAGCGCTTTGCCGCGGCCGTAGAAGTCGATCAGCGACGCCAACCAGTCGTAGTCGGTCGTATCCATGCCGAGCTTCTCCTTCCACGCCGGACTGAGGAGATCTTCGACCGACTGCGGCGCCTTGTCGCGCGCCACCATGCGCGTGTTATAGAGAAACACCCGCGGTTGCGCATAGATGCCGTTCACCCAGCCTTCCTTGTCGGCGAAGCCGTCGCGCAGCGCCGCCCGCAGCGGCGTCCGGTAGCGTGCGATCGCGCCGCCCTTCGCCATCACGGATACAAACGAGCGGCGCGTATTGATAATGTCGGCGCGGGTTTTTTTGGCGCGGTGCTCGACCAGCAATTGCTCGATCTGCCGGCTCGCGCCGCCCGGCTGGAAGCGAACTCTCAGGAATGGATATTTGCTCTCGAACGCTTTGATGACTGCGCCGGCCCGATCGCTCGCCATCGCCGCGTACCAGACCACCTCCCCTTCCTTGCGCGCCTCTTTCTCCAATGCCTCGGCGCGTGATTTCTCCGGCAAGCGATTGATCTGATCCAGTCTCTCCTCCACGGATGAAGCATACGCCGGCGCGCCAAAGATCATTTTGAGCCATAGGGCGATGAGCGGTCCTTGAAGAAAAAAACTTCTTAGCATGTAACCTTCCTTATCCCGCCTAACCCTATACCTTGGCGGTTTGCGGGAGATATCCGGAAAACTCCAAGACCGCTCAGCCTACCAACAAAGCCATTCATCGTAACAGACGGTTGAGTGACTTTTCCATCGCCAGCTACGCCCTCGGGCCGGCGAAGATCCGTGTCAGATTGTTCTTGGCGCCTTCATAGATATCGTCGCCATGTCCGACCAAGAGCCGCTCGAGATCGAGATTCATCGCGATCAATCGCCGCACCGACTCGGCCGCGGCTTCGGGATCTGCCGAAAGATAGGTCGGCGAAACCACCAGATGCTCGCCGGCGCTGAGAATCGCATCCCCCGCGATCATGGTTTTGATGCGCGGCAGGTGCAGACTGATGTGTCCCTCGGTGTGGCCGGGCGTATGAATGATGTCGATGCCGCCCGAGTCCGGTAGCCGCTCGCCGCCTTTGACGACATGCTCGACGTCGTAGCCGGTCTGTTTTTGAATCGCCGGCATGTCCAGCTCATGGGCGAGCACTTCGAATTTGAGCGTCCTCTTGAGCTTCTTGAGCCCGCCCGTGTGATCGCCATGCCGGTGCGTCAGCACACAGAGCTTCAGATCCGCGTGCTTGCAACCCATTTCGACGATGGCGTCCATAATGATGTCCGCGTCGGAATCGGCGAAGCCCGTGTCGACAAGGATCAAGCGATTGTCGCCGCTGACAAGAAACGATTTTACGATGCCGCGCGGGCCATTGACTCGGCATGGAACGATTTTCACGCCTTCGATCGGTTTGTCTTTGAGAATGCTCACCATCTCTACGCTCCGCCGGAAATCTCAAATCTCAAATTTGAAATCGATAACATCGAATGAAGATTCGGTTAGCGCCTTTGAGTTCTTTGCGCCTTTGCGCTTCAACTCTCCGGCTCCCAATCCTTTTGCCTCCTGACGCCTAATCCTCTCCCAACACTTTTCCCCACTTCGCGTGGGTCTCTTTCAACAGCTCTTCGCTGATCTGGGTCGTCGCCGGGAACTCATCATACCAGTGATAGGGCCGGCACGCGTCGATAATCGCCACCGAACCGGTATAGTCGGCCGCCTCTTTCTTGTGCTTCGGCAAACGAGGATCGATCTTGTAGCTCCAGATGCGGCGCGCGATATCCACCGAGGTTTCCGGATCGCAGCGCGTCGCGATCGCCCACAAGACCTGTTCCAAATTGTAGGGGTCGATATCTTCATCGACAACGATGACGAACCGGCCGTGATAGCCGGCCGTGCCGCCGAGGGCGCCGTGCGCGGCGCGCATGGCGTGCCCGGGATAAGACTGCTTGAGCGAGATGATGCACATGCCCCACGAATAGTTGATCGCTTTGATATCGGGGATGCCGAGCGCCTCGAGCTCGTTCCAAACCAGAATACCGCGCGAGGTCAGAATGCCGCGGCTCGCGCCCAGAAAAGGCGGCGCGCCGAGGATGATCGGCTGATGACGATGGAGCACACTTTTGATGATCGTCACCGGCGCCGGCCGCGCGCCGCCGCCGTAGTAGCCGGAAAATTCGCCGAACGGTCCCTCGATTTCGAGGCCCGCATCGGGGGCCAACATTTCGCCCTCGAGCACGACCTCCGCCGTGGCCGGGATCGGCAAATCGGTCGTCGCGCCCTTCGTCACCTCTACCGGCGCGCCGCGCATCCAGCCGGCAAAGCCGTATTCGGAAACTCCCCAGCTCGTATTGGTGCCGGCGGCGATCAAAAGCGCGGGGTCCTGGCCAAGAGAAATCGCCACCGGACATGCTTTTCCTTTGGCCCAGTATTTCTTCCGAATCACATCGCCGTGGTGGCCCGAGCCGATGTGCGCGACGATCTTGTTCCTGCCGATTAGCATGTAGCGATACGAGCCGACGTTAATGTAACCGGAATCGGGATCGCGGGTTACCGATGAAGTCGCGCAGATATACGGGCCGCCGTCGCGCTGATGCCATTTCGGCCAGGGGAACCGGTTCAGATCCACATCATCGCCAACCATGACGTTTTCTTTGACCGGCGCCGCCGTCACCTCCACCGGCTCGATGGGCGCGTACTCTTTCAAGCGATTCTTCCAAAACAGCACCGCTTCGGGATCGCTCAAATGAGGCGCGACGCCAAATACCATCCGCTCGCGTTGGCTCGTCGCCACGAAATTCGTCAGCACGCGATAACCCGCGGGAAATCCTTTGATCGCGTCGAACAGTACCGCCGGACAGGACTTTTTGAACGAGGCGACTTCGGTGATCGCACCGATTTCCAGATCGCAGCTTGCCCCTTCAACCACTCTGAGTTGGCCGAGTTCACCGACCGCCGAAATAAAATCTCTAAGATCGTTGAAGATCACTTTCGTCTCCTGTCCGCTGATTTTCTTCTCGACGCGATCAACGTGAGCGTAGTTGCGATTCGAAGGTTCGCCCGCGCTCGGAACGCGTCCATCCTTTAGCTCCACATACTTACGAACTCGTTGATAAAAATCCGCAAACCGACGGATCGCGCCTGCACCCACACTTAGCGCAATCCTGAGTGGATTATCAAATCGTTGCCGGACGATCACTGAGCGAATGGCCCTGAGCGCGGCGCCGACTGGCGCGGCGCATGAGCCTGGCGCGCATGAGTGACGAGCTTCCAGAGCCGCTCTCCTTGGGCGCGCCTTGAGCGCGGGTGAAACTCTGAAAACGGGGTTAACAGAAAGGTGTGTTAATGCGCCTGAGCCGCGCGCGTGCGCATGGCGATCTGCTTGAGCAGGGTGTACTTGATTTCATCGAGATGGGAGCGCATCAGCTCTTGGGCTTTCTGCGTGTCTCGGCATTTGATCGCGCGCACGATGTCACGGTGGTGGCGCAGCATTGCGAAGTCTGCATGGGAGACCCCTTCAATGCGCCGCTTGATGACGAGCTTCTCACAGGTCTCCTGTAAGATTCGGCAGACCACGCCGTTGCCGCCGATTTCGGCCAACGTGAGATGAAAATCTTTGTTGATAATGTATCGGTCCACCAGCGGCCGGCTGGTGACGATCGCTTTGCGCGAGGATCGAACGCTTGACTCCAAAGCCTCCACTCTTTCGGCGCTGATGTTTCGAATCGCTTCCTCGACGCAATAGCCTTCCAGCAGCTGGCGCAAATCAAACAGCTCGACCACCTCATCCGCGCTCATTTCGCTCACTCGAAAACCGCGGTTGACGACGCGAGTCAAATAACCTTCCTGAACCAGACGCGCGAGCGCTTCGCGCGTCGGCGCCTGGCTAAGTCTCAGCCTAAGCATCACATCGTCGCACGATAGACCCTCGCCGGGGGAAACGTCATGTCTGAGCAGCGCGTCCTTGATTTTTTTATAGGCAATATCGGCAAGCGTGAGATACTCCATGAGTCCTCGAGCAGCCGACGCGCCGATTTCACCGCCGCGCAGTGCTGCTGCATGGAGCTACATAGTAAAAAATTTGAGATTTATCAAATGCTCGCCGCTGCGCGGATAGCTTACCGGCGCATGACTCGGGACGCTCCGGCGCGCATTCAAGCGGCTCCGGGGTTTGCGCTGGGCGCGCGAAACGAATCGCAGGAAGCTTAGAGGAATCTAGGCCGCGCAAGGCGTCGCGGCCGGCAAATGCGGAGCGGGTTCAGAGTTTTCCTTGGTGGCGCAGTTCCTCAACCCGCGCTTGCAGCGTGCCGTAAAGATCTTTCGGAAGCAGACAGTCGGGCACGGGCTCCGGCGCGCCGCCCAATTGCGCGATGCGCTCGTTCAGCATGAGCAGCGACGCGTGTTTGTTTCGATATTCGCCGAGCTGTTCAAGGCATTTTAGAAGGCAGCGGTCGATCTCCGCCAGACAGGATTGGAGTGCGGCTTGATCCTGTTCGGCTCGCTCGCGCAAGCGCGTCACTTCGCACTCGGCGACCATTTGCGCCAACGGACGCACCCGCTCTTCAATCTGCGCACGCATTTCGCGCAAGGCTTGAAGCGAACGGCCGTACAGACTCTGCTCAGAGAACGGATTCGCCGTCGTGTGCGGCGGGTCTGGCGCCGGTGGCGATTCCGGCCCTGGTGCCGCCGAATCCGTTCCGATGGATCCTAACGCCGAATGGATGCTGGAAATTTTTTCCAGCACCTTGCCTCGATCTTCCAACAGAGTTTGCAGCTGCCTGATGGGATCGAGATCCTTCGCCACGATACTTGGATTCCGCTCAACCAGGCTTATTTGCCCCCATTGGCCACGGCGCGTAACTCAGTCTCGCCATTGTCCGACAAGCCCATGGATTTGGTCGAAACTAACTCTAAGACAGCGCCGCGGCTAAAACGCCAGCTGCGGCCGATTCGATTGCCCGGGATAACCCCCCGCTCGGCGAGCTTGTATACGGTCTTCAAATGAATCTTGAGAAGCGCCGCAACCTCTGAGGGTGTCATGATCTCTTCCATCCGATAAATCTCCTTTGTTAGTTAATATAGTCTGTCGCTACATACCAGTGGCGGAGAAATAGCAGGTCCTGTGCCAATTCCCCTTATCAGGTAATGAAACCTGGATAAGGCTTGAACTTTCCAGATATTTTCCTGTGGATACGGAGAAGCGTAACCAACGGGGCGAAAGCTCGATTTTACACCGCGTCTGGACAATATTGGCCAATCATTGCGATTTGCGGCCAAGGTTGTGTGGGATGAGCAAAATTATCCGGCATTCGCGCCACAAAAAATGCCCTCGAAACGCCGGATAAATTCCATTCAATTGTCAATGTGCGGCCGGACGATGACAGCTCTGACAGAAATCGGCAACCGGGTGCTCTTAGTCGCGGCGCGCCTGGGTATATCGGGCTTGGACCTGTTCCAATTGGCGGCGCCACTTCGATGAGTATTCTTGCCGCGTTTCATCGCTGATCGCGCTGGTGGCGGGAAATTTTTCGCGCCACTCCCAGGGCCGCACCGCTTCGATGATCATGCGCGAATTGAACCCTTTCTGGCCGGGCTGGATGATCGGGTCGAGCGGGCCGCTCCAGCAACGCCGCAAGAGATCCACCGAGGTCGCCGGGTCGCTGCGCGTGCAGATCGCCCAGAGAACCTCGTTGGTATCGGTGATGTCAATGTCGTCGTCGACCACGACGACGTAGCGGCCCAGGTACGCCCCCGCGTGGCACTGACACGCCACCAATCCCGCTTGTTTCGCGTGGCCGGGACAGCGCTGCTTGATCGCGACCACGATCATGAAGCGCTGCGCCGGCGGCGGCAAGTACACGCCTTTGATGTCCGGCACGCCGGCCTGTTCCATGCCGTTCCACACGGTCGCGGCGCGCAGACAGGAACGATACATGCCGTGAATGGTCGGTTTGAAAGGCGCCGCCCCGGTAATGATCGGGTCGTTCCGATAATACAAGGCTTTCACGCGCACGAACGGCTCTGCCCGGCGCGCGCTGGCGTAATATCCGGGCCATTCCCCGAACGGACCCTCTGGCATCGACTCGCCGGGATTGATTTCGCCTTCGATGACGATCTCCGCATGGGCGGGAAATCGCAAACCGGTCAGCGGCCCCTCGATGACGTCGATCGGCTGGCCGATCAGGCCGCCCGCCCAGTCGTACTCGTTGACGCCGAAGGGCACCGCTTGTGACGCTGCGATGTAAAGCAGCGGGTGCTGGCCGAAAGCCATCGCCACCGGAAAAGGCTTGCCCGCCTTGACCGTCTTCTCATAGTGAATCTTGCCGTGCTTGCCCGGCGAGATATACAAGCCGACTTTGTCCTTGTCCTGTAACATGACCCGATAACAACCGACGTTTTCTACGCCCGTCTCGGGATCGCGCGTCACGACCAGATGGGCCGTACCGAGATAGCGGCCGCCGTCGCCGGCGTGCCAGCGCGGCACTGGGAACTGGTTGAGATCGATCTGCTCGCCGCGCTCGACGTTTTCGAAAATCGGTCCGCTGGGAACCACATTCGCGGGGATCGGCTGCATCGATCTGAGCCGCGCCCGCAGCTGATCGATCAACGGGATGGTCTTGAGCTCGAGCGGCAGATTCAGCGTGAGCGCGGTACGCTCCAGTGTTTCGAGCATATTGACCAGCACGCGCCGGTTGGGATCGAAGCCCGGAACACGATCGAAAACCACCGCGGGAGGCGTCGCGATGCGCTCGAGAATGATCTCTGTCAGCGCGCCGAGCTCGAGGTCCCAGTGGGCGCCGGAGATCTGCTCCAACTGTTCCAGCCGCTTGACCTCCTTCAGCCAATCGCGCAAGTCGACACTGTTCTTCGCCGTCAGTGCGGTTGCCGCCGCGGTCGTCATGGGAACTCCCTTCGATCAGCTAGACTCGCTCAATCCATGGGTACTTGAATGAAAGATCTCTTCGGGCTCGATGGCCCGGCCGGAGATGCCCTGGCGATAACAGTAAGCGAAAAATTTATCGAGCACATGCCGGTTCGCCGCCAAGCCGTACGCCCAAGGATCGCACTGAAAGATCGCCGCCTCGTCGGCGAGATAATGGTTCGGCCAGGCTTCGACGAGGCTGGGAAGGGACCGGCGCCAACGCTGCGCCCAATGTTTGGCTTGGACGTAGAGTGTAAAGAACTCCCGCGGCAGTTCCGGATGGCGCGTGATCAGTTCTTTGCGCATAGCCAACACGTGCATGATCGGCAGAATCTTCGTCGCGCGGAAATAAGCCGCTTCCACTGCGCGTGCATCGGCGAATAATTTTTTCACCGCCTCATTCGCCATCAGCGTCGCCATTTGCGATTCGGTGACTCCGAGGGCATCCACCTGGCCCTCGAACAGGGCGCGACAGGCGCGCTCGGAGGTTGTTTTGCCGTTGTTTTCGATCATGCGCACAACCGAGCCGTCGCGCGGCTCCACGCTCGCGCCCGGATCGTGTTCGTCCCAGTGATGCATCGAAGCGGCATACCAGTGTGACTTTTCGGCCGAAACACCGTACTCGTCCACCAGCATGCCGCGCATCCATATCGCGGCCGTCTGCACCCAGCGGAGAAAGCCGATTTTCCGCCCGCTCAAGTCGGACGGCCGCTCGACGCCTGAGTCCCTGCGGCAAAACAGGAAGCCGTGGCGGAACATGCGCGACGGGAAGACCGGAATGGCGATGAATTCGGCCCGGTTGCGCGAGGTATAATAGATCAGCTCCCCGAGCGACATTTCCGAGACGTCGTACTCCCCCTTGAACATCCCGGCGAACATCCCCGGCACATCCTCGGTCTCGACGATCTCCAACTGGAAACCCGGAATCGTCATCTGCCCGCGCAAAATCGGCAGCACGCCGTCATACGCGCGGCTGGCGAGGCGAATGCTTGTTTCTAAGGGCATGCGGAAAACTCGCAGTTTTCGAGTCAGGTCTGCGCGTGTCTCGTACTACTGTCGCTGCTGTATTCCTCGGCTTGGGCTAATTTTCGGCAGCGTTGCGGATTCGCCATGCTCGCGCCAAGCGCGCCCAATTTATTTTCTTTGCGCGCTTGGCGCTCAATTCTCCGATTCCCGATCGTTGCGGCTCCGCCGCGCCAGCTCGTTCCTGGCGAGATGACCGTTTACATTCGGCCGATGTCGTTTAGTTCCGCGCCTCTTCTCGGTACAACTGCAGCGCCTCCATCACCGGCCGATCATTGAGCGAAAATAGAATCGCCTCGCCGTCGCCGAGATTCTCGTGCGAGTGCCACTGCCAGAGCGGGATGACGAAGCTGTCTCCCTTGCGCCACTCGAGATACCCCTCGCCGACCCGAGTGCGGCCTTGGCCGCGGAAGCAGTGATAAAGGGACGTGCTCGTATGACGGTGGCTCCCGGTCGCTTCTTTGCCGTTGAGCAGTTGAATCTCGCACGACATGGTCGGATACGTGTAGCCGCCGGTAGCCGGGTTGATATAACGGAGCAACGCGCCGTCGTAAGGATCGCGATCCGCGCCGGCCAGTGTTTTGAGGGTCTTGTAGGTGTCCTGGAAGGCGTAACGAAACGGCACGCCGCGGCGAAAACTGTCGGCTTGCTTGGGCGTGCGCGCGAATCCCAACCGCTGCAGCGACGCGCCGGTCTCGCGGGTAATTTCCTGTTCGGGCTTTGCCGCTTCCTCGAAAAACAAGACGTTCAGGGCTTGAATCAGCGGCCCGTCCAAACCGTCGAGCCAGATGATCGGGTCTTCGGACTCGTTGTGATGATCGTGCCACGTCCAGTTGGGCGTGAGAATGAGATCGCCCTCCTCCATGAAAAACTTCTCGCCGTCGACCACGGTGTAGGCCCCCTTGCCCTGGACGACAAAGCGAATCGCCGCCATATTGTGCCGATGCGCCTTGGCGACTTCGCCGGGATTGACGATGGAAAAAGTGATCTGCAAAGTGTGCGAAGTGGATTTCATCGGCAGATGAGGACTCACCAGCCGAATCGCGCGCCGCTCCGCCTGATCGATGCCGATGGTCTCGCTGGCCTTGAGCAAACCGTCGAGCAGCGGCTCCCACTTCCACAAGTACGGCGCTTCGGCCGAATGCAGCGGCACCCGCGTGCGCCAGAACCCGGAGAGCTGATTTTTTTCGAGCTGCCGGTCCAGTTCCTCAAGCTTCATCGCCGCTCTCCCGTAAGGCTGAATGGCGGCGTCTTTACGCTGCGCTTTCCATCGCTCGCGCCATGCCGCCGAAGTAAGCGCGGTGAATGTCCATCGACTCCTTTGCGGTTCTGAGCACGTCTTGTTCCCGTCCGGGCGCGACGTACTTTTCCAGCACGTCGATGAACATGTCCGAGTGCTTCACGTCAGCTTTGCTGTGCGCCGTGAAGTTCGGCATCTGAGCGTCGTTGAAATGAAGATCCCGCTTCCAGATCTTGTAGAGCCGGGTGCAGTTGCCGCCGCCGAGATCGCCGAGCAGCCGGTCATCGTTGGTCCATTCGGCGATCGTCGATGCCGCGATCGCCTCCTGCCAGCTGCGCGTGCGCGCAATCCACCACCAGGCGTACATCGCCGCCGTCGTCGTCGGCAGCGGCTCCGCGGCGAGAATATCCTCGACGCCGAGACCGACTTCCCGTCCCTGGCGGAAAATCAGATCCAGGTGGCCGTGCTTGGAGTGCTCGTCCTCGATCAGTTCTTCGTACTCGTGCGCCATGATGCGCTGCTTGACTTCGAACTCGGGGCAGTTCGCCGCCACCTGGGGCCAGAAATCGCGCCGCTTGCGCACGTAGAGACTCAACTGCAAGAGATAGATCTGCGCGCGCTTCTCCGTCATCTGGAGCGAATAGAAATGTTCCATCTCGGGCGATTGAAATAGATCCCGCACGCACTCGCCCAGTTTTTGCCGCCATTCCTGAGGTTTCATAAAGTCCTCCTGCAAGCTGACCCGCGGCTTTTAGAACTAGCCGATAGCTCGGAGGATTGTCAAGGCGGACGATTGGATGGGCCGCGTTTTGCAGCAACGCCGAAAACAACGAGCGAGAAGTCTCTCCATGCTCAAGCTCAGGGGTCTTGAGAAGTAGTCAAAGTGAGGACTTGGCGCTCCCGCACCCGGCGTAGCATCATCGAGAATCGTCGAATGTCTATGCAAAAATTACGTTGACTGGATCAGGTTATCTGCTAGGCTTTGATGGGACGGAGCGTAATCGTCGACACGGCGTAGTCGTCGGAGGGATGATGGGCTCTCACGCGACCTCGCAAAAGTTTCCCGCCTTTCGGCCCGATATAAGCGCATCGCGCGGTGCGATTCGCGCCGGGTTTTTTTTCACTACACGACGTTGCCGAGCACGCGCTGTCGCACTTGCGTGCGGTGCACGGCTGGCGCCGCAGTCACACCGGACTAAAAAACACCACAACTTAAACTCAGAAACATGGCCCGGCGCGTTGCGATAATCGGTTTGGGGCTCACCGCGATCAGGCCCGCAAGCGAGCATCAATCCTTCAAGGAAATGATGTTCGAAGCGGCGCAACGGGCGTATGATGACGCCGGTATCGAAGCGCGCGAAATCGAGTCCTTCGTCACCTGCGCCGAAGATTTCTCGGAGGGCATCTCGATCTTTGATGAATACACGCCGGACCAGCTCGGCGCGGTGATGAAGCCGATGCACACGCTCACCCAGGACGGCCTCTACGGTATCGCCGACGGCGTCATGCAGATCCGCGCCGGAGTGGTGGAGATGGTTGCCGTCGAAGCGCACAGCAAGAATTCCAATTTGGAAAACCCCAATGCGATTCTCAGCTACGCCCTCGATCCCGTTTTGAATCGCCCTCTCGACTTCAATCCGCACGCCATTGCGGCGCTGGAGATGAACGCCTTTTTGCAGGCGTACGGCATCAGTCAAACCAGCTGCGCCGCCGTTGTTGCTAAAAATCACGCTCACGCGCTCAAAAATATTGCCGCCGCGTATCCGCTGCAGCTTTGCCCGGAGGATATCGCCGCATCGCCTTATCTCTGCTATCCGTTGCGCCAAGCGGAGATTGCCAGGCGCGCGGACGGCTGCGTAGTCGTCGTATTGGCGAGCGAAACTCGAGCGGCCAAAGCCCGCTCGCAGCCGGTTTGGGTGCGCGGCGTGGGTTTCGCGAACGACAGCCCGACGCTGGAATCGCGCGACTGGACCAGTGCCCCCTACATCCGCATCGCCGCGGCTATGGCGTATCGTCACGCGCGAATCAACGACCCCATGAACCAGATCGATTTATTCGAAGTCGATGACAGTTACGCTTACAAGGAGCTCCAGCACCTCATCGCCTTGGGACTGGATAAGCTGGCGCTGACGCCCGGCAACGCGGACGCGGCGCACCGATCGAGGATCAATATTTCGGGCGGGTCCCTCGGCATGGGACATACTCTCGAAGCAAACGGCCTTTACCGGCTCGCCGAGATCGTCCACCAACTGCGCGGCGCCGCCGGCTCGCGCCAGCTCGATAACGCCAAAGTAGGACTGGCACAATCTTGGCGCGGCGTTCCGACGACGAGCGGCGCCGTGGCCATTCTTGGAGTCGAACCATGACGCGCGTAGGACAGCGGGCTGTCTACTGCAGTCTTCGACAGATCGGCAACGGGAGCGGAGATAGAGATGCGAATCTATCCGCGCGACAGCGCTCCGCTCCTCCCTTACGCCGTCCTTGCTTATGAACCGTCGCGTCGCTATCGTCGGCGCGGGCATGACCAAGTTCATGCGCCGCGCGCTCGAGACGCCGAAGGAACTGGCATGGCTTGCAGCCAGCGCGGCGCTCGATTCCGCGGCGATGAAACTCGATCAGATTGACGGCGTGGTCCTCGGCAGCGCTCCCGACGCGTTCGACGGCATACATCAGAAGGGCGAGTATCTCGCCGACGGCTGCGGTGGCTGGCGCAAGCCCTATCTAAGATGTTACGTCGGCGGCGGCACCGGGGTTTATGCCGTGGCTCAAGGCTGGTTTCACGTTGCCTCCGGACTCTTCGATACCGCGATCGTGGTATGCGAGGAGAAAATGTCGAGCTGCCAGCCCCATCCGCAAGCGGCCTTTGTCTCTATCTTCGATCCGGTCACCGAGCAGCCGCTCAAACCCAATCTGCTTTGGATCTTTGCCCTCGAACAAAACCGCTACATGCAAGTTCACGGCATCACGATTGAAGAAATCGCCCGCGTCTCGGTGAAAAACAAAGGCAATGCGCTGGCGCATCCATCGGCGCAGCTGGGCGCCGCTCTCACGGTCAACGAGGTGCTCGCTTCGGAGGTGATGGCATGGCCGGTGCACCGGCTCATGGTGAGCCCCACCAGCGACGGCGCTGCGGCCGTCATCCTGGCAGCCGAGGATAGCGCGCGGCGGTTAACCTCGAAGCCGATCTGGATTCAGGGCGTCGGCTGGTGCCTCGACTCGGCTTACTGGACCAATCGCGATCTCTGCTATCCCGAGTACGTCGAGAAAGCGGCCTGGATGGCCTATCGCATGGCAGGCGTTCGCGAGCCACGCAAGGAAATCAACATCGCTGAACCTTATGATCCGTTCGCTTATAAAGAACTGCATCACCTTGAAGGCTTGCAGCTCGCGCCCAAAGGACAAGCGCCGCGACTGCTCGCCGACGGCGTGTTCGATCGCGATGGCGACTTGCCGGTAACGCCGTCCGGCGGCTTGTTAGGCGTCGGCAATCCGATCGCCGCCGCCGGAACGATGAAGATCTGCGAACTGTTCTGGCAGTTGCGCGGCGAGGCGGGCGCCCGTCAGGTCCCCGGCAAGCCGGAACGGGGCGTGGCTCAGGCGTGGGGCGATCTCATGCAAGTCGGAACCGTGGTGGTGGTGGGGACAAAGGAGCCGCAATGAGTCGATTTTTCAAAACCAGTGGCGCCAGTCCGCCTTTGCCAAAAGAGAAAGAAAAGTGGATTTCTTCGCCGGCTGGGTCACTCACAAGCAAGGCATCTTCAAACATGAGGGTTGACCATGGCGTCTGAACCGAGGGTTGTCCGCGGCACCCAAATTACCGCTCCCGAGCAGGATGAAGAGGAGATTTTTCTTACCTCTTACGCGCCCAGGCTGAGTTACGTCTGGGACACGGGGGAAGCCGTCGGCCGCTACCTGGCGGAACTCAAGGAGGGCAAATTGATCGCGCGGTCGTGCCGCCGATGCGCCCGGGTGATGATCCCGCCGCGCATGTTCTGCGAAATCTGTTTTCGCCCGACCGACGATTGGGTCTACGTCGGCGATAGCGGCACCATCAACACGTTTTCTCTCTGTTACGTGAGCTGGGATGTGCGCCGCCTGAAGCGGCCCAAGATTCCCGCGGTGATCGAGATCGACGGCGCCTCTCCGGGTATGGGCATCCTGCACCTGATCGGCAAGGTCGCGCCCGGCAAGGTCCATGTTGGCATGCGCGTCAAAGCGGTCTGGAAACCGGCTTCGAAGCGCACGGCAAGCATCACCGACATCCTTTACTGGGCGCCGTTGGCTCATGAAGGCTCGCAATGAAGCGCGTGGAAAAATGGCGCGGCGAAATCCCGGTCACGTCGCAATATACGGCGGGCGTGGGCGGACAAAAATCATGGGCGGCGCTCAAGCGCAAGGGCGAACTGCTTGGCACGCGCTGCCCGTCCTGCGCCCAGGTCTACCTGCCCGCCCGGTTGTTCTGCGAGCGCTGTTTCGCCGAATTAACCGAGGCCGTGCCGGTCAAGCCGGCGGGCGTCGTGCGAAGCTTCACGATCTGCTACGTCGATCCTGATGACAGGCAACTCGAGCGCCCTTACGCTCTGGCCCTGGTTGAACTCGACGGCGCCACCACCCTGATTCTGCATCGAGTCTTGGACGTCGACGATGCAGCGCAAATTGCTATCGGTAGCCGCGTCGAAGTAGTGTTGAAACCGCCGTCCGAACGGCTCGGGTCGATTTTGGATATCGCAGGTTTTCGCATCATTTCATAAAGGCTCGCACCCTGCCTGCATAAGCTGAAAAGATCATGACCAAGGGCGGCGTTAGGCTCGACAGAGCGGCATCGAAAGCGGCTCGCCCGCACTCGCCCGTCCTCTCCAATCACCGCGGTACGCTGAGCGGGCCGCGTGCTGGAAGCGTATTTCGATGCAATCGATTTTGAGAAATTCGCCTGAGGAGACTCTCTATGGCTGCGGAGATTCAGACGGTCGGGGTCGTCGGCATCGGACTCATGGGCAGCGGCATCGCGCAGATCGCGGCCGCGAAGCGTTTCCGGACGGTCGTTGTCGACGTCGACCCTGAAATCATCGCGCGCGGCATGGAGCGCATTCGCGCAAGCCTCGGCCGCCTGGTGAAGAATCACCAAGAATCCGCTGGCAAAGCGGGCCTGGCGCCGGACGAAGCGGCCCAAGCCATCGCGCGCATCGAGCCGTCAACGGATCGGCGTCATCTCGCGCAGTGCGATATTGTGATCGAAGCCGTGATCGAAGATGAGCCCACCAAGACGCGCCTGATTTCGTCCCTCGCGGAAATCTCCTACGACAAGCTTCTCGTTTCGAATACCTCCTCGATATCAATCACTCGGCTTGGCAGCGCGTATACAGCGCCCGACAAATTCATGGGCATGCATTTTATGAATCCCGTGCCGGTCCAACCCGGTTGCGAGTTGATTCGCGGCTTGCTGACCAGCGACGAAACGTTCCGCGCGGTCACGCAGTTTTGCCGCAATCTCGGCAAAGCACCGATCGTCGCTGAGGACAAAGCGGGATTTGGCATCAACCGGATGTTCGTGCCGTTCTTAAACGAGGCCGTTAAGGTTATCGAAGAAGGCGTCATGAGCTGTGAGGACGCCGATAAGACGACGCTCTGTCTCGGCCACAAAATGGGACCGATTACGACGATCGACTATGTCGGACTCGATACCACCCTGGCGATCGCGAAAGTCCTCGAACGGGAATTGGGTCCCGCCTACAGGCCGGCGGACCTGCTTTCAAAGCTCGTCGCTGCCGGGTTCCACGGCGTCAAGAACGGCCGGGGCTTCTATTTCTGGGAACAAGGCAAGAAAGTCCGTGTCAACCCGGCGGTTGAGCGTTATCGGCGCAGCTGAGATTGGCGGCTCAACTTGTTCGATGGCGCGCGGCCAAGCGAATCTCTTCAATCGATTGGGGATTTTCCAAAGCGCTGAGATCGCCGAGCTCGTATCCTAGATAAGCCGCGCGAACGACCCGGCGCATCACTTTGGCGTTTCTGGTTTTCGGCAGATCGGCGACGAATTCGATCGCCTCGGGCATCAACGGCTTGCCGAGCGCCCGGGCCACGTGCTCCTTGAGTTCGTTCGCCAGGGACCCGTTGCCCGCGTGGTCCGGCTTGAGAACACAAAAACCAACGACGGCTTCGCCGCGAATCGCATCGGGAACACCGATGGCAGCCGCCTCACTGACCGCGGGATGATCGACGAGCACGGATTCGATCTCCGCCGGGCCGAGCCGCTTGCCGGCGACTTTGATCGTGTCGTCGGAGCGGCCCAGAATGTACCAGAGCCCATCGTCGTCGATCGCCGCCCAATCGCCATGCACCCAAATATCGGAAAAGCGCGACCAGTAGGTTTCGAGATAGCGGTCGGGGTCCTGCCAAAATCCCCGCGTCATGCCGATCCACGGTCGGCGCACGACCAGTTCACCCACCTCCTGGCGCAGCGAGCGGCCCTGCTCGTCGACCACGTCGGCCGCCATGCCGGGCGCCGGCCCGGCAAAGGAGCAAGGTTTGATCGGGGTAAGCAAATTTCCCATGACGATGCCGCCCGAGACCTCCGTACCGCCGGAGTAATTGATGATCGGCAGCCGTTTTTTGCCGACCTGTTCGAAAAACCAGCGCCACGGCTCTGGATTCCATGGCTCGCCGGTCGAACCGAGCACGCGCAGGGTCGACAAATCGTGGCCGTCGAGCCAGCGGTCGCCGTGGCGCATTTGCGCGCGCACGAGAGTCGGCGACACGCCGAGAATCGTCACGCCGTGGCGATCGACAAGCGACCAGAGCCGATCCGGCGCCGGGTAATCGAGCGCGCCGTCATAGAAAAGCATCCTCGCGCCGATCAGCGTCGCGCCAAAGACTTCCCACGGCCCCATCATCCAACCCATGTCGGTCACCCAGTAGAGCGTGTCGGTCTCCTTGAGATCGAAGCCCAAGGCCAGGTCCTGCGCGGCCTTGATCGGAAAACCGCAATGCGTATGCAGCGCGCCTTTGGGCTTTCCGGTGGTTCCAGAGGTATAGATGATCATCAGCGGATCTTCCGCGGCGGTAGCCTCGCTCATGCAATCGTCCGATTGCCCGGCGACGATGTCATGCCACCACAGGTCGCGACCTGCGCTCCAGGGGACACTCGTGCCCGCCCGCTGCAACACTATGACCCGCTCAACCGACGTAAGGTTTCTCAAAGCCTCGTCCGCAACGGGCTTCATCGCGATGATTTGGCCGCGCCGATACAATCCGTCGCAGGTAATAACCGCCTTGGCGCCAGCGTCGGCCAGACGCGTGCGCACGGCATCGGCGCCGTATCCGGAAAAAAGCGGCAGCGCTATAGCGCCGATTTTTACGATGCCGAGAAGCGCCACGGCGACCTCCGGCACCATCGGCAGGTAAAGCGCGATCACATCGCCTTTGCCTAGCTTTAACTCGCGCAAGGCGTTGGCCAGACGATTGACCTCGCGCTCGAGTTCGCCGTAGGTCAGTCTCCGTGTCGCCCCGTCTTCTCCCTCCCAAACGATGGCAGTGCGCTCTTGGGCGCTTGGGCCAGTGCGCTTGTCCAAACAGTTGTGCGCGATGTTCATGACGCCGCCGACACACCAGCGCGTCCATGGAATACCGCCTGTTGTATCGATCATTTTTGCATACGGCCGATAGAATTCGATCTGCAGTTCGTCGAGAATCGCCGCCCAGAACCAATCGGGATCTGCGCTCGACCGCCGCATCAATTGCTCGAACGAGGCAATGCCATGGCGGTCCATAAAGCGCTTGATGCGGCTTTGCTCCACGTAGGCGGGGGTTGGACGCCAAGCGATCTCGCCGCCAAATTGAAATGGCTCGGTCATGCCGCTTCTCAAAAAAAGCCTGTCTTTTTCCCAAGCGCTTCGGCCGCGCTGTAAGGATCGATTTGCCGCTGCGCGACGCGTTCGGCCTGTTCGTCCAATATCTTAGCGCCGATGTTCTTTACCAGTTGTGCCAAAACGCGCTCGCTTAACAACGCCAGCAATTCTTGGCGGCAAATATCGATCTGTTTGCGCCCATAGCTGCCGTTGCTGACGCTTTGCTTTTTGTGCTCCTCGATAACATCGGTCAGTAAAGCGATGCCTTCGTTGCTCGCGGCGCTGCTTAGCACGATGGGAATATCACCGCCTGGAAATTGCTCTTGAAGCTGCCGCACCATCTCCTTGGCCCCTGGGAGATCGGCCTTGTTCACGACCAGAATGTCGGCGATCTCGGCGGTGCCTGCCTTCATGCTTTGGACCTCATCTCCCGTCTGCGGCATCAGCACGACGACGACGGTATGCGCGAGCGCGGCGACGGTAAGCTCGTCTTGGCCGACGCCGATGGTCTCAACCAGAACCGTGTCTTTGCCCGCGCTATCGAGAATGTGGACGGCGTCGCGCAGCGACGCCGATAGACCGCCGGAGCTGCCGCGCGTGGCTAAACTGCGGATAAACACTCCGGGGTCGAGGAAGTGCTCGCGCATGCGCACGCGATCGCCGAGCAAAGCTCCCGTCGAGAAGAGACTGCTCGGATCGACCGCGAGAATGCCGACCTTCTTATTGCGGCGCCGGTACTCGGCCGTTAGCCGATCGATGAGGCTGCTCTTGCCGGTGCCCGCCGCACCCGTCACGCCGACGATGTGGGCCTTGCCGGTGTGCGGGTAAATAGCCTTTAGTAACGGCTCTGCCTGCGAATCGCCGCTTTCGATCAGCGTCATCGCTCGGGCTATGGCGCGCGTATCGCCAGCGAGAATATCTGCCGCAAGAGACATCGGTCAGCGTTCAGCTTTGAATCGACTTTTCAGCTGCCGGTCCAAACTCCGCGATGCCACCGTGCTTAGCCACATTGGCCGTCGAAGCGCCGATAAACAAGATCATTTCAGCAGCTCCTTGGCGATGATCATTCTTTGCATTTCGGAAGTTCCCTCGCCGATTTCGCAGAGCTTGGCGTCGCGGAAATAGCGCTCCACCGGATAATCCTTGAGATAGCCATAGCCGCCGTAGATCTGGACGGCTTTGGTCGCGGCGCGCATGGCGGCCTCCGAAGCGTAGAGCTTGGCTTCGGAAGCCGCGCGCGCAAATGGCGCTCGGCGGTCCTTCAGCAGCGCCGCGTGATAAACCAGCAAGCGCGCGGCGTCGATTTCTGTGGCCATATCGGCGAGCATCCCCTGAATCGCTCCGTATTCGGCAATCGGTTTGCCGAATTGTTTTCGTTCCTTGGCATAACCGAGCGCAGCTTCGTAGGCGGCCCGGGCAATTCCCACCGCCAGGGCGCCGATGCCGATCCGTCCGCCTTGCAGCACGCCCAGCACGTCTTTAAAAGCGCCGTTGAGGGCGCCCAGGAGATTCTCCTTGGGCACGCGCAGATTGTCGAGGTGCAGCGCCGCGGTATCCGAGGCGCGTACGCCGAGCTTGTTTTCGGCTTTGCCCGCGACCAGGCCGGGGGCGCCGCGCTCGACAACGAAGGCGGAGATACCGTCCCTTCCGCGGGAGGGTTCGGTCGATGCCATGATGACATAGATTCCAGCCACCGAACCTTGAGTCGTAAACTGCTTTTCGCCGTTAAGGATCCAGCCGTCGCCGTCCCGACGAGCTTGAGTTCTGAGCCCGGCGGCATCGGAACCTGAACCGGGCTCGGTCAAAGCCCAGGCGCCGAGCTTTTCACCGCCGGCCAAAGCGGGCAGAAATTTGCTTTTTTGCGCCGCGCTTCCGGCAACGCCGATATGGGCGCTGCAAAGCGAATTGTGCGACGCCACCGTCAGCGCTACCGCAGCGTCGACCCGAGCGATTTCCTCGAGGATAAGCGCCGCGCTCGACGCCTCCAGTCCGGCGCCGCCATACTCCGGCGCAATCTCAATGCCCAAGAGCCCGACCGCCGCCAGCTTGGCGATCAGATCGTTAGGAAATTGTCCGGTTTGGTCGCGCGCCGAGGCGCCAGGGAGAATTTCTTTCTCAGCGAAATCATGGATCGTTTGCCGCAAGACTTGTTGCTCTTCGGTCAATTCGAAATCCACTGGATTTCTCCGCCCGGACGGCCGTCAAGTCGCTCAAGAAAGTTGCGGTAAGAGTTATCGGCTGGCGCCATGACCCGCCTTGGCCTCGCGCACCCGAGAAATAGCTTTGACAAACCGGACGATCTCTTCGATGGACGCGCCCGGACCGAAAACTTTTTTGACGCCCAGTTTCTTCAGCTTGTCGATGTCGCGGTCGGGCACGATGCCGCCGCCGAAAATCACCGTATCTTGGGCGCGGTTTTTTTTCAGCAGCCGGATCACTTCTCTGAACAAAGTCAGGTGCGCCGCCGAGTGAATCGAGAGGCCGACGGCATCCACATCCTCCTGCAGCGCGGCGCTGGCGATTTCCGCCGGGGTATTGTGAATCCCCAAGTAAATCACTTCGATGCCGGCATCGCGCAGCGCACGGGCGACGATCTTGACGCCGCGGTCATGGCCATCCAGACCGACTTTCGCCACCAGCACTCGGAGCTTGTGATTGCCCTCGCTAGCCATCCTTACCACGGCAACAAACCCGCACTCCATTCTTCCGGCGCTCCATGACTGCCAACTCCATCACCCGATTCTTCACAGGCTCACCGTTTCCCGATACTCGCCGTAGACTTTGCGAAATACATCGCAGATCTCGCCCACCGTCGCTTCGGCGCGCACCGCGTCCAGCACGGGCGGCATGAGATCCTCGTTGCGCTCCGCGACTCTTTCGAGTTCCTCGAGCGCTGCTGCCACCGCTTCGCCATTGCGCGCCTGTTTTCGCCGCCTCAGTCTTCGAACCTGCTCTTTCTCAACGGTGTCGTCGATGCGCAAAATCGGCACGCCGCTCTTCCTCTCCGGTTCGACAAACGCGTTGACGCCGACGATCGTGCGCTCGCCACGCTCCACCGCTCGTTGATGCGCGAGCGCGGCGCGGTGGATTTCGCCTTGCGGAAAACCGCGTTCGATCGCCGCCACCATGCCGCCCATCTCATCGAGCCGGTCGAAATAGACCCTGGCTTCGGCTTCGATACGGTCGGTCAAAGACTCGATATAATACGATCCGCCCAACGGATCGGCCGTTTGGACGACGCCGGATTCATGCGCGAGGATCTGCTGCGTCCGAAGCGCAATCGTCACCGCTTCCTCGGTGGGAAGCGCCAGTGTTTCGTCGAGAGAATTGGTATGGAGCGATTGGGTGCCCCCGAGCACGGCGGCGAGCGCCTGGAGCGTCACTCTGACGATATTATTGTGCGGCTGCTGTGCCGTCAGCGTACAGCCGGCGGTCTGCGTGTGGAAGCGCAGCGCCAAAGACGCGGCATTGGCGGGATCGAAGCGTCGCTTCATTTCGCGCGCCCACAACCGCCGCGCCGCTCGATACTTGGCGATCTCCTCGAAAAAGTCGTTGTGCGCGTTGAAAAAAAACGACAGCCGGGGGGCGAAATCGTCCACTTTCAATCCCGCTTCGATGGCGGCTGCGACATAGGTCAAGCCGTCGTAGAGCGTGAAGGCAAGCTCTTGTACCGCCGTGGAGCCGGCTTCGCGAATGTGGTAGCCGCTGATGCTCACAGGATGATAAAGCGGCGCCGATTCGACGCAAAACCGAATGATGTCATTGATCATCTTGAGCGACGGCGACGGCGGCGAGATCCACTCTTTTTGGGCGATGTATTCCTTCAGGATATCGTTCTGCAGGGTTCCGCGCAGTTCTTCAAATTTGGCTCCTTGACGCTCGGCGACGGCGAGATACATGCCGAACAACACAATCGCGGGGCCGTTGATGGTCATCGAGACGCTCACCTGATCGAGCGGTATGCCGCGGAAAAGCAGCTCCATGTCGGCCAGCGAGTCGATGGCAACGCCGCAACGGCCGACCTCGCCGCGCGCTTTTGCATCGTCGGAATCGTAGCCCATGAGCGTGGGCATATCGAAGGCGACCGAAAGTCCGGTATTTCCCTGCTTGAGCAGATAATGGTACCGCGAATTACTTTGCACCGCCGTTCCGAAGCCGGCAAACTGGCGCATCGTCCACAGGCGGCCGCGGTACATAGTCGGATAAATCCCGCGCGTGAAGGGAAACTCTCCGGGCGCGCCGAGGTCGCGCTTGTAGTCTAGCTTGCCCACGTGCTCGGGGCCGTAGACGCTTTCGATCTCGATGCCGGAGAGATTCTCGACGCGCCGCTGATCGCTGCTCATACGTCGTCTCCGTGAATCAGCCGGCGCGCAATCACCAGACGCTGAATCTCCGAGGTCCCTTCGTAAAGAGTCGTGATGCGGGCGTCGCGGAAATACCGTTCGACGGGAAATTCCTTTGTATAACCGTAGCCGCCGAAGATCTGCACCGCCTTGTAGGCGCAGCGATTGGCCGCCTCCGAGGCGAACAGCTTGGCCATCGCCGCTTCCTTGCTCACCGGTCGGTGTCTTTCGACAAGCCACGCGGCGCGATAGATCAAAAGGCGCGCTGCATCGATTTCCGTGGCCATGTCGGCGAGCATCCACTGAACCGCCTGAAACTCACCGATGGGCTGGCCGAACTGTTGGCGCTCCTTGGCACGCGCCGACGATTCGTCGAGACACCCTTGCGCGATACCCAACGCCTGCGCGGCGATGCCGACGCGCCCCTCGTCGAGCGTCGCCAGCGCGATGGCAAAGCCTTCTCCCTCCTCGCCCAGGCGGTTTTCGGGGGAAACGAAACAATCGTCCAGGGTAATGCTCGCGGTATCCGAGGAACGCAGCCCAAGCTTGTCTTCCAGACGGCCGACGATAAAGCCGGGTGAGGCGCTTTCGACGAGGAAAGCCGAGATGCCTTTTTTGCCCTGCGCCCGATCGGTGACCGCGTACACCAAAGCCAGGTCGGCCCGGCTCCCGTTGGTGGTAAAAATTTTGTTGCCGTTCAAGATGTAGCCGTCGCCGCGGCGCGTTGCCCGCGTCTGGATGGCGCCGGCATCCGAACCCGCGCCCGGTTCGGTCAGAGCGTAACAGCCAAGCCATTCGCCGCGGGCGAGCAACGGCAGGTACTTGCGTTTTTGCGCCGCGCTGCCGAAACGGGTAATCGGCGCGCATACCAGCGAGTTATTGACGCTCATGATGACCGACAGCGAGGCCCAAGCCCGGGAAATTTCCTCCATGCTGAGAATGTAGGAAAGGAAATCGGTGCCGCTGCCGCCGAACTCTGCCGGCACGCACATGCCCATGAATCCCAATTCGCCCAGGCGCCGCACCAGCTCGGCCGGGTACACCGCATCCCGATCGAGCTGGTGCGCGAGCGGCATGATTTCTCTAGCCGCGAAATGGGCCGCGGTCTCCTTGATCAGCCGTTGCTCTTGGCTCAATTCGAAGTCCATGTCCGAAACCGACAAGCCGGCGCCTCACCGCGCTCCCAAGCTGTTATCGATTCATTCGGTCAAGCGCGTCCAATCATCATCGCCACGGCCTCGCCGCCGCCGATACAAAGACTTGCGATCCCCGTGTCGAGATCGAGATCCTCCAGCGCATGGATCAGCGTCGTGAGCACGCGCGCGCCGCTGGCGCCGATGGGATGGCCCAGTGCCACCGCGCCGCCGCGCACGTTGACTTTACCCACGTCCAGTCCCAGCTCCCGGTTGACGGCTATGGAAGCGACCGCAAACGCCTCGTTGATTTCAAACAAATCCACCGTCGCCACGCTGCGATCGGTTCTTTGCAGCAGAGCTTGGATCGCCTTCGCCGGCGCGGTGGTAAACCAGGCGGGCTCGGTCGCGTAGGTGGTAAAGCCGATGATCTTTGCCCTGGGCTTGATCCCCAGTATCCGAGCCTTCTCCTCGGACATCACGACCACCGCAGCGGCCCCGTCGCTGATCGACGAAGCGTTGCCGGCCGTGACGCTTCCGTGTTTCTCAAAAGCCGGCTTCAAGTTGGGCAACTGGTCCACCATGACCCGCCGCGGTTCTTCGTCATCGCTAATCGTCCTGTCCGCCAAGCCGGGGCCGGAAATGGCAACCGAAACGATCTCGCGCGCGAGGGCGCCGGTCGCTTGCGCTTGGCGAGCGCGCTCGTAACTCATGAGAGCGTACTCATCTTGTTCATGGCGCTCGATTTTCAGCATGCGCGCGCAGATCTCGGCCGCGGCGCCCATGTGAAACTGATTGTAGACATCCCACAAACCATCGTGAATCATGCTGTCGACCAGCTCGCCGGATCCCATGCGGTAGCCGGTGCGGGCTTTGGTGAGGAGATAAGGCGCATTGCTCATGCTTTCCATGCCGCCGGCAACGACCACCTCGGCGTCACCCGCGACGATCGCCTGCGCCGCCAGCATCACGGCTTTGAGGCCGGAGCCGCACACCTTGTTCACCGTCGTGCAGGGGATCGAGTGAGGCAAACCGGCGCCGAGCGCGGCTTGGCGCGCCGGCGCTTGTCCGAGGCCGGCGGAAAGCACGTTGCCCATAATGACTTCGTCGATTTCATCGGCGCCGAGTTGGACGCGCTCCACCGCGTCGCGAATGGCGATACTGCCCAGCCGAGTCGCCGGCAACGAACTGAGAAGTCCGTTAAAGCTCCCGATAGGAGTGCGGGCGGCGCTCACGATGACGGCTTGTCTCATGGAGATTACAAACCTCCCCGCGTCAGAACTGCTGCTATAAGAGTAACAAATTCCCCGGCCAGGGGAAGACAAAAGTTTCTCCTGCGGGTAAAATATTTTTCACCGTTGTCGGCGCTCCGCAACATGCTATCCTTTAGGAGTAGGAGGGACGGTCATGCCCAAGGAGCTGATTGAAACCTTTAGCGTGGAGTGGCTCCAGATTCTCGACCCCGAAGGCAACTGTGATGAGCCGTTGCTTCCCCCTCTAGACAGCGCGCAACTCAAGGAGCTCTACGAATGGATGGTGCTGGTCCGGACCTTTGACGAAAAGGCGTTCAAGCTCCAGCGCGAGGGCCGGCTCGGCACCTACGCGTCGATTCTCGGACAGGAAGCGGCGCAAGTGGGCAGCGCCTACGCGCTCGAGCCGAGCGATTGGATGTTCCCGGCGTTTCGCGAACCGGGCGCGTCGTTTGTGCGCGGTTTGCCGTTGCGCATGATTTTTCAGTACTGGGCCGGCGACGAGCGCGGCAGCCAGATACCCGCTGGGCAGAACGATTTTCCGATTACCATCCCGGTAGCCACCCAAATACCCATCGCCGTCGGCGCCGCTATGGCCGCCAGGGCTCGGGATGATCCGATCGCGGTGCTGTGTTACATGGGCGACGGCGCGACATCCAAAGGCGACTTTCACGAGGGGCTCAATTTTGCCGGAGTCTTCGCCGCGCCGGTGGTGTTCGTCTGTCAGAACAATCAATGGGCCATCTCGGTTCCGCGCTCACGCCAGAGCGCCGCCAAAACTTTGGCGCAAAAAGCGCTTGCCTACGGCTTCTCCGGCATTCAGGTCGACGGCAACGACGTCTTGGCGGTTTATCAGGCGACCCACCAAGCCTTGGCGCGGGCGCGCGCCGGCGACGGTCCCACCCTGATCGAGTGCCTCACCTATCGGTTGGCCGACCACACTACGGCGGACGACGCTTCCCGTTATCGCAGCTCCGAGGAGGTTGAGCGGTGGAAGCGAAAAGATCCTATCGAGCGTTTCCGGAAACATTTGCAGCGGGTCGGCGTCTGGAACCCCTCTTACGAGCAGACCGTGCGCTCGGAAGCCAAGGGGCGAGTGGAGCGCGCGGTGCACGAAGAAGAAAGCATTCCGCCTTCGGATCCCTTGGATATGTTCCGCTTTACCTACCACGATCTGCCGGTCCATCTGAAAGAGCAGATGGATGGTTTCCTCAATGCGAACGGCAGGCGCGATCTGCGCGAATGAGGTGCTCGCGATGGCTATGCTAACGATGGTTGAGGCGATCAATCTGGCTTTGAAGCAGGAGATGGCAGCCGATGCCCGAGTCTTGATTCTCGGTGAGGATGTCGGCAGGAATGGCGGCGTTTTTCGCGTCACCCAGGGGTTGATGAACGCCTTTGGCGAGCGCCGCGTCATCGACACTCCCCTATCGGAGTCTGCCATCGTCGGAGTGGCTATCGGCATGGCCGTGTACGGCTTGAGACCGGTTGCCGAAATACAATTCGAAGGCTTTGTTTATGCCGCCATGGAACAGCTCGCCAATCACGCCGGACGCATCAGAAATCGAACGCGCGGACGCTACCATTGTCCGCTGGTCGTCCGGCTTCCCTATGGCGGAGGCATTCGCGCCCCCGAGCATCATTCGGATAGCAACGAAGCCTATTTTGTTCATACTCCCGGCATCAAAGTCGTCGTTCCCGCCACCCCCTATGAAGCCAAAGGACTGCTGATCGCCGCGATTCGCGATCCGGACCCGGTGATTTTTATGGAGCCCAAGAAAGTCTATCGCTCTCTGCGCGAAGAGGTGCCCGAAGAGGAATACGTTCTCCCTATCGGCGAGGCGCGCATCGTTTTGGCAGGGAACGACGTGACGCTCATCACCTGGGGTGCGATGCTGCAACCGACGCTCCAGGCGGCGGCGCTGATGGAACAACAGAAGGGGACCAAAGCAGAAGTCATCGACTTGCGGAGCCTATCGCCGATCGACACCGCGACGATTCTTGAATCGGTCAAGAAAACTCATCGAGCCGTGGTCGTGCATGAAGCGCCCGCGACCTGTGGTGTCGGCGCGGAAATCATCGCGCGCATCAACGAAAAAGCGTTGGTCTACTTGGAGGCGCCCGTCCAGCGAGTCACCGGTTTCGATACCGTGATGCCGCTACCAAAACTGGAAAAATACTATTTGCCCAATGCCGACCGAGTCATGCAAGCCGCAAATCGAACCGTCGACTTTTGACCTTGGGAGGCGCCCGTGCTGCGAGAATTCAGGTTTCCGGATGTCGGCGAGGGGATCGCCGAAGGTGAAATTGTCCGCTGGCTCGCCAATCCGGGCGATCGGATCCAAGAGGACCAAGAGCTGGTCGAGGTCGAGACCGATAAAGCGGTCATCACGCTCAATTCTCCGTTCACCGGAAGAATCGATAAACTGCACGCCAAAGAGGGCGAGATCATTAGGGTCGGCGCGCTCTTGACGACAGTCCAAGATGACCAACCGGATTCGCCGGCGCCGCCGCCGGCAGAACCGCTCGACTTCGGATCGGTGGTAGGTTCGCTCGCGCCGGAAGAGGACACCGTGCTCACGGCTCCGGTGCTCGCCACTCCCGCGGTTCGAACGCTGGCCAAGGCATTGAATCTGGATCTGACACGGATCAAAGGAACCGGGCCAGACGGGCGAGTCACCAAGGATGATGTCGAAAAAGCGGCGAAAGCTGGCCGGGCAGAAAACGCGGCGATCGACAGTCATGGACCTATCGAAAAAATAGCGCTGCGCGGACTCAGGCGCACGGTGGCCAAACGGATGACTGAAGCGTCCAGACGAGTCGCCGATGTGACGATTTGGGAGGACGCCGACATCACTGAACTGGCCGAGATGCGCGCCCGGCAACGACCGATCGCCGAGGCGAGCGGCGTACGCCTGACCTATTTGCCGTACCTGATCCAGGCGGCCGTCGCCGCGCTAAAAACTCATCCCTACTTCAACGCCTCGCTTGATGAAACGACGGAAGAAATTATTTTGAAGAAGTATTACCACATGGGCATCGCGGTCGACACCAGCGACGGTTTGATCGTATTTGTCATCAAAGACGCCGACCGCAAAAGCATTCTGGAACTCGCCCGCGAAGGCGCGGGGCTGGCGGAAAAAGCGCGCCAGCGCAAGCTCGACCTGACCGAGCTGCGCGGCAGCACGTTTACCATCACCAATTACGGCGTGGTCGGGGCCTCGTACGGCACGCCGATCATCAACCACCCCGAAGTCGCGATCCTGGGGCTGGGCAAAATCGCCGATAAGCCGATCGTGCATAACGGTCAGATTGCCATTCGTAAGATCATGCCGTTGTCGCTCGCCTTCGATCACCGCGTGATCGACGGCGTTGAAGCCGGCCGTTTCTTGGGCGTCGTGATCGAGCAGCTGGAAAACCCGCATGCCATGTCGATCGCGGCCGATGAAGGCGCCGGTTCTTGACGCGCTTAGTCGGTCACCGTACACCCCCGGCCGACGTGGTCAGCCGGGGAGCCTAGAAAGCGGAAACTTAAAACGGTAGAATCCTTCCTTGAGAGGGGGCGATATGGGTTCGACGAGGGCCGGAAGTCGAGGTGGCATGCTGGGGTTCTGTTATCCCGTTAAACAAACAGACTGCAAATTAAACGCAGACAATTTCGAATATAAACTAGCTGCTTAATCCCAGCTAGCGTCTTACCGGCTTTCTCCCGCGGGGCCGGATAAGATGTCATTCAGCGGGATGGGCCGATTCTCCTGCCGGAGGGGATGAGGCCGAGATCCAAGCCGGATAGTTTTGCAGGACCCGGCCGCTGGGGGCCCGCAACGCGAAATCAAAACAACGGCTAAGCATGTAGTCATACTTGGCGGAAAACCTTCGGACGGGGGTTCGATTCCCCCCGCCTCCACCAA